>Ga0209780_1004339_pt1 | contig 10895 bp, 7 predicted proteins | sample WorMetexBAHAMAS2_FD_187384 | JGI IMG/M metagenome (GOLD analysis project Ga0209780, IMG submission 187384) | Marine gutless worms symbiont microbial communities from Max Planck institute for Marine Microbiology, Germany - Inanidrilus exumae... | ecosystem: Host-associated > Annelida > Digestive...
ATGATGCAGTTTGACCCTTTTAACCGTTCCGACCGTTAAAAATTTGAATGCTTGAGTCGAAGTTGAGTGGGTGAAAAGAGAAGAAGAGCTGAGTATCATCTGCGTAAAGGTGGTGGTCGAGGGAAAGAGAAGAGATAAGAGTACTGAGAGGTGTAGTGTATATAACAAAGAGTAGAGGGCCGAGAACAGACCCTTGGGGAACGCCACAAGAGGAAGTATGTATTTTGGTTTTTGCACGGAGAACATGAGTTATGCTAAAGAAATCAAGACATGTAGAGAACTAACTGTTGTCATTTGTGCCTGAAGACCATTGATCGCATGTCGCAGGTCGAGGCTGGCTGCAGTTGGAACGTTAGATGGGTGCGAACTCTGCCACCCAGCCAGACAGTGCTGATAAAATAAACATCACAAATATACGAGAGCCAATAAACACACGTTGCATGCTTAACATATCTCCATTAACCAACTGACAACTGAGCTTCTATAGTACATTGTTTAGGAACGCTATCACCAGACTTGTGGTGTCATGCCTGATTGCAGTCTGAGACATCTCACCACGATATGCACTGTGATATACAACCTTGGCCACAATGACTCAGTCTCCATTCTCCGTGGGACAGTAAAATGAGTATCAGCTTTTGGGTTGAGCAATAATAAATTAGCCCCATACGGGACTGGTGGTCGACTCCTACTTACTGCCAACTTCAAAGTCATGTGACACCAAAACTAGGACAAAAATAAAAAATCCGGCCCGACAAGCTTTAGGTATTGAGCCATAATTTAAGAATCCGTGGTCATTTGCCAGACCCCATTATAAATGGGGGAAAAGATAGCCTTTGAAAATGGCCGAATTTCCGACATTAAAGGGCTCGTGACCTTGACCTTGAATCGGGTCACACTGCATAGTGTCATGCATCACTCATCGACCTCTACCTAAACACTAAATTTCATTGAAATCGAAGAAACTTTTTGTGGGCAGACGGACGGACGGACATTTGAGACCCATTTTATTAGGTCAACTCGGAGGAGTTGACGTAATAATAAATGACAATGGTGGATGCGGCTTGTATCAACTGGCCCATAAATCCTGTGCCACTTATCCAAGAATGTTCTGTTGTGGAGAAAATGAAGGAAGATAACTGACAGGAAATGGCTAACCAAGGTCTACCTGGGATATAGCCATTAAAATGCAGGTAGATATCAGGTGAATTAGCCTATGCTATCTTACCATATTTTCCATGCTATTGGACACACCTGAAGATACAGTACAGAGAAGGAGCAGGTAACTCTAACACCCTAATCTGAATGTGATAGTTGCTGGCAGCAAGGCATGTACGTAGTGGCTCAGTGGTAGGGCGTTGGACTTGCAATTTTTTATAGGTCACGGGTTCAATTCCTGGCCGGTGGCTTTCACGTAACATAGGTCAACTCAGCCTTGCATCCGTCCGGGGTCGCTAAATCGAGTACCTGCTTCGGCTGTGTGTAAAGGCGGGATTCTCACCTCTGTCGGGTGGCAGGTGACACTGTGTGATCCCATATGGCATGTGAGTTTCCCCGTGGCGGTAAAGAGCTAAGTTGATGCTAACTGCTATACACTGTTTACTTTACTTTACTTTACATATGCAGTAAAACTTTGCTCGATCGAAATCTCAGCTGTGGTGCCGGCTAACACAGACTGTGTTGTATAATGGCTGTAAAACGTTAGTGGAAGATGTTGCACCCTGGACACACATGACAATGAACTGCAAAGAAGATGAAATCATGGATACGATAAGAAGAAAACAGAACCAACTCGAGACAAGGCGCATGAATCGGTGGCGTCAAAACTCCGTCGACGGTGCGGCTTCACTTTGTACGAATCATGCAGAACTTGCTTCGGAATGCTTACGCTGACACAGACATTTAAAACAAATAAATTAGCCCCATACGGGACTGGTGGTCGACTCCTACTTATTGCCAACTTCAAAGTCGCGTGACACCAAAACTGGGACAAAAATCACAAATCCGGCCCCGATAAGCTGTAGGTATTGTGCCCTAATCTAAGAATCCGTGTCACTTGCCAGCCCCCATTATAAATGGGGGAGGAAATAGCCTTTGAAAATGGTCGAATTTCCGACTTTCGAGGGCTCGTGACCTTGACCTTGGATCGGGTCATACTGCACACCGTCATGCATCACTCATCGACCTCTACCTCCATACCAAATGTCATTGAAATCAAAGAAACTTTGTGGACGTGCGGACGGACATTTGAGACCCACTTTATTAGGTCAACTTGGAGGAGTCGACCTAATAAACTCAAAATAGTAACTAGACTGTCAGCCAGTACACAACTGACAAGTACAAGACTAGAAGACGCTGGCATTCACAAGAGTGCAAGATTCCACACTACCACTGTTTTTGTGCCTCATGACCTTGACCTTTGGCGTCACCTTTTGACCCCAAAATAAATGGATTTCCAGGACTCAATAAAAATTCAGAGTCCCTGGGCTATCGTGCAGCATTGTCTGTGTGATCCTACGTGTAGCCAACTCCGGCTTGTGACAGACCAGATAGACGAAAGGACAGATAGACATGCGATGACAGCAAATACCGTGCAAGAATAGTGTCATAATCAGTGCAGAGTTATGGCGGCTTGAAGTAGCAAAACGTTAAAAATTTGTTAGATTTTTTGCGTTTTTAAAACGACCGATTATGGTTAAATTTTCCAAATTCTGTTCCAAAAGCATACACGGCAACACTGATCGACGTTGTTGTGTTCAAATTTCGTGAAATGTTGCCAACGGAAAATCGGCAAAATCGTGCATTATTTACCTAACAGGAAAAATACAAAATTTCCACTGCCTCTCAAGCTGTCGCTATGGCACAGATTACGCCCAAAATCTGCCAGGTCCAGCCCCCAACAATGTACTCAAAGTGCTCCCGATTTCATCCAAATCGGCTCCCTTTCAGCAGAGTCATAGCCGAACGTGTGAACACTGTTTTTTCTCGTAGAATAACTCAAATAATAATATAGGCTCTTTGAGTCTATAATAAAAACAAACAAGGTGTCGCCCTAATGCGATGTAACACTACTGTCTCGCATGCTGTCCCCTGGTGAGATACGATGCATATGCGCCGGTGTTACAGACGACGACAGACGCCGGAGAGCAAAACAATACTGCCCCCAGTAATATTATTTACATCATATAGACAAGACATATCACACACAGTGTATTAAGCTGAAGAAAGTTGTCCTGTTTGGCCATGTGTGTCTAATGTCCAGTAATTGTTTTGTGAATAGTTCAAAAGACAAGACGAAAATATGTAACCAAAAACCAATTAACCAAACTAAAACTTTATTATTAGTTTCGTTATTCTTAAACTTGCCTATTTTTCACTAGTCACTTGCAGTTAGGTAAAGTCCATAAGATCCTGAAGACTCTCGTAAAGGTAATTCTGGTATACTGTTACAGGAGCATCGCTTGAGACTTCCTTGGTCAGATTGCATGCATTGTGCCTAATGAAAGTAATCACCATGTAGTTGCTACTGCGAACTGGAATCACCACCACACCACCTGACTGAAAACAACCATCAGTAAGACCTTATTACCACACATGCCTGACAGCCACTGAGTCTGCTCTGAGATCACTGAATATCGGTCCTTCATATGTGCTGAGGATGGCATCTTCATCAGAAAACTAGTGTTCAATTGTGAACATGGTCATGCTCAAGAACAGTATACCATGAAAAATACAAAAAGAGAGAGGTCATGTTCATGCAAGCAAACTTGTGGAATTTCTGGCACAAGGAATTCCTTCCCGTCACCCAATCAACATGTTAAGGCACTGAAGGGGAAAATAAAATCATAAAGTAGTTAATATACATACTATATCGCTTTCTGTTCCACACATAACCACATCTGAACTTTATTACAGTTACAGGAATAAATCTCAAATACCGGACAAATCCAGGAGACTCTGGAGTTGGCTCTTTGCGTGATCGTGTGCAGGATGGACAAATGCTGTTACCATCCCCATCCACATTCACAGGCTCCGTAAACAGTCTCTCGTTCACTGTATAGCCATGGATACCTGCACAGCATGTCAATGCACTTAACTCCTAGAGAAGCATTCAAGGAATGCAAACCCCTAAAAATCTGATTCTTTGGTATTGTCGGGAATTTTAGCAGGATGTTCTTAAAGGCAGTTAATTTATACTAAAAATTTTCCGACTCATTTCTCTGCGCAACATGCATGTTACACATTCATGCATTATTAGGCCGCATCGCACCAATAGCTAAATGCAGCCTATTGCTACACATGGTGTAGCATGGCCTGTTTGTTGGTCACGTTAGTCAGCCCAACAAAATGGCTGAACTGATCAAGATGCCATTTTTGGGGCCGACTCATGCAGGTCCAAAGAACCATGCAACGGTGCTCAACATCGGACGAATCCATTCCTATCTGCGAGGGGTGACAAATCGCCGACGTGACATTTCGTCAACATTCTTTGACCGGTTGTTACTATTAGGCCCCATTACATGCATTCATTGGATAAGATGCCGGCTATTGCTACATACAGAGTCGCATGGTCTGTTAAACACGTTTGTCAGCCAGGCACAAAACGACTGAACTGACTGAGATTCTGTTTTGGTGGGTGACTCAGGTGGGCCCAGGAAACCAAGTATTAGATGGGGATCGCGATTCCCCACTGGAAGAGGCAATTTTGGGGATTGTCTGGCCCAGTGAAAAGCATTAAAAGCATACAATTATGCAAGTTTAGGTTAAAGGATGTAAAAGGCAACCCTTCCCATACTCGTGTTACCGAGTGTTGAGCCCGGAGCAAATCCCGGTGTACAGGCAGTCAGCCCGCAGGTGACTATAAGTCATCCACCGGTGGTAGGCTGCCATTAAGTAAGTAAGTAAGTAAGTACATTTATGTTTCAAGCAGCAAGCCCTACAGCCTAAAACTGTCACGGAGGCGCTAAGATGATGTTGCGTAAGTTCTACTGAACAGAACAGTCTTCAGACGCGTACAGAACTGAGTTAGAGTTAAAGATGAGTCGCGAACATTCAGCGGCAGCGAGTTCCACAGCGTCGGACCGGAGACGGTGAAACTTCTCTGACCATATGTCGACGTTCTGGATCGAGGTACCGCGAGGTCGCCGCGTGCTGCCGAGCGGAGGTGGCTTCTGCTGGTGGATCTAGACACTGACGTGCACAATTCGGAGAGGTACGTTGGTGCTGCCTGATGAAGGCATTTATACACGAGAACACACACCTTGTACTCAATCCTTTGCTGAACTGGCAGCCAGTGCAGTTGGTCGCGAACGTCAGCAGTGATTCGGTCAAACTTCCGCTTGTGCAGAATGATCCGTTGGGCGACATTAAGCACGTTCTGCAGCGGCTGAATGTGACCGGCACTTGCACGATAGATGACACTGTTACTTTCTGCCAGGCCTGCGGTTACCTTCCCAGCCACAGAGCATCACCGCCCCTTGGCGGGTACCAAGTTATACTGCTTGGTGACACAGGCATATACGTGTGAACAACTTGCCCAAGGTTGTTACGCAGCTTTTGCCCGAGCAGGATTTGAACACACAAGCTGTTGCTCACAAGTCCAATGCTCTACTGGTTGTGCCGGTTTAAGGATGAGTCCTGCAAAAATGGACGAACCATCAAGATTCCATCTGGGGGACTGATACAAATGGAGCACTAGGTCATTTTAGCAGGGTACCCATCCTGAGTACACGGTATTGGCAGACATTTTGACATAAGTCATCCACATGATAGCCTGTCACCATAATCATGTCTCCTTGTTACAAAAAAATAGATGTTGCCTCAAAAATGCTCAGTCAGGGATTTGAAAACAAATGTCTCCAACAAATATAAACATATATAAGCATACATAGAGCAATTATATTCAGGATAAAACATTTTAAAACAGGAAATCGGCAATCATACATGTATGTGACGGATTTGGTATTTCTGGTGATACTGGTCGGTCGAGTTCATATGATTTTCTACAAAATGCACCACAGACAGGCAGTAAATAGATATTAGTAAGTCAAAGATGCTGAATAGTTTTGCAAACCCAGTAACTGGTTGTTAAACACACAACATAATCTCTGTATAAAATACCGGTGGATAAACATTTAGTCTGAATGTGAAACAGCTAATCGGCTAAGTCATGCTTAAACTCATTGGTAAGTAGGTCAACCAAAAACGAGGCAATTACTGCAAACATTGGCAGATTTCTGAAGGACTCAATTACATGGTATGTCTTTACTGCTTTTTGAATCGATACGGCATGTAAGTAAACAAAGAATCAAATACTTACTTGATAAAATGCAAACTACTGGTGCAAAACAAAACACTAGGCTAACATGATTTACACTTTTGTTTGGCTTCGAGGCCAAAATTCTGGCCATGTATGGCCTTGAGGCCAACGATATTGCATCTCATTGCCTAGACACCAAAATTGTGGCCTCGGCCTCAGCCTCAGCCTGGAGGCTACACTTTTGACCTCGGCCTCGTAACATTGCCTGCGGCCTCGACCTTAATTCTAGCCTTGGCCTTAAGGCCACCATTTTGGCCTGGTATGGCCTCGAGGCAAGCGCTTTTGACATCACCTGGCCTAGATAATGAAATTTTGGTCTCAGCCTCGGCTTAGAGACCAAACTTATGGCCTCAGCCTCAGCCTCATAACATTGGTCTTTGCCTCCACCTTCTGGCTTCGACTTTGAGGCCAAAATTTTGGCCTCGTATGGCCTTGACGCCAATGTTTTGGCTTTATCTGCTAAAATGTTGGCCTCAGCCTCGGCTCAGAGGCCAAAGTTTAGCCTCACCTGGCCTTGATACCAAAATTTTGGTCTCAGTCTAGAAGCCAAAATTTTGACATGGCTTTGTAACATTGACCTAGGCTAATGCCTCGGCCTCGACCTTTTGGCCTCTGCCTCAAGGCAGAAACTTTGGCTTCGGTTCGGCCTCGAGGCTACAATGGCAAAGCCAAGGTCGAGGCCAAATGTTGGACCTGAGGTCAAGCCGAGGCCAAAATTTTACCTCAAGGCAGAAACCAGAAAGTTGAGGCCAAGGCCTTAGCCAAGGCTGATGTTATGAGGCCAATGCCAAAATTTTGGCACCTAGGCTGATGCAGAGGCCAAAAGTTTGTCATCAAGGTCAAGCAAAGCCAAAACATTGGCTTGAAGTCAGACGAAGCCAAAATCTTGGTCGAGGTAGTTTCGGCCTCAAGGCCAAGACCATAAGGTCGAGACAAAGGCCCATATATTAAAAGACCAAGGGCAAAATTTTGGCCTTAAGGCCAAACAAAAGTGTAAACCATGTTAGCTTTGTGTTGTGTATTGCAATGGAAGTTATAGTTTTGTGGAGTAAAAGTAGATCTGGGATAAATAACCTTTGTTTACTTACACGCCGTACATATAGGACACACTCTGGAGTCTGGAAACTGCTTGGTGCTAAAACGTAAAGTATTTAGACTCGAATAAGTAAAGTCAACTTATTCTTAGTTAATCGGAGCACAGGAACAATTCTGAACAAATAAATGTAATCCTGTTCTAATGGGCTTAATCAGTACACTACAATGCATCATTCTATGTTTACAGTATTGTTTGCAGTAATTTTCTTGTTTTGGTTGCAACTTTAGGCAATATGGCAGAATCGTAAATAAGCCCAACAGAAATGTCATGATCTAAAACTTTCAAATGACAGAAAACGCTTACAGGAAATCTATGCTGCCAACACACGCATCTCGATTCTGCTGACGGAATTCTCGGACGTCATCGAAGTAAGTGTCGGGTATTCCATCGAGTGACTTCTCGTTCTCAACTAGGCCAGCGATCCAGTCATAGCCCAGCAATGGTCCCGTCTGTCTGTCCGCCAGCAACTTCGCAAACGATCGAGTGGACTCATCGTCCAGATATGACTTGGACAGACTGCTATCAGTGAGCTGAAAGGAAATTGCATCAAGTTGACAAAGTCACTGCTATGAAATGACATAGGTTAAAAATACGGCAACTTAGTTATTAATGATTGATATTCAATTTTATCAACTGTTCACTGGTTATAATGGTTAATTTAAGCAAAAGCCACGTAAAAAAATAATGGCAAACTCGATTTATAACCCATACCAAATCAGACAAAATGAAATCATATTCACAGAAGACAAATCATTTATTTACAGCATGTATCCCTGCATTTTCCTTGACAATAGCTCTGAGAAATTAATTATTGATAAAGCTGTGATCACAATAAACAGTGATACCAGTCAATCACAATATTTCACTAGTCAATAGCCATACAACTGACAAGTAGCATATTAGCAATTAATGTGTAATTTCCAACCTGACATGAAATAAAGTTTAATCCTATGTTACTCTATGCTGTTCCTAATTATACTGTTACAGCATCATTAGCACATTAGGATTTCAATACACATATGCTATGGATTGACATTCCCCAACTTACTTATGAACTTTATAATTACCAAATACAAGCTAACAGTAAGTAAGTAAGTAAGTAAGTAAATCTGTGTTCGCACAGCAGTCCTTACAGCCTAAGCTGTCACGTAGGTGCTATGCTAGTGTTTCGTCTGCAGAACAGTACAGTTTTCAAACGCACACAGAACTGAGTCAGTGTCAGTGGGTCACGAATTGTCAATGGGAGTGAGTTCCACAACGTTGGTCCAGAAACAGCAAAACATGTTTGGCCGTATCTCGTTCTGAAACATGGTACTTCAAGGTCACCTTGTGCAGCAGAATGGAGGTGACCACGACTTTATGCATTATTTAATTAAAACAGTACTACATATATCATAGATCAAGAACTAAACTGTAAAAATTGAATATTGGTTTTGCCATAACGAGAAGTGCTACGTGCTTCAACTATGATTTTGCTACACAATTAGACAATGCGTAAAATAACACCACAAAAATGCTTCAAACTTATTAATTTACCTACAAAATGTGAAAGAAGGAAAGTATATAATTTTTGAGAACCTGAGACAATGATGTGTTGGTTACTAGGGGCTGGTCAGAGGAAAACAAGCCAGACTGAGGTCGTTTCTCCAGCTCTCGAACGATCTTTGCATTCTGCCTGTCATTTCCTGTCTGTAGCAGCAGTCCTTCAGAGGCAACCTTTACAGCAGTTGAGCCTGTACTGGCATCGACTGAATTTTCTGAAGAACCAGTTGCATCAGGTGCATAGTAAAACCGTTGAGAAGATGGCAACATAACACCTGCAGATGACAATACTTCCAAATGTTTTACTAGAGTCTCCTCCTCGGATGAACTGGCTGGGCAGCTCAAGTCAGTGGCTTGAGAATTTGACGTAGAAGTTGGTTTCCTTGAGTCAACATCAAAGTTAACTGATTTTGTTTTGCGGCCAAACAGCTGTGCATCATCGATGTCTGAGTACGAGAAATTCAGTGCACGCCGATGCTTGCGACTGCGAACATTTGTTGGTGGAGTGTGATCAAATTTAGATTCCACATGAACATTTCTGTCAATAATCTGTCGATGGCGTAGAATAGACTTAGGCGTTCCTTCCAGAGACTGTTCTAACTTCTGTGGCGTTGTACAACCATTTCCTTTGCCAGTATCTATATCATCAGACAAAAAGTAACCAGCAGAATCAGTTTCAAGGCTAAATGCTTTGGAGTCGCCATTTGAGTCTGTAAATGTATTTGAAACTGATGCTGGTTCAAACAATCTGCTTCCATTGTAAGCATTCACAGATGAAGAATTATTTACATTCATGTGTGTCCGTGACCTTCCACTAAGTAATTTTTTCCTTGCCATCTGAGTGGCCGATGCAGACCACTTTTCATGGCGTAAATCGTCAGACAAAACTGCTGAGGTTGAGTGCCTCTGACTGTCACCGAGATATCGTGTAAACTTCGGTGCTGTTGAAACACTACTAGTATTAGGTGCACTGTACCCTTGGGAAAAGGGTGATCTCACTGTAGTTGATACGGGTTGACAGTGAAGGCCTTCGCCATATATCAGTGTTTTCCTCTCACCAATGCCAGCCACATTTGATGACGTATTCCCCAAGCAAGCTCCAACGCTAACATCAGACTGACTAGGCAGTTGACGTCGAGAAACCCGACAACTTTGATACTCATCACGTCCAATACGCAGCTGTTCAAGACGCCAAAGACTCTCAAGACGCAGTCTCTCCTGTTCTCGTATAAGAGAATCAGCATCGACCTTACAATCAAGTTTACAGTCAACTTTATAATTAGGCGTTGCGGAACTTACCATTGTTACAAGAACAAATTACGTGAAATCGGCGCAACCGTCAAATTCCCGTTCGTGCTATCAAAATCTCGAAACCAAGTAAAGCACGGAGTAAACAGCTGTGCATCAGTGTCAATAAATGTATACTTCTTTGCTCACAATCTGACAAGTTAACGAACATTTCAAACCAGTACGGACACGTTATATCCTAATATCGCTCAATGGTAAACAAACTCCATAGAATCTAACGTAAATCGTTGCTATAAGTCAGTGCTGCGCCATTCATTATTTCGCTTACGATACCGTCAACCAATATTTAACATGGAGTCGGAAAGCTATCCGTGAAGTACGGAGCCCGCGAAGGGGCATGCAAAAAATTATCTCGTGCGCACAAGATAGCATCTCGTTGTAACGAGATGCTATCTTGTGACGAGGTGTTACTCGTCGTACTCGATCGCTACCACGACTCCACGAGGTGATCACGACGTCACGTTCCCACGATCGAGATGATGATGATGATGAGTAGATTTATAAAGCGAGTCATAAATAGTCCTCAGACGCGCTCCCTCGGTAAACCAAACAGGTGAGCCTTCAGATGTCCAGCAAACGTCAAGGGGGAGAGAGTTGCAGTTCGCAGGGTGTCAGGTAGACTGTTCCAGG
>Ga0209780_1004340_pt1 | contig 10895 bp, 6 predicted proteins | sample WorMetexBAHAMAS2_FD_187384 | JGI IMG/M metagenome (GOLD analysis project Ga0209780, IMG submission 187384) | Marine gutless worms symbiont microbial communities from Max Planck institute for Marine Microbiology, Germany - Inanidrilus exumae... | ecosystem: Host-associated > Annelida > Digestive...
CTCCATCAGTTCTTCAGAGTCAGAGCTGAGCTGTATGTTATCGCCGTCCCTCCGCCGAGTGCACGCATTTACCCCATGCAGTGTGATGGTACAGCGGGACGCGCCTGACGGGCACCACACTCCTCCACTCACCTCCAGCTGCACTGCTGCAGCAGCCCCAGACGACACCGAGCGCTCAGCCCGCGTCAACGGCGACAGCGTCCCAGTCCCTGACGTCCAGTTTTTGGGAGGCGCATGATCATCTACATTATTGTCGTCTGACTCGGAAACTACAGGAAACCTTCCCGCCTACTAGCAGGAAGTGGAAAACTGCCTCCGCGAAACACGTCTGCCGCGATCGACGGATATCTACGCGTATTGGCACAACAGTCAGTACCGTAGTCTCGAGCCGGCAGCTAAGAAGTATATGTCGGCTCCGCCAACGTCGGTAGCAAGTGAGCAGCTGTTCAGCTCAGCTGGACAGCTGTATGCTGACAGGCGCAACAGTCTGAACGGTGACAATGCGGACATTTATGGATGGACATTAATAACGAAGTAAAAAATTTTCGGTTCTGGTTTCGGTTTCGGCCGAATATGTATGCTCAGTTTCGGTTTCGGCGCCGTGACGTCTGTACATTTTCGGTTTCGGCCGAAACTGAAAAAAACGGGTTTCGGTCGACCTCTATTTTGAGGTGTTATAACATATCTACCTGCGGCTGCTGCAGGCTACTGTGCTTGCGTACCACACGCTGTGGACAAAGCCATTTATTGCTGCGAGGGGTGGACAAGATGGCAGTGTGCCTTTTGCCAGATTTCTTTGGACACTTTTTATTAGAAGTGACAAGATTAACATGCTGTAAATTAAAAACTACAAGGACGTGATAAGCTCATGTTAAGTGCAGTAGCGTGGGACTGTGTGGAGTCTGGGGTTTATCCTTAATGGTGTCCAAATCAAAGCCACTGATTGGGTCACGGGACAAAACCCACGAGGCCGATGTTAGTTTACTTTGTTGCATTAAAGTTAGGTGTAAACTTTTGAATCCGATTTTGGCATAAAAACTAGTATGAAACTTGGCTTTAACTAAGTGAAAGATAGAGAGTCATCCGGTGTCACAGATTGGGCCAAGTAGATTGGTATTTTACTTGCTGGCATGCATGTGTAGGATGGGGAAGTGGTACGAAGGAAGAAGACAAGGCCTCGGCTGGTTCAACACAGCCGCCACCACCAGCAGTAGCCCAGCCGAGTCAGGCGGCTGGCCGGTCTACACAGGCTCCAGCAACAGTGAAGGTTTGCTGAAATGTCTTGCTGATTTTGTACCATTTTGCCGCAACGGGTGGAGCGTTGGACTTGTGATCAACAGGTCGTGCGTTCAAATCCTACTCGGGGGAAAAGCTGCGTTACAACCTTGGGTAGGGATATACCGGATATCCGGTTCCGATTGGCCGGATATTTTTTGCTATCCGGTTACAGTTTCGGCAGCAGCCGGATAGTGAAATTTACAATCTGGTACATCCCTGACCTTGGGCAAGTTGTTCACACCTTTCACACCTATGTGCCTCTGTCACCAAGCAGTATAACTTGGTACCGATTAAGGGGTGGTGATGCTTTGTGGCTGGGAAGGTAACTGCAGGCCCGGTGGAAAGTAATGGCAGCCTACCGCCAGGTGGATGACTTATAGTCACCTGTGGGCTGACTGTCTGTACACCGGGATCAGCTCCGGACCCAATGCTCGGTAACGAGTATGGGAAGCCTTTATGTTTACGGTACCTGCTTTCACCACTCAATAGTGTCTGTGAAGGAATTGTGTTTACAAGCTATCCATCCTCTGCATTTGTCTGTTTGTTTGTTGAGACATACCTTGCGTGGAGCCTGGGTACCCCCTTTCCTGCCTTTTCTTCTCCCTTGTCCATTCACTCCCTCGTTTTTGCTCTTTTTTACTTTTTTTCTTTTTCTGGTTTGCTTTACCTATTTTCTTTTTTTGTCCATCCCTTCCGTTTCTACCAGAATAGTCGCCACTCTGTTTCCAGGCCGGAGATCGTAGGAGGCGATCGAACCTGGGTTTAGTTTGTTTAGTTTTTTGTGTTATCTGTATTGCTTAGTTAAGATTTATTGTGGTGTTTTGTATATTTTGTTGTATATGGTTTATTTTAGTCTTGCGGTGTGATACTTGTCTTCCCTTGTTGTAGGCACTAGTGTAATAATTTAAACGAGCCTCTCAATCCCTTTTTCTTTTGGGTGGCTGCTGAACAAAAAGGCGGCCAGGGTTGAGGTTAATATATCGCTGGCCTCCTTCACTGGGTAGGGATTGTTCTCCACCCCTGACCTTTTGTCTCTGATATAGCCATATTTGTGCTGAAGGGTGACGTTAAACTCTAAGTAACTTTGTTCAGACACATCTTGTTACCACAATATCTTTCATGTACGGCTTGAGCAGTCTTGATGAAACTTGAATTGAATATTCATTAGCCCCTACTGAAGCCATGGTTATATTATGGAGGTCTAAGGTCAAAGGTCAAGGTCACAGCAGGCCGTAAAGGCGTCGAAAGCATACACGTCGATGCTAGTCCAAGTCCCGTCTTCTAGTTTTGATTGATGATTCAGGTCTGTGATAAAGGTATGAAGGTAAAGGTAAAGGTCGGATTCTTATAGAGCGCTACTTATACAGTAAATCATTGTGACCAGCCGCGTTTAGAATCTCGATAACTCTCTGCTAGGAGTCGCCACAGTCGTAGCCACGGAGAGTCTTGCGGAAACGTTACTAAGTTTTAGCTAAATATTACGGTTATTTCTAGTATTAATCGTTAACTGTTACTTTTTTGACAGCCGACGGAGAGCACCGTCAGCGGCGGTCTGTCAGTGGCTGCTGTTGTCACCAGCAGTCCACAGTCATGGAGCAGCGTTACTTCTGGTTCGCGGATGCAAGGTTGACACAACAGTGTTGTTTACCATAAAGTTTTATTGACATTTACATTTTCTGTGCTCTTACCAGCATTGAATTGCATACAGAGACAGTGGTGATTTTAAACCAGTGTAACTGCTGTTGTTGGGTATCACAAGAGTATTAGAGTAAGGGGACAATGTACCGTATTTAATTGTTTGAGGCACCAGTGCCTAGTCTAGTTGGTCATACAAGTGACGTTGCTGTAATATGTGTAAGCAAAAGCTAACATCCTGTATATACACCGTGCGTCAAAAAAAACTGGACCCTCCTGACTTCCTGGCAAAGCTTTATCAAAAAAGCACAGATGTCGGTAATTTTTGACAGAGACAATTGCACTTTATCATTTCATCTGCGTTTGTGAGTAAAAAGTTTAATGCTGTTGAGAACCACCTGCAGTTTCCATGGCAACGACAGCAGACGTGTGGGCACTGTGGGTTGACTTTGAACAGGCGATTGTCGACAAAGCAATCGACCGGTGGAGAAAACGACTCCGGGCCTTTTTAAGGCCAAAGGAGAACACCTTGAACACTTGCTGTGATTGGCTGTGGCCTACTGTGTGCTGCTTAGACGCATTGTTTCAAACAATATTTAAATGTCTCAGTTATTTTCATCAACACAGCGTTTTATGAATGACGCATGATAGACAGCATAAGCGTGCCGATAGTAACATTATGTCTGCTGGTAGTCTGCTATACACTTGTTATGTGCAACTTTAATATTACACCAAGAACTAACTAGACTATGCATTACGTGTAGAAAAAAATTATTGCTATTAAATCAGTGTTTATGACGTTGTGCCACAAAGTTACAGGGGTCCGTTTTTTGACTCACTGTGCAATTTTATCGTTCATGACATTGTTGAAAACATGATGCGTCTAGCTGGCATGAAGCAAATTTTGATTTTATTCCTAATAACATGACAGTTGATGAGATCGAAGTGATCTGACAGTAAGCAGTGTGTGATCATTGAGCGTGGAGCGTGTGTGTGTGTGTGATTAGGAAAGCTTACAATGAACAAGTCAAGATTCCAAGAAGAGTTTCCGGAGCTCGCTGCCGGAGCCGACGACAAAACTCACCCAACACAGAAGAAGGAGGACGAGAGCAGAGAATCACAGCATGGACCAAGTCTAAGACCTCAGAGTGAGTGAAATCTCTTATTGATTTCTGATTGATTATTGATAATTGTTTACTTGGCCTGGGCCAAGTCTAAGACCTCAGAGTGAGTGAGCTGTCTCATTGATTACTGATTGTTTATTGATAATTGATTACCCAGGCCTAGTGTTCATGGACATGGGCCAAGTCTATAGATCTCAGAGTGAGTGAGCCATCTCATTGATTACTGACTACTCACAGTGTTCAGCAGTGGATTGCTTTCAGAAAGGTCATCTCACAAAGTCTGCTTACGACCCTTATACAGGTCTGCCTGTCTTAGCCGGCATGCCCAGTTAAGAACCCAAGGATTTTGTTTGGAGTAAAGTTTTACTGCCCACCTGATCTTTATGATGGTAATTGTCGCATTCAGAATACAGGAGAATTTTTCTCATTGGTGTTACCTATACCGTCTGTACTTCATTAATTTTGGTGTGAGGTTTCCAAAGCCGTGCCAATCGTTAGTTATTGTTCAGAAATCACATCTCGCTTGTAAAAATATCACTTCAGCAATTTCCAAGCAGTACCAAGGAACCATACGCCATAGTAAGCTTTGTTTTATTACACTGGCCAACTCTAGCGGAAAGCGTAATGTAACAGTCTGGCATCCGTCTGTCTGTCCTATCAGCATACTCAGTGGGCAGCATGCGACGTGGCCAGCTTACATTTCGGCCCAACAGTAAGGAGTACCGACATATTTTGTTATGGAATGTGCAGATAGAGAATGTTTTTTGTTTGTTTCAGACGTTGGAAGCTGGCGCGAAGGAGGTGGTCGCAACATCCCGTCCACATCAGCCAGGGACGAAGATCGCATCACACACACGCCACCGTCCACCACCAGCGCCCCGACAGCAGCGTCATCGGAGGATGAGGAAACTGCTCCGCCTCCGTTCCACCCACAGTCACAGGCTGCCGTCATGGCTCAGATGATGAGACCGGGAATGGGTCCGGGGCCAAGAATGGGTCCAGGCGGACCCATGATGTATGGACCAATGATGCCACCGTTTGTAAGTGCTGTGGAACTCTCACACGCTTTTCGTAGCTTTTTTTGGCCGCATCACAGCACTAGCTAAAGATGGAGTAGCGTGGTCTGTCTCTCTGTCTGTTGATCACATTCGACAGCCCCGCAAAAAATGGCTGAACCGATCGAGATGCAGTTTGGGAAGGAATGAGTCGTGGGCTTAAGGAACCATGTATTAGATGGGGTCAGGATCCCCCCTTGGGAAGGGACAATTTTTGCGCGGATGTATGGCTCTTAAAAGCATTGTGAGTCATGGCTGTGGTGTGTGCAGCAAAAAAATTAATAGCGACATCAATGCGACTGTTAGTTGTGGGGGTAATGTTTTTCCCTTCATTTGTCTGTATGCCTCTTGTGAGTGCTGGCTTCTTCTAGTTTTGAGTGCAGCAGTAACAGAGCGGTGTGCACTACTTCTTGTGTGCTGTGCAATATTGTGTCCCGGCTTGTGATGCTCTGCAACGAATGTTGACGTGTCCAGATGTTTCCCGGAGCACGTTTTCCACCTCAGTTTCCCGGATTTCCACCTCCAGGACCTCCGTTTTTCCACCCGGATCCGAGGTATGGAATCGACTTGTACAGTTAGCCTTCCTGCTGCTTGCAGATGTGTAAATAAATCATTCAGATTTGTTTTAGTGAAAAATCCGTCAGACATTTGTTATCGAATAATTCTTTTGATTATATTTCATATATTTGTGCATATTAGAAAATGTTGTGCTATTGCATCACTGCAGCTATATTTAGCAATGATGTTAACAAGGACTTGAGCCTCAAGGCCAAGGCTTGGACCAAGGACTTACCTTTGGTATATAAACCTGCCTGCTAAATTTTAATGGCTGGTGACAAATTTGAACATACAGAGCTTACTACACGTCAGCTAGCAGCATCACACATGCGTAGAGAATTGTTGGACGTCTAGAAGACCAGAGTTACCAAAATAAGTTGCCATTCCACGATATATGGATGTATAAGTTGTACACTGTACGAGAACACATTCATTAAGCACAGAACGTAGAACGTAGCTCAGAAGTGACCTGATGCCTACGAACGTCTGACAAAGTGTCGGGGCATTTTCGACTACTTTTTTGTTGTCAACCAGTCATCAACGATCAGAGTTTTTAGTGATGTGCCTTTCAAGTGAATGGATACAAGCGTAGGAAAAGGGGCCATACCCATAGACAATACCCCAGTCTTGTTGAATTTTGTTTTTTCCTGCTGTTCTTCTTTTTGAAATCACAGTTCTAGTTGTTCATCTCTGCATAAATTGTGAAGATATTGTGAGATTTTCAGACAAGTAAGTAATTAAGTACGTAAGGAAGCGACATGGAATGATTAATACACACATAGCGTCATTGAAAGCGACGTGGACAGCACAAAAGCGTGTAAGTAAGTAGAAATTAGATTGATGTAATCGGTGGATTTGTCGGTGATGCTCCGGTGCAGATTTCGTGGACCTCCAGTGATGCCACCACGGATGGCATTCGACGGCCACCCGTCCGACAGACCGCCGCGGCCGCAGTCGGACCGGCCAGCCATCATAAAGGATCATGCGCTGAAGGAGCTCGATGAGTTGGAGCCCGGAGACGGAAGCTGGGCAGCCGCTGTCGAAGCCGATGTTGATTACTCCAAGAAGCTGGTGTTCAGTGATGAAGAAGACGGTCCATCCGCAGGCAACAAAACGGACGCCAAGTTGGTTTTTTGTTCTCTGTTTGTTTGTTTGTTTTTCCAAATATTTTGCACTGGTTTGATTTAGAGAAGATTGCGTCATCTAAACTCACACTTAGATTTAACCTGACCGAATTTCATTATGCTTTCGCCAGCTGACAGTGTCGGCGAATGCTTTATTATTGAGCTATTTGGTCTCATGGCCGCCATTTTTAAAATAAACACTTACTTACTTACTTACTTACTTACTTACTTTATGTTTATTGTCTGTCTACCACGGAAACCTGTGTCAGTTATCCCCAGATTCTATACAATGAAGAGAAGGTGAGGCCAGGGTTACTGGTTAGGGTTAGTGCTTTGTGTTTCTTTCAGTGCTGTGACCTCGATGGAAGGATGTCCAGCCTTTTAAAAACCCATTACGCTAATTCCCAGAGCCTTTCTTCTGGAACAGGTGGAAGAGGATGATGACCTAGGGTGGAAATGGCTGACCCAGTTTTACCAAGAGTTACTCCAGTTAAGAAGGCCATTAGCAGTGTATATTATTATAGCATTTTTAGGTCGACACTTCGGCAGAGTTGACCTAATAAAGCCGATCTCAAATGTTTGTCTGTGCATCCGTCTCTCCGTCCACAAAAAGTTTCTTCGATTTTAATGATAGTTGGCATGTAGCTAGAGGTCTATGAGTGATGCATGACAGTATTTAATATGACCCGATCCAAGGTCAAGGTCATGAGCCCTTGAAAGTTGGAAATCCGGCCATTTTCAAAAGCTGTCTCCTGCACCATTTACAATGGGAGCTGGTAACTGACCACGGATTCTTAAACTAGGGCACAATATCGAAATTTGATCAGGTTGGATTTTTGATAATTTTTCCGCGTTTTTATGTCACGTGACTTTGAACTTGGCACAAACGTCGGTTGCGAAGAGTCGACCATCCGTCCCGTAAGGTGTTAGTTTATCTTAAGACGTCATTTGTAATTTGATGTTTATGACTTCTTCAGGGCTGCAGTGCCTCGCGATCGTCGATCCTATAAGGACCGGTCGAGTGGACAAGGGAAAGAAAACACTGCCATGAGTGATGCAAACAGAACATTGACGGACAAAGCCACATCACGAGACGACGACCGGCATAGACTTCGTGATAGAAAACGGGTAATGATATAGAAGTAATTTCTGTTCAGTAATCAGTTGAATAGTAGCATGCATCTCACTCTGACCTCTACACAGAGCGACCAACTTAAAGATGATATGCAATGATTTTTTGGTTGTTAAAGTAAATTGCCCATTGTATGTCTTTCATATAAGCAAATCTATTTGAATATTAATGAACATCAAAAAATTAGGAAATTTTAGAAAAAAAGTGCCCGAAAGTGCGCACCCGATGATTTGTTTACTTTTGCAAGTGATGACGTCATCCCAGGAAAACAAACATGCGAACAGGCTATTGGAGTGCTAAGTGAGACATTACACTATACTACGCTACAGTAGTATAATTAGTAAAATGTCAGTGTTCTTAAAACATAAACTGGTAGGTCTAAAGTAAATAGCTTCTTATCTAATCTCAATAAGGCATGAGAAAGCAAACAAAACAATCGTATCCTGGTATGACGTCACACGTGACGGAAACAGCCGGAGAATAACTATACCAAAAACACCAATAAACTTGTACTTTTTAGCATTTTACGGCATAATTTATCAAAATTTGTTACACAGATGGGTTTATATTGCAGTAAGCAGCTAGAAACTACTTTTAATCAATTTGGTAAAAAAATCGTTGCATATCACCTTTACGGCTCTCCAAAAGCAAGCCCTGCATATTATTCTACACCGAGTAACATTATCTTATAATACTGCGCTTGCTTACTGTGAGATTGAATTCCTAAAATTGCAAAGAAATAACTTTCAGAAGAAATTTGTTTGAAACGGTCCCTCAGAATTTTCCTGATCACCTCCTCCTACCTGAACACGATCCCTCTGCATGTGTCAGATTGCGGCATTCTACAGTCCACCCAGTTCAACTAGACGGTACTGTTCATATATTAACCACATTTTACAGAACTATTAGACTACTGTATGATGTGTGTTATTGTATAGATCGTGTATTATATACTAGTTCTATTTTTGATCGTATATACATGTATGCGATTGCATTTACTGGTGTAACTGTGTTTTAATCGAGCCTCATGGCTACAATATTCCAATAAACATACTTACCTACATGCTTACTTACTTACTTACTTACCACAAAGTTTGTTTTTTTTGTGTGTTTTAATTAATTAAGTTAAATATTCAGGTATGTGTTTATTTTGTTGCACGCGGCAGATATGATTAAACAAAATGGTGGAGTTATGTTTTTAAAAATGCAGTGCAGGAGGTGTTTACTGGATTAACCCCTAGAATAGATTGACCATTTGTGTATAAATTTGATGAAAGTAATTGTACCGGTAATTTATGCATATGTTTGAAGCCTCCACCAATTGATAGAGAAAAATCTTCGGGTTCAAGAGAACCGTTGTCTTCGCAGCAGATGGGACAGTACGGCCAGTTTCCGGTGGAGGTGAGTTGTCTAATAATAGCATGTTGATCACTCACAGTTCCGTTGTTGTTGCATGTATCTAGTCTATGATGTCATCAGTGTTGGTCCATTGTTGGACATACATAGTGACCAGCACACAGATTTACGGTAATGTGACATTGGCCGGTCTTCTGGCCTCCCTGCTTAATCATCTCCAGTCCGTCCTCAACACGGCAGCTCGATAAATTGCAGGCCTCCATCACTTGGAGTACATTGCAGATGCTCTCCCCATTTTCCATTGGCTTCTAGTGTCCAAGCGCATCACGTTCAAACCGGCGGTCATCGTATACTGAGCTCTTCGCGGCACTGCACCTCAGTACTTATCGGACCAGCTGCAGTACGTTGCTGATCTGCTGTCGAGACGTCGAGGCTGGCTGCGCTCGTCTACCTCCAGTCTTTTCGACGTTTGTCGGTCGCGACTTGTCACTGTCGGCGATCTCTCATTTGCTGCTGCAGGCCGTCGACTCATTTGCAGCTGCCGGACCACGACTCTGGAACAGTCTACCTGTCGACGGCCAGTCTGCCCCATCACTCTCATTATTTCGTTGGAAACTGAAATCACATTTATTCCGGCAATCATACCCAGACATTGCTTTTTAGCTGCTTCACCATAGTGGTCCTTGATGTTACTTTTACTTAGGCCACTTTAAATAGTTCCAAATGTAATGTAATTGGATATTGATTGGCCAGAGTCATGGTTTAGGGGTTTGATTCTCCCCGAATTGGGAAGTTTTGTGCCCACTTTTTGGTAATTGCTCCCATTGGCAGAGCCAAAAACTATGGAAGTTATACGAATGATTTTGTTGTTGTTGTGCAGATATGTCAGACTATAAAAGTTGCGAGGAAGTCTGAAAACTTTGAATTTTGTTTGGTTATAATGTGAAATGTACTGAGATAGCTTTGTGATTGAGCTGTTTTTGGATTATGGGTTATATTGTATAAGACGGGGGATCTTGGTTCCCAAAGTGAAGTACTTTATTTCAAGTACTTTATTTCTCCGCTGCAGCAGAACACGGAAATTGTGTTGCTGTCATCAAACACTGGACTTCCTTGTTACAGGGTGTTCAACACTTCTAGATATCCTGAAAATCTACGTGAATTTTTATTTCTACCGGGAATACTGGAATTCTACTGGTATTTTGCCAGGTCTCCTGGAAATTTCCTGGTGAACAGCTGTGGCATTTGTTGCTATTGATATGATGCCGTGATGGATGGCGATTTTTCCCGTGACATCGCAGTGACGCCGCGATGTTACGGGAAAATCACGTCGTCTGTGTAGATTGTGTTAAAATATGTACTTAAAATAGTTACTGTCAACTCCTGGAGATCTACTGAAATTTTGTATTTTCATGATTTGTTGGACACCCTGTGTGAGCATTTGACTCTCATTGTTTCTCACCCCACCTTGGCATATTGTTGTTACTTTGCCGCCTACACATAGTGTGGGGGGGGGGCAGACTAGTAATGGTTGCTGGCATCTGTCGTCGTCACCTGTCATCTGTAACACTCACTCATGCAATAACTCTCCAGGGGGCGGCACGCGGCGGGTCAGTAGTGTTACGTCCGGTTA
>Ga0209780_1004341_pt1 | contig 10893 bp, 6 predicted proteins | sample WorMetexBAHAMAS2_FD_187384 | JGI IMG/M metagenome (GOLD analysis project Ga0209780, IMG submission 187384) | Marine gutless worms symbiont microbial communities from Max Planck institute for Marine Microbiology, Germany - Inanidrilus exumae... | ecosystem: Host-associated > Annelida > Digestive...
GACAGCACCATATGTGTTGACATTTGTAGTAATAATAATAATAGTAGTAGTGGTAGTAGTCATAGTAATAGCACCATAAATGTTGACATTTATAGTAATAATAATAATAGTAGTAGTAGTAGTAGTAGTCATAGTCGTATTAATAGTAATAATAATAATGATAATGTTGATCAGGATATATCATTATTGTGCATCTGGCTGATGGAAACATTGTTGGTTTTCACTGATGCAGAGTCAGCTGGAAGCTTTACGAACTGACATAAGTCGAGTGGCCGAGGAGAGAAACTGTCTGTTGTCAGACCTGTCTCTGCTGCAGAAGGCTTGTGCTGGCTGTCGACAATGTGCCTCTCGGAGTGCAGACTGCAGGTTGTCAGTGGTACGTGCCAGCCCACTTTACATATAGAGAATTTTGTGTGTATAACCAATTCCAGTCAGTGTGGTAGTTATTGTTATGCTAGGTTTAAGGCTACTGACTGTTGACTTCACTGGCTTTTATTAGTCTTAATGCTGAGTTGCTGACTGTCGTCTGTCTCTGTCGTAAAACACAGACAGCATGAGTCTGAATCATTACCAGTATCAACCAGGTGCAGTCGTCAGTGTGGTCGGATCATTAATATCAGGATCTTTAGTGTATGCTCTGAGATTAATTTCTTGGACAGGCAACAGGATTTGATGGTCTTTTCAATAATCTCTGACTGTTGTACTTTCTGAAGTTACTGCCTTATGGCAGTGTATAAATGTGTACACTTATTTATTTATCTCTGTGTATTAAGAGCATCAATACTGTAAACAAATCAGCAAAGAAATGCTGGCATAGTTATCTGTTTGAAGTGAGGTGCAAATGATTTGCATATGGTCCTGCTGATGCCATTGCTATCTCGTCATGTTTTGCTTCGTGAAGATACAGAAACGTTTACCTGTCTGGTGCCGGCTTATCCAGGTTGTCCTGGAAAAAGACCATTAAATTAGTATTGTTGTTGTTATTATTGTTTTTTATTTATTTTTGTAGTAAGCATCACTTAATTTTTTATATCAGCTGTGTTTAAGTTGCATACTGAAGATGGCATGATATTTATCCAAACATGCATTACATCAGGAGATCGTGTGAATTACTGCAGATAACAGAGACATCAACAGCTGTGATGTTATAACTGGTCATGTCGTAGCTGATAAATACAGAAATGCAGAATCTGCTGGATTTGCTGATGATTTTATGTGTAACAGTATTGATGAACTGCATGCAGAGTGGTTCTTAACTCTGTTTGTTGAACATCTGTCCTGCAACAAATACCACTGCATCACTTGATGTCCTATGTCAGAGTACCGGCTAACCCCTCATCACCCCGCCTCGTTTTCCAGCCAGTTCCCCTCTGTTTTCTGCACTTTTTTGGAAGTGAATCTTTTGGGAAAAGTGATACACTTATTTGTTGCTGTTTCTTGTCATGCAGCCAATAGTGTCAAAGCACTGATTGAAAACCCGCCTGACCGAGGACAGTGTGGAAACTGGCAGTTAGAAGTGTGTGCGTGTGGGTCTGTGCAGAGTGGCGTGTCACATTCAGATGAGAGCCTGAGGAGTGGCAGCACTGAGAGGACCAAAGTGCTGCTGGAACGTATGAAGCAACTTGAGGCCGAGAAGACGTGTCTGGTGCTGGAGAACGAGCGCCAGTGTGAACAGTACGAGAAATGTCTTGACGACATCACGTCACAAGTGCTTCAAGCCGTCATGGCACAGAGGGTAACGTGCACGTATTGCTAATTTGTGTCATACTTGGTCAGATAAATATGTTGATTGACATTCGACGAAAAGGAAGATAAATAGAGCTCAGTGGAGAACTGTTGAGATTGGAACAGTCAAGTGTGATACATACTAAGATCAATTGGATGTGTGCAGTGTAAAGTTGACTCTGATGTGTCAGATGTTGTATGGATGTCAAACAGGATGTCCAAAGAAGACATTTAGAAGGGTATTAATGAATTCTGTCTTGAAAGGATTCAAAATTCTGAAAAATGGACAAGAAGTAAAGGGTGCCAGTGGCTAACAAATTGTTCACAGAAGGGACGGGTGAAATATTTTTTTAACATTTCACAGTTCAGTTCATTCCATAAGTATGTGCTTCACTGTTAGATTATCACCAGATTGCATGTGATATGTGAGAATGACCAATTCAGAGTCTGTTAATAAGTACTGACTCATGATGGGAATTTCTTTGCTGTGGTGAAGTTTGTTACACTTGCAAACAGTCCCATATATCCTGCCATTCACCCAAACAGAACTTGAGATGTGATGTATAAATTCATGTGCCAAAAGTTTCATATTTTTAATGGGCAAAAAAGAGCTGATTTAGCAGCACTGTGAAGGAACCGTCACATTGCCAAGTCATTGCATTGGTTTGGTATACAGCAAAAAAATCACAGCAGTATTGGCATCAGAGTTAATGGTAGATCAAGAATGGAAGAGACCAGTGGGTAATTGCCCCAGAGTGAGTCCTCGTCAACGTTTCGACACTGCTGGCATCCAGCCCATAGGAAAACCTGTTCCACTCCTCCCCAAGATTCTCCTACAGAAACATATGGAATAAGAAAATCCAACTGGGGAACCGCCCAACCCAGGTTTGCCTGGAAAGTGGCCATTGAAACAGGCATAATGGCGTCCGTCAATACACAGTTGTTTTGCCGCTACCCTGTATACATGAGATGTACATGGCTGCAGTGCTGCGTGATGCTGGTCGTGTGCTTGTCTGCTCATAGAGCCTGAAGGTGGAGTGCTGTAAGCTGCGAGCTCGTGTCATCGAAGTTCAGCAGCAGAACAACGATCTCCGACGTCTGTTCTGTGACAGAGCAAGAACCCAGCTCAACAGTGATGACATCATCGCTATCAAGGACCTGCCAGTGAGTTTGCTGCTCATGTTGTACCTTACAGACAGCTGGAAAGCTAGCAGATCTTGAAACATATTAGAAGTTGTAGGACAGATGATGATGTACACACATTTTGGTATCTTGCTGTGTAAGACAGTGTTCAAGACATCTATTTGAAGACACTCGTTTCATTAATGCCTGTTAGGCAGGCCAAGTAGAAAGTGATAACTGATAATGGTTTGAGCAGTGTGCATTGAAGTCGGGAAGATTCAGCAGTTTGTAGTAAGTTGAGAGATTTTACAATGGTAACAAGACAGCAGTGACTGTAGGCTGTTGCATGTTTTTCTTAGCTTGATCCAGGCAGGTTGTGATGGAGTAACCGCTATAAACTGAGTTTTTGTTGCAGCTGCAGTGATGTATGTGAAGGAAGTAACTTATTCACTGCTGTTATTCCGGATGTTTGTTTGTCCATGTATCTCTTGACAGGATTAGTCTAAATGTTTTGAATGAACTTTTTATGAAATTTTGTTAGGGGTTGGTCTTCAGGCGAGTAACAATTAGTCCGATTTTGTGGATGATTGGTGTAATTATAAAATGAAAAACATTCAAAAAACTAGACAACACTCAGTGGAGTGCATACCTCCACCACACCACATTGAAGTCAGCAGTGTCACTACTGCAAGCAGCAGATACATTGGCCTACATTTTCCCACACTGTGCCTTTTTCTGTTTTTCCCAACTTTGCTTTCGCTTTTGACATCACTCAACTACTGGACTCTCTATAAGTACGATGAAATATCCCAGTATTTGTTAGAGATCGCTTCCAAAATTTAACTCTTCTGTGGTCCACCATTTGTGTATTCCTCAAATTTCATAACAGTGCATCTATAACTTTTTTAGTTATCTGCTAATAAACACACAAACAAGCAGTGGTGAAAACAGTAACCTGCCAAAAGTGACAGAAGTAATTGACATTGCCAAACTGTACAGTTGTGAATACTTTCCAAGTAGTGCCACTGCATAAAACGAGTTTATCAGATCACGTGTTATGTCAGTTTGTTCATTTATCACTGTGGTGTGAACTCTATGAGTACTTTCTCTGAATTGCTTCTACTGCATCTCCAGTCCATCGTGAACTCAGCAGCGAGGTTGATCTATCAACCTGGAAAACACAAGAATGTCATGTCAATTCTTTGTGAGCTGCATTGGCTCAAAGTGCTGGAAAGAATTACATTCTGACTGTGCATGTTAACCTACCATCGTCTTAATGGAATGGCGCCTGACTACATGTCCAAGATGATCCATCCAGTTACTAACCATGATAGTCGGTATCACCTCCGGTCCTCAGGCATCACAACACTGCCTGTTCCTGTGATGTGTCGCTCAACACTCGGTGACCGTTCATTCCTGGCTGCTGCAGCCACAGTGTGGAATTCTCTACTTACACTTTTTAAGAACACTACGTCATTCTCATTGTGAGCTGAAAACATTTCTGTTCAGTGAGTCTTTCCCTGCTGGATGACGGCCATCTGTACTACTAACGTTTGGACTGGACATTGAAGTTGAACGTTTTTAACTCATGTTAGGTGGTTTTGCAGCACTAGGTGAAATGCCACCATAAAAAGGTAAAGGTAAAGGCTTCCCATACTCTTTACCGAGCGTTGGGCCCAGAACTGATCCCATTGTACAGTCAGTCAGCCTGCAGGTCATCCCCCCATGTGGTAGGCTGCCAATTTTGCCATTACTTTCTTCTAGGCCTGCAGTTAATAATTATGTTCATTTATAATAATAATAATAATTTGTCATTATTGTTGTCTGTGTGTGTGAAGGTGGAGCAGGCAATGAAACTGTGGACAGAGTCGGAGTCGCTGACATCTGACATGGCCGTCAGTTTTGAGTCACTACGCAGCATGTGCAGTGATCGTGAACAGGTTTGAACCCTGCTGATGATAACATCTCATCAGTTCAGTTGGCATTCAGTGAGGAACCACAGTATATCATGAGCTAGTCTGCCGCTGATGTGTACCCCGTGTGGGTCTTGGTCAGTCCCTCCACCCCCTTATCCCTTTACTTCCCAACTTCTCCACCTTCTACTCTATCTTTTAGTATTTTTTACTTTTCCCTTTCTTACTCGCTTCATCTATTTTCTTGTTTTTCCATCCCTTTCCATTGTACCAGAATAATCCCATTCCGTTTTCAGGCTGGATTTTGTAGGAGGCGACAAAACCTGGCTTTCGTTTCTTCTTGTGTGTGTTGATTTTGTGTTATACGTATTTTTTAGCTAAGGATGCATACTTGTTTTTGTCGTATTTGATTTAGTTTTGTTTTGCGGTGTGATAGTTGTCTCCCCCTGTTGTAGGCGCTAGCATAATAATTTAAATGAGCCCCTCGATCCTTTTCCGTTTTTGGGTGGCTGCTGAACAAAAAGGCAGCCAGGGTTGAGGTTAATATATCGCTGGCCTTCCTTTTCTGGATAGGGATGACTCTCCACCCGACCTTTCGTCTCTGATATAGCCATATTTGTGCTGAAAATGGACGTTAACCTCTAACTAACTAACTGCCGCTGATGTTTATAACCTTCCATTTATTCACTGTAATCGATAGTATTGGTTCATTGTTGATGAAACATTGTGCATTGTTAGGGTACTTTTGCAGGTAATCATTTTATATATCATAGTGCAATGTTTGTGGTCTATGTAGCGTGAAGCAAATTTAACATTAACTGTCTAAATTAATTCAGCACTGGTGCATGTGTTGCCAAGATTTCCAGCATGTTAAGTCCTGTAAGGGAACTACTGATGATGTTTTGCATCCAAGCATGCATCCTTAGCTAAAAATACGTATAACCCAAATTTAGGTTTACGGTAAAGAAATTTACGCTTGATTACAGCAACCATTCGGCAGTCATTATGCAGGTCAACCTGGGCTAGCCAGCACCACTGAAGAAATGTTGCATTTCATTGGGGCAAAGTTTTACTGTAGGCAAGCCCTTACTGATGGAATCAGGGAGAAGATGCTATAGTTTCTTTGAGTAACTTATACCATTTTACCATCAAATTATAGAGCAAATTACTGGTATATTTAATGCTGAACTAGATGCATCAACAGGAATCTTTGTGGCTTAATGTCTAGCAGTAGATAAATGACGCGTTGCCTATCTAGTCTATTTTTCTAGTCATGACCTTATTGCTCTGATTTGTGCATGTGAGTAAACTTGTGTCACATCATTAAAGACATCATGTGCGAATTTATAAATCAGTCGTTTTGTGGCTGTGGCTCGTGAACGTTTATTGCTTGCCATGGCTCGGCAGTGGACATTGCAGTTGGATTTGTGTTGTAGATGCAGTTCCTTGTCAGCAGACTGGCATCACCAACACTGGTAGACTTTGATGAAGATGGCAGAAAGGATGCATTGTCGGTTGACGATCAGATAATGTCACTGCAGCCATTGTGCACCAGTGTGCTGCCATCTGTTGGACTGCAGCAACAGCGAGGCTGTGCGGAGAAGGTCTACCACAGCGATGTACCAGACTGCACCGTGACAGATGGACAGCAGCAGCAGCAACAGTGTGCTGAACCGCAGGCCACTTGTGCTGCTAGGATATGTCACACAAGTATGCCGTCTGTGATACAGTCGCAGGGTGATCAGAAGTCGGTCGTCACGGCTACACCGTCTGTTGTACAACAACAAGATGTTGTTGGTCAGCAAGCAGATCCTGCTCAGAACTCCAGTCGCGGCAACATGCCTCAGTTTGCTACTGCACACGTGTTGGGCGATCAAATTAGTGTCGGTCAGAAGTCACACTGTGTCGGGAAGTCGTGCTGCGCTGCTGTATCGTCAGACACTGAATCAACCATGTCACTGAACGAGCTGCTGGATGGCTGCCACTGTGCTGTGGATGCTGGTGAAGTGTGTGACACTGGTAAGTGTAGCCCGCAGACTGTCAGTCATCTCAGTGAAATTGTCAGCATCCTGCATGTGTCAGTCGGCCCAGACACAACACGCTGTGACAGTATTCTGCAGATCTTGGAGAACAGTCCAACTAGACTAGGCTTGAACTCGTCTCGGCCCAGCAAATTTGGAGGTGAGTTGACTGGACACGATGAATCAGCGTCAGCCAGTTGTGTTGATGTGATGGGGATGCAGATGCATACAGACTGTCAGACAGGTTTGTCACCTGAGATGCAGCGCAGCTTTGCCGAGTCTAACTTGTCGTCTTTGTCACTGTCATCGGACAAAGCTCATGTTGACGAGGGCTACCATAGCAATGCAACGTCAGCCTTGTCACAGGACGCCACTACGTGTGATGATGCCATTCTATCAGTCAGTGCATGACACAACCGTTTAGTGACGAAATAGTGCTGTACAATGGCATGCTGCTGTTTAGAATGTTTAAATATGAATAATCTTTATGGACTCGGCCACATCTTTCCTTCCATTATTATTATTACTCTTATTATACATTATTATTATTATACTGAGTTGCTAAGCCTGAGATGCATGCCTTACAGTCAGAATAAATGGTAGCATCCAGCATAACAAATTTTTATGCTCAGTGAACGTAGCGATTTCATGAATATTTGTCAAATGTGCCATCTATAGATTTCTTGCAGTGTGTTAGTATATTGCATGATATACAAATGTCATCTGTTTTTGAATTCATCGTGGAAATTTATCATGTCTTGAACAGTCAAATGTTGACACTTGCAGGCTGATATCAATCATTTCTTCACATGAGAGATCACAAATATTGATGTCAAGCAAGACATAGTTTCCAAGTGAGACATAATTTGTCATAAGAAGAACTATAAATAAACAGGGAAAATGAAATTTTAAAAACATAGTGGTTTGTATTCATTTTGGCTAGAGAATGAATGACATGATAACAGAACTTTGCCTGCTGACCAGTAAGTATTTAAAATGTATGCATAAGTGCTGAGAGATAATACAGTACGTATTTTTCGCTTTCAAGTCATCTTTACTGTGAATAGGTTTATTAACATGTTCATCTGTATGAGTTTTTGTAATGTTTGTGTAACTGTCGAGCAGGTAATTATCGGTTGAGCCTGACTGATGTGATGTTTCAAATGTGTCTTAGAGATGAGTCGGATGAATGTTCAGGTCAACAAGTAGTTGTTTAGTCAATCAAAAGGTTTCTGGTTCATTCAGTGTGTCATGCTAGTCAGTGTGCAATATACTTTGGGTGTATTAACAGGTTCGTCAGATGTCGTGGAAGTGGCCCCAACCATTATGTGGCACTCCCAATGAAAAATTTGTGGCAGACTGGAATGCAGCATAGGGGTTGTGTGATCTCCACCAAACTTAACTCGTTGTTATGTAGCAGTTCAGTCCAAGGCCATTTACGTCACACTAGCCATTTAAATTTTAGACACTTTGGATATTTGGGGCAACTGGGGCTAGGCCCCGGCTTTAGGGGTGTGTCATTGTTAAGGTTTAGATTAATCTGTTATGATCTTGGGATTTTCCTAACTAAACATCATAATTCTACTGCCTTCAGTTGTGCTATGATATGTGATATGCGAATGATAATCATGCAGTATTGCTAACATTTTTGTATGCCTGTCTTAAGGTGAAAATGTTGTAGAAACACCTTTGGCAGCGGGCATGCAGCGTCTAAACGTTGTCTTAAGTCTTACTTGAGTAGTTTTTCAGTATATCCTCTTTTTGGAATGGGTAAACACAGGCATTCCAGATTTAACACACAGATGGTCTACCATGGTAAATACTGGTTATAGGTGATAAATTACATGAAGGGACATGGTTAGGGTCACGTGACATTGTTGCATGACCGGCATTTTGTGATGCCAGTATTTATTTCTGATACTGTGAAAATCATGTGCATCTGTAATGAACTGTTGGCTGGTGTTTACAGCGATTCCTGGTGATAATTACGTTCATGTTACACAACCAGAACGCAAAATCTACACCTAATTGCAAAGTTTTGTTCGCCAACGGCGAACTTCATCAGGAATGTGTTCACGTGACTTGCTGATGAACACGTGACTAAAATACGGTCATAGGTCATAGGTAGGCTGTAGGCTCCCCCATCTCTGTTCATGCAGCTGACCTCCTTGTGTATGTGGATAGATTGTCTGAGTTGTCGTGTCTTCCGATGACCAATCGATGACATGATTTTCTTTTGCCACATGATCTGTTATGGCTGACTTGTTGGTTTCTGTTGCCAATTCTTTCTATTCCGCCCGTGTCAGTGTTCTGTTGCTGATGGATTCCACTTTTTCTGTGCTTCTCTTGCCTTTTATCTATGACTGTATTTTGGTTACGTGTCGTGACCACATAGGGCCTACCTGATGAAGTTCGCCGTTGGCGAATGAAACGTCGCAATTAGGTGTAGATTTCGCGTTTTCATTGTGTAATAATGAACATAATTATCATAGTTAATCCAACGTAATGAACGTTTACAAACATATGCCTGTTCCTGGCGCACACATTGTAAATGAATGAGATGTTTGTTATATGTCGTGAAAGACTTCAGGCATTTTACTTAGTATGCATGTTTCATGCAATGCGCATATAGATTAGTTTAGCATGGTTGAGCCATTTGTTACCATGACTTGTTAGCAAGTTGCATTCTGCATTGATCGCCAGTGCTGCTGCATGCAGTGCCTTTACTAATGCTAATTTGTTATATCTTCGATATTACGACAGTTTGTGATTCCTTGTTGTGAAATTAGAGTACAGCAATTTGTAGATTTAATTCAACATAACTGATTTTTAGTTGTGTAGAGGTGGTTAACCATTGTTTATTCTGTTGTTTGTGTTGTTGTATTTTAATTGTAAATGTGTTGCAATTGTATGTATTTAGTTAATTGTATTTTTGTTATGATTTTGCTGTTTGTATTTACCATAAATATTGTAATGCTGTGGTCAACATAGTTTCTACAGTACAACTGTGACTCCATTTCATTGCATCTTCTTTGCAGCCAGTATTATCTAACCAACCACGTTTGCCACTCTTCTCTGTAGATAAGCTATGTGTAAGGTGTCTAGCATTTGTTTATTTCGGTACCAATAACTGCCTCCACGGACTATTGCCCAGGCCGTTTCTTCTGAGCTACTTGGTTTCTTTATTTTATCCTAATTTTCTCGTTTGTGTCCCTAGCGCTAGATTAGGCTGGCGATCTCGTCAGCTTTTGAGGGCACGTTAATTTACCATATCGTGTCGTATAGAAGACTGTCAGATTGGTTAATTACATGTCAACTGCCGTCAGCTTCGACTTTGTCGTGAAGTGCATCTGGCCTGTAATAAGGGCCAGTCTCCAGTTGTGCTTTTGCTGGAATGCTTCCAAACATACTGCCTAAATGAATAGTGTCTGGTTACTGCACTGCCTATTAACCTATACATATATAGTGTAATCATAGAGCCGATAGTTCTGCATAATGTAACACTACATATTGAGCTGTCTTTGTGCAGTCCTATTTGGCGGGCATATAATTATTGTCACTGAACTGGTGATAAACACAATGAGACGTTTTTAGTAACAACATTTGTTGTCACAATAATGTTTCTACTGAACACCAAAATATGACTAAACTGTTTCATGGTCAAAAAGGTGGCGGAGTGAAAAAAATTCAAGAACATTTCTGCGCAAGTTTAATGCAGTAGGTCTTCTGAGAACTAACATGGATGATCTTAGGGATACGATTTGAGCAGGGACAGATCCAGGATTTGTTGGTGGAAGGACATGCCCAGCCCCACCCAATTAGACGACGTGACCGTCGAAGGTAGGAGCGCCAATGGGGGTGTGCTGGGGCATGATCCCCTGGAATATTCTGAAAGTGGTGCATAAGAGGGAAACTGGTGGGGATCTATCGTCCCGTTCCTCCGTGGATCCGTCCGTGGATTTGACGTTGCTGTTATCACCTAAGCCAAGAGTGAATCAGTAGTGCCGTGCCATTGAACCGTGTTGTGTAAAGATTGGTTCAGAGTTTCAGAGCCATAAATTTTCTTCTCCTCTGTCGCAGATAAACAGATTACTGGGTCCGCCGTCGATGGG
>Ga0209780_1004342_pt1 | contig 10893 bp, 7 predicted proteins | sample WorMetexBAHAMAS2_FD_187384 | JGI IMG/M metagenome (GOLD analysis project Ga0209780, IMG submission 187384) | Marine gutless worms symbiont microbial communities from Max Planck institute for Marine Microbiology, Germany - Inanidrilus exumae... | ecosystem: Host-associated > Annelida > Digestive...
GATTTACTGAGCCGTTGATACGACAGATCTCGTCACGAATGTGTTTGGCGGTGTGAAAAGAGACCAATTCGCGAAGCGCAGATGCGGCCACATGTGACGCAAGTGAAGCCGCCGGTTGTCGGACCCACGCCTGCTTTGCGTTGCAATCTCTTCTCCTGCAGTTTGTTGACTCGGTCAGATTCGAACTGTAGCACCGAGGTTTTACACAGTTCGCGCCACGATGACCTGATGATTCCAGGTCATGTGGGTCTATGTTACATGCCGTTAGATTGGACTTCAGCACGTCCTTGTATCGTTTTCGCTGCCCACCGTGGGAGCGTGTGCCTTGCTCGAGCTGACTGTAGAATACTTGCTTCGGCAGCCGGTTATCTTCCATGCGGATGACATGTCCAGTCCACCTTGAAGGCACGATAGGACCTGAATTGTGTTGAAAGTGCTGTTAAACCGCAACCAAGAAACCAGCCAACCAGGAGTTAGGTGGTAGATGAAGAAAGGATGAGGTCAGGCCACTGGTTTGAGTTAGTTAATTTCAGAGGTTTTACTGGAACAGGTGGAGGAGGAGAAGTCGAGGAGATCTGGAAAAACAACAGCCATTAAACAGAAGTAGTAGTACCGTGGTAGTGTTACATTATTAATGAAGTGAAGATTTTGTTTGACGAATGGAAACGAATGGTCAGCTATATGCATTGGCTTTGCACTTTCAGCAGTTTTAATTTGCCACTTTATTTTTGTCATTTCACTTATTTGGCGTGGCATAATGGTAACGTCGTTGGTCTCGATCAACGAGGTTAACCTATGCTGAGCCCGGTTAATACTGGGATGGGTGACCGTGTCCGGGTTCGACTCCCGGAGGCGACACTTTATTTCGGTATTTAACCAACCACCCAGGTCGACTCAGCCTTCTTTCCTCCGTGGGATGGTAAAATGAGTACCAGCCAAAGGGCGGTGATGCTCTGCCGCTGGGAAGTAAAGGCAGGCATGGTGTAATTTGCAGATAAAACTGTGTGATCCATGTCTGAGCGCATTAGAGGTAGTTACGATGATGCGCTATACAAATTGACGTATACCTTGCTTTATACTGTTACTGGTATAAGCTGTGTCATTGAATGAGTGAATGAAACACTATGAAGCAACGTCATGTTTAATTAACATACTCACTATAATCGTTTGGTGATGTGCATGTTTTAGCGTCGCTGAAGCATCGCAGAGTAATGCATTATGGCTATAGATTTGAATACACTTCAAATGCAGTGGATCGAACACCACTGCCTTGGGACATTCCAGTTGAGTGCCAGAATTTGATGGAACGAATACGTCAACAGAACCTTATTAGTCAGTTACCTGACCAGATGACTGTTAATGAGTACCAGCCTGGACAAGGTAAAAACAGTAGTGTATAAGCATGTTACACTTCGGTTTTATTAGATTGACTCACTCTTCGACAGAGTTGACCTAATAAAGCTGGTCTCAAATGTCTGTCCGTCCATGTGTATGTGCGTAAGTGTGTAAGTCCCTCAGTCCACAAAAAGTTTCTTTGATTTTAGTGAAATTTAGTGTGTAGGTAGAGGTCGATGAGTGATGCACGACGGTATACAGTGTGACCGATCCAAGGTCAAGGTCACAAGCCCTTCAGAGTTGGAAATTCGGCCATTTTCAAAAGCTATCTCTTCCACCATTTACAATGGAAGCTGGCAACTGACCACAGATTCTTAAACTAGGGCACAATATCTAAATTTGTTTGGGCCGGATTTTTGATATTTGTCCTAGTTTTTGTGTCACATGATTTTGAAGTTGGCAGAAACGTCAGTTCTGAAGAGTGGACCGTCAGTCTTGTACGGGGTTAATTTGTTATATTTAAGGTTTTGGAACGTGTTGACTGTTGTGGGGTTTGTTATTGATTACAGAATTATAAACAAGAAGTTCAGCTGTTGTCACGTTACTGTGCAGCTCTGCATGTCTGTGGGTGATAACTATACTACTGTCCATGTATCAAATTGGACTTGTCTTGCCTGCCTTCACCTCTTTGAGTATAAAGGGTGTTCCAGAATTTGAAAAAGGCTGTGCGACTGTGATCATGCCTCCTCTGGCTTTAAGTGTCATGTGTTGACTTGTACTTGCCGGGTTTAATTTTTTAAACCAATTTTTATGTGCCTAACATTTTACGTATTGGGAGAAGTGTTTTATATTGTGATTATTACACTAAAAATATTACCAAGTTTACTTATTCTCTGCAGCTGAGAAAGTATTGTACATTGTGTTGAAGGAATACCACCGCACGTTGATACACATTCATCGTTTCATGATACAATTGTTATTGTCAGCTTACAATCACAGGCAAGCATTTAGTTTTTTAATTCGCTCTTTAATTCAAAATATTGCTGTGTGACGGCATATGTATTGGCACTATTTTATCTACTTTTAATGATTTATGTCACTGAAGTATAGTTGTTAATGATTCGTTGATTAATTTGTGACTGATAATATGTTTTGCGTTTTTGTCTTAGGTCTTCCCCTTTAATGTTTATGCTATAAAATTATCATCATTCAGTTTTCTACTGTATCAATTTGAATGTGTTACATTTTGTTTTGGCCCACTATAAACATGAATGTTTGCATAACCAAAGTTTAGTTCAGATGTTTTGACTTGTTAGTAGAGTTTATTACTGGCCCATCTACACATAGTTTATGGGGTCACTGGCCAGACTAGTAACGGTCGCTGGTGTCTGTCGTCGTTCGTCGTCGTCGTTTGTCATCTGTAATGCTGCCACGTGTGGGCCGGCCGACCACCGTACACGTTGGAATGCGGCATGGGAACGCTGCCGGCGGTCGGGCCGGTCGGCTGCTGGGCACGTGGGCGGTCGGGCGTCGTGGTAGTGGTGGTCACCGTCTGCAAATTGATTGTCGTTGATGCTACGTTAAGAACAAGTGCATGCATCTTATGTGTATGACAACACTGCAGGTTGCGATGGAGTTTAGAAAGTGTGACGACCAAGGCAGTCAACGCGTTGATGTCCTTCTGCCGCGGTGTTCCTTGGCAATCATGTCGGATGAGGCTCGCTATGAGTGGACTCATGGCATAACACCACACACGGCAGATATTGTTCGAGAGTCAGCCTCCAGTCATCATTCACGCAGATTAACGCTGATGAAACGTGGAGTTCGGACTTCGCTGACATTCAGGAATGTGCAGCATTCAGCCATCTGCCACTGCAGTATGTACTATGTACTTTCAGTGTTTGACAGATGAAGGCTACTGTTTTATTGCAGAATTATTGCTGAAAAGATATGTAACCAGTTGCCTTGTATGTGCGGTAATGTGCCCTGTGTAACCAGTATGTGCTCCGGGCTGTAATGTACCCTGATTTGTTTGCTGATTTGGGTGCTATATAAATTGTTTGTTTGTTTACTTAACTTCCTTTCATACTTTTTTCATTCCTTACTTTCTTCTTTTCTTATACTTTCTTCCTCACTTATTTACTCTGTTACTCATTTACTTTCTGACTCATATAATCTGTTTCGTTTCCTGGCCGGACTTTCTGTAATATCTATTTAACCTAATAACCTAGTAGCTAGCCTAAAATGGGGGGTTTGTGGGGAAAAATTGGGAAGGGTGGTGCAATGTTTACTCCCAACTAAATTGTTTTTACTTTTGGGCGTTTTATGTCTGTGCCAGTTTTGGTGAAAATCCATCAAGAAATGCAAGCGTGAGAGTGCACGCAGAGGACACACAGACGGACACACGGGCAGAGGCAAACTGGTTTTATAATCTGTCCCATGCTATATGCTATAGCTATGGGACAGATAATAATAGATTGTTAACATTTCTAGTACAGTGGGTTTATCCTGGTTGCTAACTATGGAACACCACAAGTAAGCAGTGTAGTTAACCTTTTACTGTCGTTCTTCAACAATATGGAAAAACCACTCTGCTTGTCAACAGTTGAGTTACTATGTTTGTTAATATCGACCACCTTTGGCTTTCTTAAAAACCGATAGATGAGTGAGCCATTTCTAGACTGCATAGTTAGCAGCATTTCATAAAGTTTTTCCAAGAGAATGCAGATGCATTTACACAGTGACATCACTGGTAATATAGCAATAAGTATCTGTTGCAAAACTTATTCTCACGTGACGTGTTATAGTACAAACCGCTAACGGGATGAGTAAGGGATTCACAGAGTGTTGGGACTTGGCAAAGTGTCTGCTAGTTTTGCTGTTATAGCGATGCTTTCAGCGTGATATAGCATCTAATGCAATTATGTGTTGTAGAATACGTCAGCCAGTGTGACAGCCAACGTGATTCGCGGTAGAATTTCTCGTACAGTATTGATTATCATACAGTTGTAGGTGATTTACTTTATATACTGATTTTTACCCACGCTGTTGGCAGTCACAAGGGTAGGGTTTTTTTACCACCATTTGTCTGTCTGTCTGTTTTTCCACATGATATCTCAAAAAGCGATGCAGCAAGGATCACCAAACTTGACTCGGAAATGTTCCACAATGAGTCGTGGAAATCTTATTTATTTTAGGGTCAAAAGGTCAGAGGTCAAGGTCACAAGTCACAAAAACAGTGCCGGCATGGGTCATTCCACTCCTTTGAGTGTTGGCTTCTTTTGTCTGTCTGTCCTTCCTGTAGATTTTTTTTATAGCAGACAGACCAGTTAAAGAAACTGACATTTACATGAGTATGAAACCACAAGTGCACTTATCATATTTTCCTCAATAACTTGTTCTTGATTATGCCCGATGACACTTACATGAAGGAAAATGTACAGACGCAAACACAAATTCCTCCAATATGCAAATCAAATAAAAGTGCTAAAATACAGTTACTTTACAACAACTGTTGAAAGTACTACTTTAAAGTTCCACACACATTTGTACCATTGCAACGCTATGCTAGCATGCCTGTGACTGAGTGATGTCAGCGTTATCTGCCATGTTACTTATTGCTGTCATTATGTGTCTGTCTGTCCATTACACACCGATGTTAGGCCTATACCAAAATGGCTAAAGATCGGATCACACAAACGCCATATAATAGCTCAGGGACTCTAGTTTTCTGACACCAAAGATCTTGGCGAAATTTCAATGGGGTCAGCCCCAGTGGGGGCGCCAACTAGAGGTGTGCTTGTGCTGCTAGAAGACTGAATGAATGCCATGAGGAGTTGCAGTCACTTCGTACTGCGGATGACCAGACCTCAGCATCAATGGAAGAAGACGAGAATGTTTACCAGTTGGAAACAGAGCATGTTCACAAGGTCTGTAATTGATGTTCAACCGCGTTTTTCACTGTAGTTTTTCTGTATTTGTAATAGTTACCTTTTCCACCTTTGGTGGGAGTACTGTTTTCATGACTGTTTGTCTGTCTGTTTTAGCAGGAGAACTCAAAAAATTATGGGTGAATTTTCATGAAATTTCAGGAATAGATATGGTGACAGTGACGTAATTTCGACATTCTTATCTATGCTAGCTGTTTTGGACGCCAAGTTGTAGGGTAAGGAAATGTACACATTTTGCAACACTTACAGCCAGATCGCCAACCTGGCGCTAGCACTAAGGTTTTCTACTGATTTGATTTTATTTATATTTAAATAACATGACAGATCTTCACCAGTTGGCTTCGCACAGTATGACATCATGCCCTACAACATTGAGATCATACAGTTATGTGTCCGTTTTTGTTTGTTATTGTTTTATTCATAGACTGCGTCAGTGACTGGCTTTGTGATGAATACTTGATAGTGGTGTTTGATATTGTAGAATGTTGCATCTGTTGTATTAATTTGTAAGGGCATACTATCTACAGTGAAATTCATTTGGGGTGCAATATTACTTAATGGGTGTTTACCATTGTTAACGTTTTTAACATTATACCCTTGAGGCCAATATGGCTTTCAGATCACGTTGCTTTACTAATACAGATGATCTGCAGTCACCGCATCAACAGAATTTCTGTGTGTTTAGATGTTGCATTAAATATTGTCATTGACCCTGTCACATTTAAACTGAACTATTCTATGGGCTGTTCAAGACATGTGGTGCCTTCGGCCTCAAGACCTTATCTGACCCCGATTGCATGTGATGAAAGGATTAATAAATATGTGAGTAGAATGCAATGATAATATATCGGTTGTGTGAAGGTCTATGAGACAATAGCATCTCACTTCAGTAGCACCAGACACAGTCCTTGGCCACGTGTCGTCAACTTCATCAACCAGATTCCAGTCGGCTCACTGGTGGCTGACATTGGCTGTGGCAATGGAAAATATCTGGGCATTAACCCAAACATTTACATGGTATCTATTGCGTTTTCTGCTGTTTGTTAAATAGCAACGTGTACGTCAGAAACTGACTGCATTATTAAAACAATCAGAGCATGTATATTCACATTTAAAATGTGATAGTGAATGCCATTTCTTTGACCTAATACATGCAATGGTAACAACTGTATGGTGGCCCAAAAATGTAAACTTTTTTTTTACTCTTTTGACATTACTAAAATGTGTGAGAAAAACCAGTGGTATGTTAATATTGTTATAGTGTTAAATATTCTATGGTTCTCGCTAGAAGAAACTGGCAATTTTTCAATGTTTATTGCAATGTATCAAATGACTCTTTAAAATTCTTAGTCTTGCAATGTGGAGATCAAGGTTTCTAAAGGTCTTGCTCTTGGTGTTGAGTCATGGGCCAGAAGTCTTGGCCTTTGTCTCGAGATCTAAGTTCAAAGTTGTGGTCTTGATCCAGTCTCAGTCTTGGTCTTGGTCTTGAGGCAAAGATGTTGGCTGGAAGTTTTACGACCAAGACCTGAGTCGATAGCACTGTGCTTCTGACTGCTAGATTTTGTCTGGATCGATACATGGATGTGAGTTTATGGTCACGGCCTCACGGGATCCTGAACATTAGAGATTTTGCTTTCATTTTAGCTCCAAAGGACATTACAAAATTTTCACAGTTATGAGCTTCCCATATATACAAAAACTAAATTATGACTTTTGTAATATTATCAGTCTTGCTCTTGGTCTCAAGACCCGACACCAATCTATCTCGAGACTTGAGTTTTGTTAGTAAGGTCTTGATAACAAGACTGAAAATTGTGACCATTATTTGAAAAGATGTACAGTGTACAGATGCTGTCATTGATACTCATATTGATGAATCAGTACCACTGTCCTTCCCAGTCAGATGTCATGGTTTGTTTCAACTCATTACTTGTTCAGTATCTCGGCTTACTCCACCCAAACGTGACTTCGTTTAATCAGTAGAATATTATTTGTGTGACACCACGTATGCAATGCTTAAATCAAATAAACATCAGCTTATCTTTCTGACTTGTTGTGAAACAAGTAAGCACTTACTGTTTTGGACCACCTGTGTGTGTAATTATTATTGTACTTAACATTGGTTGAGAAAGGTGTGTTTCCATATGATCACTGATGGAACCAAATGTATGTGCACTTTTTATTGCCTGTCCATGTTGTGGCACATTGGAACTCATTATTGTTGAAGTGACGTCACAGTAATCTATGGTAATGATAAGTGGTAATATCTCAGAAATCTGCTTTTCCTTTCCAGAATACCAAATTTCCGAATCCTAAATTTGTCACTGATTGTTACTCATTTACTGATGCCGTTGCATGACACAGGTTGGTGGTGATAGAAGCGCCAAGTTGTGCTCAATCTGCCAAAGTCGTGGACACGAGTCACTGATCTGCGATTGTCTTTCGTTGCCTTTAAGAACCGCTGCTTTTGATGCTGTCTTGTGTATAGCCGTCGTACATCACTTATCAACAGAGGTAAAACAGTTTTCATACTTGTACAGTTGTCAAGCCAAAGCCATGTTCTTGTACGTGGGTTGGTTCACTCATCCGGCGTCTCTGATTCGTTTTACAATATTGGCGCCCTATGAGTCTGTTTTAGATTGCTGAGACTGAATTAAAATTGTGGAGACTAAATTGTTGAATTGTGTGCACCTTTTTAATGGCATCCTTTGTTATGGCATTTTAGAAATTGTCTTCGTATTATTATTATTATTAATAACTTGGCAAACCCAGTTGCAAAATTTATGCTATTTTTATAACTGAGTTGACGTTTGAATATGTATTCCAGCTAGAGTGAATACACATATACTGTCACTGTTTTCTTAAATTTGATTCTTGTAAGTGACTGAAACTAGAAAGTGCCCACGGAGCTTATATCTCCATGATCTTTAAAGAAACTCCCTCATTTAGAAGAAATTATTACTTTACTTGCATACGACATTATACATTTATGAATGTTTGTTGTGTTACATTAAAGCTTATATAGATTCGGTGTAAAGCTGTTTGACTTCCAAAAAACAGCTTGACATAATTGTCCATTTTTCCATGATTATTAAAATATAACATACCGTAATTCAACATTTTCAGATGTCCCGTGACTTTTAAGTTAAATTGTAGTTTTCACAATGTTTACATTCCAGCTCGAGAAGTGGTATAAATTAAGTAGTTTTGATATTGTTTTGGGGAAAAATCATAATGAACCACAGAATGTCGAATGCAGGAAGTCAACAGGTAGTGCACAGATAGCCGAGCGCTTTGAGCCGAATACTGTATTGTAGGCATTCCGCACAATACAGCCATCTAGTTATATTGATGCAGTTACATACCAAAACTCCAAAAAACAGTTTTTATTTGCCTTTGTTGTTGTGGAAATATAATAGTGATTCGTTCCGTGCGCTAAACTAAGCTGGCCATTTCGTTAGCTTTTGAGCGCACGTGAATATATCGTATCATATCATTACGTTTTACATGCGGTTGTGTGATAAGTTAATAACACACACACTGATGTCACTATGGTGATGTGCACAGTTGCGGAGACTGAAAGCTTTGAGCGAAGTTGCTCGACTTCTGAGAGTTGGTGGTCGCGCATGCATATACGTCTGGGCCGTGGAACAGGAGCAAGACAACGTCAAATCCAAGTACTTGCGTCGGTCTAAAGCGGCCTCCAGTCAGCACTGCCAGCCTGGAATGTCGCCCATCACAGGAGTGGTTCCAGATTTACCTGTCCATGTAAACGGAACAGCTTTCGAGGCACAGGATGTGTTGGTGCCTTGGCATTTGAAGAAGAAGACCGGAGTTGCTGCTGAACAAAGGAATCGGGAAGTTGACGCGTTGGTAGCTGACAGTGATAAGGTCCCAGCGACTGATGAGATATCGATGGACAGTGCACAGATTCTACATCGCTACTATCACACGTTTGCTGAGGGGGAGCTGCAGAGACTGTGTGAGCGGGTTACTGGTGTGCACGTCGTCAACAGTTACTATGACCAAGGCAACTGGTGTACTGTTATTGAACGAACAGCGGACGATGACGTCTAAATTAGGCCTATCATCCTATGTTTAAATGTCGAAATTTTGCAGCCTGTGATATTCCTGCTCATGGTTCTTAAAAACGGTGATACTAGATGCGACTTGCCCCCGCATTATCTGTCGTTGCAGTATAGCAAAGCAAAGACTCGCAGTAATTTAAGCAGTGAAAAATGGACGCGTCATATTGGTGCAACTGGCGCCCCTTGCAGGTGTCGACCGCACCACCTTACACCGCTGTGCAATGCCGGCGCACACAATTAAGGTCACGGTGGTATACCAATAATTGCCAGTTCGCACCAAAAATTGGTTATCATTGCAAAAAAATGGAAAAGTCTCTTTTGCCATTACGAAAAGGCGGACTTATCATGTAAAGTAAAGTAAAGTGAACATTTTTGTATATCGCATTCCGTACACACCTCTAATGCGCTCAGGAATGGCACGTGCTAACAAGGGATCATACAGTTTTACCTGCCGCCCACACGGTTATCCACGTGTTAATGTGTTATTGTGACATTTTTACGGTGTCCTTGAAGTATTTTTTATTTACGGCACTTTAAGCTTGACTTTTTTACATTACATTACAATGGAATATGAGCCATCCTGCCTTTACTTTGTAAGCATTCACCAGATACGAGCAATTTAGCATACATCCGATTACAGCTTACTACTTATTTATCGACCTCAAAAAGATGAAAGGCTGAGTTGGCTTAGTTGGCTGACCTGTAGCAGACCCACATAAGTGGTCACCTATCAGCAGTAGGTCGAAGCTCGAGCGCAGGACTGGAAAAGTTTGCTAGCGAAAGACTGATGTCCTACGACTGTGCCACGCCGCCAACCAAGCCAACCCACCCATTTTTCCTAAAAATTTGGTGAGATCACACCAGCATATTCTGAGAACTGATCTCCAAGAGTACTGTAAAAAAGAAAAAAAGTATCATCGAAAGAACGGGAGAACGTAAGCCCTTCATCATGCGGTGCTAGTAGTTTCTCGTTTTGTCAGCTTGGCATACAGGCGACGAACAGGATGCAAATTCTTGAGTTGCTACAATGTCAGATACGGTACCCTTTCGACTTCTTTGCCGTCGACTATAGGTTGTACAACATATCAAGCTGCATTGTGAGACTTTTGATGTCCAAATCACTGCCAAAATATTCACAAACTAATGCTAGGAGACTGGCGCTAAATAGCTTTTGACAGACTAGTTTCCAGTCTTGTCCAATACAATATACGTGCCTCAAAGCGGCAAAGACAGACATAAATTGTTCGTCAATGACGAAAAATTGTGGCGCGGCAAAAAGGCCGTGTTTGCTGCGCCTGCGACCCTGAGTGCAATGATAAAATTTAGAGGCAGCATTGCGGACTGGTTTGGTGGCCGAATCGCTATATATCCTATATTATTATTATTATTATTATTTTGCTTGCTGCATTGTAGGTTCAGGGTTCAAACCAGGGACTGTAAAATACACTCCCTGGTTCAAACTTGAAATCAAATCCAACCGGTGCTAATTTTGAATTTTTTTCTGCATATTAATATATTAT
>Ga0209780_1004343_pt1 | contig 10892 bp, 7 predicted proteins | sample WorMetexBAHAMAS2_FD_187384 | JGI IMG/M metagenome (GOLD analysis project Ga0209780, IMG submission 187384) | Marine gutless worms symbiont microbial communities from Max Planck institute for Marine Microbiology, Germany - Inanidrilus exumae... | ecosystem: Host-associated > Annelida > Digestive...
AGGCGCTATGAGCCGATATTTGTCGAAATTTCGCTGTTTGAAAGGGGGTGGGTCACTTTGAACGCAAATTTCAGGGGGAAAGGGGCGTCCCCCACCAACGATTTTTGGCACCAGAAAAGTAGAGTCCCTGGGCTATCGTATGGTGAAAAAAATTGCCGAAAAGTTCAACCGCCTGAGTAGGGTGCACCAACGTCACAGACAACAGACGACAGACAGACAGACGACAGACGGAATTGCGATCGCATATAGCAAACGTAACGTAATACGTTGACGTTTGCTAAAAACGAGAAGCGAACAAGACATGTTTCTTATGCTAAGTGCTTATGTTGTCTGCAGTTTCGTCCAGGAGTCCTGTAGTGATGCCTGTCTTAACTGCGAGTGCGAGAGAACGCAAAACACAGGAACAGAGATGGCGCTTTTTCATGTCACCAGCTAAAGATCGTGTATTACAGTCGTTTTTTGACATTGAGCGTCGCGACAATTTCAACTTCAAAACCTTCATTACCAGTGCAGACATGGCATGATGCTGCGTAATGTTTACATTATTTGAAGTGGTTGATGCGGTCTGTAACACTCGTTTCTCGTTTTATTCTATAGTTCGAATTCGATAACATTATATTTCGCTTGGAGCATCTCTCTGAGTATATATAGTGTAGCTCATATAATCATGCTAAGACTAATAACTATACTGTAATAATAATGTACGACGTCAATAATCATTCATATTTGTCATCAACGGTTGCAGCAGCAAAAACATCATCTCGCATGCCGAGCCGTGCGTGTACGCCTACCACTTACTGCATATACACTGACGAAATCAATCGTTTGACAGGAGTGTAGACATCAAGTGTAAAACGTTGGCACCCGTTCCTTTTAGGAAATCTTGTCATTAATACTCAAGTATTCGATGTTTTAAGAGTTTATTATGGCGCCGTATTTTTAGCCCGCCCGGCAGGCATTGTGATGCCGCCGGCGGGCTTATGTTTTACCGACGATTTTCCTTTTTTAACTATGTCGCCCCTCTCAATCGACAACAAATGCATGTATCTCAACACGGATTGTTGCTTTAACAACGTAGGTGAAAAAATTCCAATGGCTAAAGATTTGGTGAACTTCGGTCAAGGGAAGTTGCCATAGCAACCGATTTTGTGGCGCGAAACGGCGACAAGGTGGCATGAAACGCCTTCATTGTTTGTGTTGGCATTTTACAACGGTTGGGAAGATCGCAAAACCTACCCATACCTGGATGAACCATCTACATCTTGTAAAAATGTCGTGAACTTTAGTGCAGTAAATCATTGAGATGTTGTGTCGCGTTTGCAGAACGTGGGTGTATGCACAAAAGTACAGTCAAAGCCGTTTGTTGCTTAAAACGACGGAAGAGTGGTCTATCGTGACCCGCACTAGTACGAGGGTACCACTGAAACTCAAGTATGGTGCTAGTTGATTATCACATAGATGATAGAGCAGGTCTCAAACAGACACAAGTTACTGACGTCTGAAAAGAATTATCCTGACTACAGGAAGATGGAATTTTCGGACATTCTAAAGGACGAAAGTAGCTGACACACGAGCCATCGAACTTAACTTACGACATCCTAGAAGTTTCAGACTCGTGACTGTGCAGGTGCAGAGATGGTAATTATCTGTCCCATAGCTATAGCATATAGCATTGGACAGTTTGCCTCTGTCCGTGTGTCCGTCTGCGTGCACTCTCACGCTCGCATTTCTTGACGGATTTTTACCAAAATTGGCACCGTCGTAAAAAACCCTAAAGTAAGAACGAGTTCGTTGGGGTAAACATCGCACCACCCCTTCCCTCATTTCGCCCTCCAAAAACCATTTCAGGCGAAAAGTCCTCAAAATACACACAAATATTAATAACAAACCTATAGGCCTAACTGCGTTTTACTCAGCGCATTGTAAATTTGTGGAACACATTACCGTCGGATATTGTAAATTTTAACTCACTCTCTAGTTTTAAGCGTTCTATTAAGTTAGTTAATTTTTCTGGTTTTCTTAAATGATTTTAACCATGATGTATTTTTCTTTCCTTTTATCTTTTATGGGCATCCACAAGTGCTGCTATCCAGCCTGGTTTGTCCAGTTCAAATGTTTTATGTTTTATTGCTATCGTTGCTATTGTATCATTTAAACAAATAAATCATTGTCATTGTTAAATGTACGCGTAGCGCCGAAATCCCTGAAAATCGGGGTCGAGGAACATGACGGTGACGTCAGATTTTAAACCAGAAGTGGAAAAATAGCCGTTTCGCGCATGCGCAGTGAACATATGTTATGTAACCCTTATTATTATTATCGGAACAGTTCGGTCGTTGTGGACTTGCTATGGGACAGATACCACGTTCCACAGCGCGCGTTTCTAGTTGTTATTTCAATTTTCAATCTACATGCAGTTCAGTCGTTCTTATGCAAGTTACAAGCAGTCAGTGAGTGGACTGTTATGTAGGCTGCTAATTTGCACACATCCACATGATGAGTTTATGAGACGAGCACTGTCTGCTGACAAAAATAGACCAGCGATGTCCAGAAACTGTGGGAGTAAACAGTGACTGTTACAGCGTCTTTATAAAGCTACTGTCCACTTTACATCGTCGAGAGTAGAGGTACAGTGGATGGCCAAAAGCGTGTTAGGCCTATGTGGCCGCGGTTAACATACCTTATTTACTCATGTACGTTATGCGAACTACGCTGCAGATTTTATTCCTAATTACTGCACGATGAATCATTCAGTCATACGAGACACGTGCAATCGACGAGTGAGTGGCGCAGAAACTACCGGCACTTTAGAAGAACGCACTAAATGCAAAGTACGTGACACTGACAGCGTATAGATAATTCATAGCGTATGCGATTATAGTGTCTGAAGTATGTGGAGTGAGTGAGGTCCAGCTGGCATACCGGTGCTCGCGTCTTTTCACTCTGTTCGCCTACGCGCAAGTTCCCCGGGCAATTCCGCTGCTATGTTCAATGACGGTGCTCGTCATACTTAACTTCGTCATGAATTACTAATCGCGCTCTTTTTAATTCTGCTGTCGTCCTGTCTCTACAGGAAGCAGTGTGATCATCGCCCTCCAATTGCGTATCTGCCGAAAATTTTTTATGACTACGCACTAGAGATAGGACGCTACGACACGATCCACTGTTTTGGCTGTTTCAAATTTACACATAGATGATGACTTCAGAGTAATATGAGCATATTTTTGTACAGTATTTGGTGTGAAAGAACTAGCGAACTCCAAAGCTACATTCTACCGAAATTTGTAGCGTAGAATGGCGTTAGCTGTCGATACACAAGAATTTGACATGTCCTATACTAAAATGTTAAAATCAATCAAGTCAAATCGTATCATATATTTTTATAGCGACCTTAAAATTTAATCTCAGAGGCGCTTCCAACATTTAGGCACGCTAAAGAGACAAGTATTAAAATGCAGTTTAAACTGTTCGCGAGAGTTCGTGTTTCTGACAGTCATCGGTACTGAGTTCCATACTTTCGGTGCATGCAGCTGCTCGAAGATTATAGGCCTATACGCTGTCTGAAACGTACAGTGCGCACGCGAGGTGTGACAATATCATAAAGGTCAGCTGATCGCAAAAGCGCTCGACCAGCGATAGTACCGACCGAAACGCACACGTCATTAAAATAAGCCGGTCATCTACCGTGGACACATTCAATGTCGTCAGCGCAGGCTTGAAAAGAATGCGCTGGTTCACCGGCTGCCAATGTACTGTGACAGGGAGCGTCGGTGTGGTGTGCTAATGGTTGCGCCGTTCACCAGTGATGAGTCGTGCGGCGGCATGCAACACCGCCTGTAGATAATGCTGCCATTATCGAGTAACATCAGTACTGTATCGAGTACCTTATCGAGTACTCAAGTAAAGCCGGAAGTGGAAATTTGAGTAATTAAACGGCTAAGTTGGGGAGTATAGGCAGGGGCGTCGGAACAGGGGGACAGGGGGTACATGTACCCCCACTCGTGGAGGAGGGACAGGGCATTTTATACCATACAAAGTGGTAAGGAATTTTCCCACCAGCCCCTTTGGTTGTTCCACCAGCCCTCAACGAAATGAAAATGCCCCACCAGTGCAGCCCTTTTGGGGACGAACAAACCGGGACATTATTATATGTTAGTAATTACTAATTAATGTAATCTAAATGGTAAAAATACAAGCAATTGCAATAGGATTGTGAGTACAAGTGTACCGGCTGTTACTGGGTACCCACGCTTGCATGTGGATTCCGTGATTGTATAGCTTCATCATATAACAACGTAGGTTTTTACCAGTTTGACAGCAGTGCTAGTTCCACGCCTATTGTACGGTTGTGAGATTTGGCCTACAGCAACCTTAGATGTGCATGAATTGGAAGTAATTTGGAATTCAGACACATCTTTAATTGTTGCTGGAGAGATAGTGTGAAACCACTGCAGTTTTTCTGTTACTCTTTGCCACTGTCATATCTAACTGATGAAAGGCAGCTGATGTTTTTCAGTAAGACGCAACATACTGACAATCCCATATGCGTACCCTGATTTATTTACCTTCAGTCAAATATGAAATAATGGGCTTGGCAGCCAAGTATGGATTGAATGATGTGTAGTGCGGTGTGTCTGCTATAAAAGTCTGCATGGTTGTGTTTTGAGCAGAAGGTGCAGTTTTAAGTTGGTTGGTTGGTTGGTTTGTCGTCACTAGTCCTGAACACTGCAGTATACATTCTAGTATACTGTGTTCGTTTTTATGTGATGTATCGGATATTTCGATTTCTATTTTACTCATTGTAATTGTATGTATTTTATGTGCTGCATTCGTTGCGTAATAAACAATAATAAAATACTGCAAATAAACAGAAAATACAACAACTCTGCCGCTTCTGCTAGATGTGCAAATGGAAAAAGTTTTTCAGCTTCAGGGGGGCTTCGCCGCCTGACCCGCCACCGGGGGCTCTGCCCCCTGGACCCCCGCTGGGGGCTCCGCCCCTAGACATCCGTTATAGGCTCGCTCTACCGCGCTCGCCATAGCCGGTTGTCCCCCACTTCAAATTTCGTTCCGACGCACATGAGTATAGGAACAACCATAGTGGTAGTGTCCGAAATGTCTTCGTCACTCACCAGGCGTTAACTGCCGAGCATAAAGTCGTATGCTATACTCGCAAGCGCTTAGCGCTACAGTAGGCCATGGCAGTGGGAGTGCAGAGTGGCGATACAGGATAAATCTACATCTACATCGAAAGTGCCCTTTAGGCTAGCACTTCACAAAAACCGAAAATGCCCAGAAAAAGGTGACCAAAAGTAAAAATAGTAACCGGAAATAAAAAGTTTTCAGTAATCAAGTAGTAAAAAGCTACTCGAATAGTAAACTACTCGAATAGTACTTGAGTATTCGAGTACTCGCGACAGCTCTACCTGTAGACATCGGATGACGGTGTGGAATGATATGTGTAAGGAAGTATGTAAGGGCTAGTGACCTCTTCAACGGGTGGACGGAAATTGCATTGAGGGAGTAATATTTCGTGAATTTAGCCGTAACAACACTGCTAATTATCCACACAGCTAACTCTAGCTAACTGTAAAAATTTGAACAATATGCCAATTAGATATAGCCTGTTCTTTTCCGTTGCGGACTCGCGGGCGTAGGAATTCCTATCGTTCTCATATGCCTATTTTCGCTGTGTAGTAGTTACGTGCGTACTTCAAGCATTCGTAAGTAATTAATGGTACACGTCAGAGTGTGCAGCCTTTAGTTAATTAAACACCCATTATTAAAACGTATTTCAACGCAACAGAATGAACATTAAGTCACACCAATGGAAAAAAAATTGGACAGTAAAGACGTATGCAGTCAGTGGAAGTGGCACACATTAAAATACACAGCTAAAATACCTACGCCTACAGAAACGCGCATCACCATTGTAATGTTCATACGACAGACGCGGCACTAAGATCCATGCACCTTTAGCAGCCACTCTGTTAGCAAACTGTCGCAAAAGCGAGCATGTCCAGCTAAGCGGCTGCTCAACTCAGCTCATTTATACCACTCCGTCATTGTCCACTTCTGTAATGCCCATGCCTTCGATTTCAGCCACCCCCTCTTCAACACTGTTGTGTAGATAACAGATATAGGCCCAATGGGCAACTGCAAGAATTTCGTTAAAGTCTGGCCGTTAAAGGGCTCAAGACGCTTGAATTATTGTGACGGCCAGAAACCACTTCCCTGACGTACGTTATGTCAAGAAATAACTCTGTCAAGAATTGATCGAGTTAGCCTATGTTACTGCAGAATCGACGCGTCAACATGTGAACAGCACAGCAACTTTACGACTCATAGGATATGTCGCAGCTACTGCGTCATTGAATGTTGATGACCTTAAGTCTTGAAGTACGACGAACCAAAGTCAAGTCGACTTAAAGATCTCATCTTGCTGAAATATACTGTTCTAAGACACAGTCACCAGGAACTGCTGCATTCGTCGAATTAGTTTCACCCCAGAGGAAGCTTCGAACAATCTAAACTCAGAGTTCGAGTGCTGCATATAACTAACTTAAAATGTACTGTTGATAATAATATAATTTGTTGTAGAGGTGCCAGTAGCCTAAATTCTGTTTAGTATTTGTTGAATTATTTTTGTTTGAATTTTATTGCAAACTATATTTTTGTTCCACCGTCTCTTTCATTACACTTCACCTTCATTTGCAGTTCGCGTCGCTGGTGACGATATAAAACCCTTCTTACTTTGAAGAAGTAAACGCCGATTACTGAAAAGCACCCATAACAAATCTACAAAATGAGTAAGTACATGCATGTACTAATAGGTTTATAAAACAAACAGTTGCAAACTGAACTGCCGCATAAAAGATGATGTCAACATGATGAACTATAGTATGAGCTAGGCCTTACAACTTATAGGAAGAGTAGGGCTTACCAAGTGAAGACTGAAGACTGCGGTTCCGATCATAACTCATTATGACTGTTATCGAGTTGAAGTTGAATGTCGAGAGACGACAAAGAAAGCTGATGCTGAGCAACTCGCCGATGACTAAGGTGAATAAAATGTCACGATACAATAGACAAGATCTGTCATTGCAGCGAAATATTTTCAACAACAAGAGCAGGATGGAAGAAATCCTTTTAACAGCCCAAGGTAGATTTCGAACATAGAGTTAGTAGGCCTATTATTGATCAGACATTTATACTTAGACAACTGTCATCATGACGAGCTTGGATCTATATCTTACTTTCATCGCCTTCATCGTAGTCGTTAGGAAAGACACTGTAGCAGAAACAAACGGCGAAATCTGTCTTAGAGCCAAAATTTCATCTAACAAGATTTTCAGTTGTTGGGAGCGTCGCGCGATCCCTTTGCGACCGATCGCTGGTTTGATTTTCCGATAGGCCTATACTGACTCACAAGTTGTCTATATACTGATACTCACGCCAACCGGGTGCGACCATCCCACTTGACGGTTATAGGTACTCGAAGGCGACTATTCTGGATATGCACTTTGCAGTGACACGACGGAGCACACCTTTCACCCATTTCTGCTGCTCTTCCGTTGACTTCTTTCCCTTCCTCTTGTTTTACTTCTTTTAGCCGACTAGACATACAAACGCCGCTAAAACCCTACCGAGTACCCACAACTACCTTCAGCGTGAGTATAATAGCGAACTGTCAACAGCAGTTGCTCAATGTTGTTGTGGGTGTGGCGCAATCGAGCTTTGTTGACCACTCAGCCAGTGGCGTAGCAAAATTTGTGACTGCACGGTGCGGTTGTCCAAGTTGCCGCCCTTCCATCGAACTAATGAAACTATTACATGTACTTTCACTATAGTACAGTCTATATTCAAAGGATTGAGATCGACACTTAGTTGCCAAAAAAGCTATGACTATTGACAGAGGAATTAGACAAAATGTTACGTTCAAAATGTAAAATCTAAAAAATATTCATCTTTATCAAAGCAAAATCTATTTGTTTATGCACATCATTTAAATCACATTAAATTTTATTGCTTTGCAAATTCTTTAACTACGTCACGAAAGTCACGTTTTTTGCAAGCTCTCGTTCAATTGAGAGCACAGCAAGGCCCGGCAGGCGAACAGTCATCTGCGAGCGGAGACATTTCACTACTTAGGAAAGCTTTGCTCACACGAGTCTAAAGAAACGCACACTGTCGGGAAAATCCTGAACACAACGGTGATATTCGGCAGCATTGCCATGAACCCCATTTCACAATCCATTGCAGCAATGTCAGCGCATTGCATCTGTCAAAGTCAAGTTCCTTGTTGCTTTATTCTGACTCGGAGTCTGGAGCCGAAAGCTGTAGGGCCTATCAAACGAGCTGTATCAAACGAAGTCTTTCTACCTCCAGCTTCAGCTTCAGTTCGTCACTATTAATCTGATCATACAGCGTTGCATATTCCGAACTTCTCGTTTACTGATTTTAAATGCTCAAATCAAGTGTTGAAGTGCGTATCTCGCATCTCAGCCGGTCCATTGTGACCATCATTTCTTGCCTAATTTCATTTGATTCGACTGTCCAGCGTCATTAGCATGTTCACCAGCAATTCGGCGGCGTCGGCGCCTCTTGCGTACGCGACGCACTACTGGAATGTCCACTGCAACACGTACAAGTATGCATGGCCGTATCCAGTGCTCTGGTGACAAGACAATCCCCTTGGTCTGTTAGAAACTTGTGCAGTGACTCAACGCCACGTATAGTGACTGATTAAGATCTACGACCTTTCGTTTGGAGGTAATTTTGGACGCTGTCAACTACCGGTGAGATATTGCCCCAAAGACTTAGAAAGCAAAGAAATTGAAAAGTGCTAATAGCGGCCATTATCATCGTCGTCATCATCATCACGGTAACTTATAAGGCGCCCCTTATACAGGGGCTCAGTGGTGCCGCACAAAAATACTAAAACAAGTACAGTAATACGATAAAAAATACGATAAAATGTACAGTCGCAGCATACTAACACGCTTTCAGATGATGTATAAGAGTCAGTTAGTTACTCAAACAATAACCGATAAAGCCAGCGATTGAATACCAATTTAGGAAAACACAGCTGCAGCCTAGTATGGCGCAGCAGTGGCGTGACTGGTGTCAACCGTGAGTAACACGCTGGCTTAAGACTTGCCCCCTGGCAAGTGCCGCCCGGTGCGGCTCGCACCGCCGCACCCCGTACTAGCTACGCCATTGTATTCAGCTACCGTGAGCCTACTGACTGTCTCATGCAATGCATTTCTCAGACTATATAAAGTGCATGCTCCTGCAGCGTGTTCGTGTGTCACTGTAATCAGTATAGGCCTACATTTTAATAATAATAATAATAATAATAATAATCAGCGGAGTCGTCTCCGACTCGCTAAGCATACACATATACAGTATGTAGTATGACAAACGTTCAAGTACGGTGCTAAACCTTCAGTGTTGTGGACGTAAAAGTTAACCGATTACAGTACGACGGGAAACTCTATGGTACTGTTCTTTCTGAGTTTTCAAAGTTTCAAGTGACACGAGATCTATAGTATGTTGTTTATGTGTTGAATTTGACCAGAGCGTTTAAATTAAGTCAGAATATTGCTTAGACGTCACTACTAGCCCCGGAGTCGCTAGCGTTAGACTTGGCTACTTCAACGTAGCATGGCAGCAAATCTTCAGACTTTATATACTTGTGAACACGTATACACATGTTAGTAACAGCACATAAAAGGAAACAAAGTTAATAGACAATGCCAAAGACAACTTCGCAACAGAATATTGTCAAAAACTCGAAGCGTATAAACGGCGTTCTATATGACATTGTATAGCTGTGGACGTACAAATATAGGCGTTATTGTTGCTTACGTAAGAGGTACCGTATTGCATAAGCTTACATGTATTGCGAGCCTGCCGATGGCAGGCACCGTGACAAATGACAATAAACGTATGGTCATGCAGTCATGTGACGAAGGGCGTCACAAGACGTATGATGTGTAGCCTTCTAAGTGATTCATTTGTGAAAACTATGAAAAGTAGACAATAAGAAGCAAAGATGATTAACGATACAGGTATTTACACTTGTGTATAGTGTTGTTCTAACACTGTAGCAGTCTAGCAGGTGCTTGTACAACCAACAGAACGAATTCTAATAAATTTCAGAAACGAGTTTCAGTATATAATAACGCACGTAACTATACGAACGCGCTTCTCGTCGCATATATGAGCATCATACAAAATTCTTGTAAATATAGGCCTACAACTGCAGTACATGTGTTTGTACCAGATGATTATCACAAGAGTGGTGTAACTGTCCTACAAAAGTGACAGGCCGCGGAGTAACAGAACCCGGAGGGCGGCAGAACAAGAGAAGCACCAATTCCGAGGAAGTCCGGACCCTCACTTTTTGGAGTGGGGGACGGACCCCCACTTTACAAGTACACCAAGTCAGAAATTGTGCCTTCAAAACGACGCGAATAACGCAGAACCAAACTGTGCAATTTACGCAAACGCAAAATAAACTGAATGCAGTGTGTTGCATATAATTATTAAAACTAGATGCATCAGATAGTGTTCATACATGACTGACCAAAATTTGCAAAACCAGGAAAGTTACTCACGCAACTAACAGTAGAATCTATACGATGTGCGCAAAGTCAAAAAGACATATATGTACATGCATATGTATACGACAACTGGTGTCTCGTGTTAACTGAGTTAAGGCGCACGAAAAAAGTTTTTTCTGTTAATAGACGATTTCTGACAGGACATTAGCTAAAGCAAACATTGCAAGGAGAGGCGTCCGAACGTGCTTAGAATACTCTAAAATCGTTTTTCGGCCGGTGCTCTGCCCGGACTCCGCTGGGGGACCTCACGACGCTCCCCCAGAC
>Ga0209780_1004344_pt1 | contig 10891 bp, 8 predicted proteins | sample WorMetexBAHAMAS2_FD_187384 | JGI IMG/M metagenome (GOLD analysis project Ga0209780, IMG submission 187384) | Marine gutless worms symbiont microbial communities from Max Planck institute for Marine Microbiology, Germany - Inanidrilus exumae... | ecosystem: Host-associated > Annelida > Digestive...
AGCGTTATAACGCATTTTGTGTATAACTTACTGCAAAGTGACACCAAACAAAATAAAATCAGCAAATCAACATTTCCTGTATGTGTTAGTGAACATTTTAACATTTATATTTTATATTAAATAGTGAATACATACCTAACTGTTTTTGGCGCCCCGGTTGGTGGCGACTCATTTAGAACTTCACCGAGATCTTGTGGCAACATAAAACTAGATGCCTGGACTATCGTGAGACGTTGTTTGTGTGACACTATACGTTAAGCCGTTTTGGTAGAACTCACTGGTGACAGATAGACAGACAGACGGACAGCAGACGGAGAGACAGATACAGGATGACAGCATATTGGCCTACCGTTCTAGCATAGCGCCACGCGGTAAAATGGGTTGGTTTGGGGTAATTAGGGGTTACTCAAGGTAAGTGGAAATACATGTAATAGTCTACCATTCGACTGAATGTATACGAGTTATACTAGTTCCTATTAGCTTTTTACGTGTCCCTATATTGCAACGTTTCTGAGATGTAGCGAGATATACGTCGAAAATCGCCGATTTTAACCTACCCCACCTGCCTTTAGCGCCCCCGCTGGTTCCCCCATTCGAGTTTCGCCAGAATAGTTGGTATGATCCGAAAACTAGATGTCTTGTGCTGTTGTGCGGCGTTGTTTGCGTGATGATGTGTTTAGTCAGCTCTTTTGGTAGAACTCCGCCATGCGACAGACAGACAGACAGACGGACAGTCGGATACCGGCCATGTGTATCTACAGCGCTAGCATGGCGTCGCCCGGTGAAACCGACAGCAGCAATGTATCGAAAGACCGGAAGGTAGATGCCGTACGCAATCTGCTAGAATGACAGCAAAGACTGCGCTGGTTGGAGGTTTAGGCTTAGGCCTATGTCCAACGAGGCGTGGCAGAAACTCTGGCAGGCGAGAGGCATCAGTGAATGGCGACGTCGTCTTGAAAGCCTGACACAGCATGATAACGACGGATAAGCTTACATCGAACACGTAACGTCGTAACGATGGCGTGTGCTGTCGATATTTCATAGCGTTTAGACTGCAGTTAGGAAGGGAGCAAGCAGGCCTAAAAGCCGCTTTGTTTTCATTTAACAAGGGCAAAAGTCCGCAAAACGAGTTGTGGTCTTTCACCAGGTGGCGCTACTTTTTGTTACGAAATTGATGAGAGTAGGCCTAGAGGCTAGACGTAGGCCTAACAGATAATGTTCAGGACGAAACGGCGTTGATATCTGCCAAAATTCGCAAATTGGTCCAGGCGTTTTGAAGACTAGACTATTTAATAGACTACTTTATAGTTTGCTGTACGGTATTTCCAATTATAATTTAATCAAGCTGCAGTGCATTCACAACTTGTTAGCTGGAACTGTACTCGATGCCCCGTGGTTTGTAAATGCTGTCTAATTCACCCTATCGCTTCATTGGCTACGTATTAAACAGCGAATTTACTACAGGGTTGGTCTGCTTGTCTATCAGGCTAAACATCCCCTATACTAGCACCTTACCTTCTCGAATTAGTGTCAGACTATCAACCAGCCAGCCAACTTCGGTTATCATCTGCCCATATGTGTTTTCAAAACCAGCAGTTACTTCCTATTGTGCATCAAATAACTTTTCCATAACTGTTCCGGTGTCCCCTCCGTTTAACCTGACCTCCGTTCCGCGTCCTCACTCTCCACTTTCAAATCCAGCTTTTAAAGACCACACTATTCTCTGTCGCACATACAGTACTTACTACATAGCATGGTTCATTACAGGCAGTCTTTGAATCGCTGGCGGCCTTGGGCGCTACCGGTATATAAATCTGTATGCCATTGTATTAAATCTGTATGCCATTGTATTGTTCAGTACTGATGCGAACAGGCAAATGCAGTTCCATTCCCATGCCGTAAATATACACCGGCAAATAAGCGGCATAGCCTAATGCACATATAACTGAATTGTGTGCCAATAAACATTATGTTGTGATTTCTGTAACGCTTTACTATTTAATATGATGAATTGATTCGACTACTCTGTACACATTATGCAACCAGACTGTAAATGCAGTAAATTTTAGGACGTCAGTTACTCGGAATGTCAAAACGCAGGACTGGGTTGAGCGAGCGAGGAGGGCGTAACGCTTTTCTCGACCCACAGTAGGTCATTTAAGAGACGACGAGTTCCAGGAAATCAACAGTATCATGGTTACTGACAACTGCAGGACAGCAAAATGACGTAGTAAATCACATGGGAATGTTGAGATTGCGTTTGTGTATATAATACTATAGAGAGTGCTAAATAATGGTTCAAGCATCAGACGGGTGCACGAATGCATGCTTAGACAAGAAAGCTTGCTCCGCGGCGATCAAATGATGCAGTATGCAACTATGTATAGGTCGAAAATAGTAAAATATGACTAAGTTAAAGTTAAAACATGATTTTAATACTCACAAAACATTCTGTGATAACATCTGCGTAGATATTAAATCGTGCGTGAGACGTTATTAAGGCCATATTTCACTGTGTCCACGTTACATTCTGACCCTAAACCTTAACCACAACCAGACAATATGCGCTTGCTTTAGGGGGTTAGGGTTAGAGTTGGGGAAATACTGCAATACGGACACATTAAAACATTGCTGACACAATTGGCTAACAGGCGTCGAGAAGAGGCTATATATAGTAGCTACTCGACTATGCAGCTTACAGCCTAGAGTATGCTGAACTTAGCCACAGGTCGTATTAACCTATCTTAGCTCAGTGTTCCCAAAATAGCTACATCAATTCGTAATTCGACGCCAGGCTGACTAACGGTCCGACCATTTTTAGATTTAGACTTTCGGGCACTCTGGCATTCAGGATTGGGCGTACTCTTAGCGTCAGAGTGCCGGAATGTCAAAAACTAAAAATGGCCGGACCGTTAACCAGCCTGGAATCGAATCCCTTAGCCACAGTCCCCATTTTGGAACTCCGGGCAAAATGGGTTAATGTAGAAGAATCGATGAGAGGCTAGACCTGAAGACGGCAAGGACAACCGTAAGCCAGATGGAAACGGTGTGTACGACAACGCTGAAACAAGCAAAGAACAGCATGAAGCGGACGGCTGGCAGACTGTTGCGCGTCGGGGTCGCCTCTGTGCCGTACAACACGTAGAAACGCAGCGCGAACGGCAGGTAGGCGGCCATCGTGAGCCCGTCGGACACGGCCAGTCCAGTGAGGATGCAGTTGGTCGCCGAGATCATGTTGTGTCGAGTCAGCACGACGATGTTCAGCGCGTTGGCGATGATGCCGAGCACGCAGACGACGCTGGCCAGGTAGCCGTGGTAGTGCTTGTACCAGTCGTGGAAGACGGCCAGCTCGCGGCCACCTGGATATATGTAGACGTCGCCGGCCTCCGCCACCGACTCTGTGGCGACCACCGCCGTTGTATCGGCGTCAGCCGACGGAATGTCGGCGTAGTGATAGTCGTAACTCCACGACATCCTCCGCGTCTCGTCACCTACCAAACATTGTTGTAAAAACAGAGATTTTGGAATAAAAAAAAACCTAAAAGACTTGTTTTTATACTTGAATAAAATCACGTAAAACATAGAATAAAACACGTCCGACATCGGTTGTGTTATTTGCAGTTTGAGACTGAGTTAAGGACCTCTTATAGTACATAGTAATTTTTACTTTGCCCGCGGGAGCGGTTGAGAAGTATTATGATAAACACGTCTATGTGCGTGTGTGTGTGTGTATGGGGGGGGGGTCTGCCAAGATATGTTTTGAATACACGCGCGATCTTTACCAATTTTTTTGTGCATGTTACCCTATGAATTGTGAATTGGATTGGTCCATGCAGCGGCATGCACATATCAGTGTAGACGCTTGATTGCAAGCGTTGGACGAGTCTGTTATCGGCCGCGAAGGAGTGGGATTGCACACCGCAGGCGAAGTCTGATATCTACGATTGCTTTGTTGTGTATCATAAAGTTATGCAAAATGTGATTACCTACGAAGAGCAAAGTAATATTTACTTCGCCCGCGGGAGCGGTTGCGAATTATTGTGATGCGTGTGTCTGTATGTGTGTGGGTGCCTGTCTGTCTGTCTGTCTGGCCGCGAGGATATCTCCGGAACCACACGCGCGATCTGTGCCAAATTTTGTGCATGTTATCTACGGCCGTGGCTCGATCCTTATCCAACAAGGTGACGAAGTCCCAAGGGAAGAGACAATTTTGGGGTTTTGGGGGTTTTCTTCCCCAATAGCAATGCATTGTGCATCATACCAGCTGCCGCAGACATTTCGCTGCACTTCGTATCATTATTCTTAGGACCCAAAAATGGGGTCAACTCTACCTAACCATAACTTGTACAGTTATAATTCAAGAACTGCCTATAACTCGACCCGGCCCGTCAACTGAGCCAGTAATGAATTGGGTATATTACCTGCTGGGAGGGCCGAAAACGCGTCGGCCGTTGCGGCCGTACGTTTACGTTGTAATTTGCTTGTTAGATGATGCGATTATGATATTTGCTGTTTTTTCGAGATATTAGCAGTTAGCACGGACAGGCAGCGGGACAGGTTTCAAGTGGCTGAAATGAACTTTCACGATTACTCAGTGTTATCGGAAATGACACCTTGATAGACAGAGAGTGACGACAAGATCTAAGATTGTAGGTATGATCAGTTTTGTCCGGAAAAAATTTGGTGAGGGTTGTTGAGTATGATCGCGAAGAGGTTGTCGTCCATGTCAGCAACCACTGCCAGTTGAAACGGCGTGGGATCATCGGCGGTGTTGTAGGCCTACAAGCCGAGCCGGATAGCACGTCGGACAGATGCGTTGCATATGCATGCGTTGAGCGGTAAAATCTTCAGTGATGTTGAACGAGATTTATCTTGAGATCGAGACCAAAACCAAAATTTAGGACTCGAGAAATGTCTGGTCTCGAAACTTTTAATCTTTAACATCTGTAGAATAACGTACGGTAATTGTGATTATGTACAACGAGTCGACGTACTTGCCATATCAACCTAGTTCATATTCGCTCACTGTTCTGATTAACAGGATTAGCTGTCGATGGTTTACTATGGCGCTAGACTAACGTATCCCGAGGAACGAACCGGTCATTCGGTAATAGATATCGACCACGACCTGAAAAGCTTTCATCCTCCCCCGCATTTCTGTCCGTTTTCAGACGGAACTTTGGGGAAGATCATTTATTCGACTGTTTGATGGAAGCACACGTCACGATGACGTTAGATTAACAGGAATGATCAAACCATCGGTGCCAATGCCACGGGTGTCGTCCGTAGGCCTATCACGTGTATTACGAAGATGCGTTTGCGGCCGGTTTCACTAGATCAAAGGAGCCGCCTTAGGGCTTATTGACGCTGAAGCGAATGAACCTGCTGCAGACACACACTGTGCGAACACGTAATATCAATGATAAACATTACAGAGTGATTGTGTTTTTATCGCGCATCAGCACAATACATCTATGAACAGTGCGACACTCATTTAGCCTTTGTGTCTGTCCGTTCGTCTGTCACGCACTGTGTTAAAGGGCAGTGTTTTATCCACAGATCTTTTTTTGGGGGGAACTTCCCCCCAAACATCGAAACTTCCCCAAGGAATTTTTGGCCACGCCTGCCGTGAAGCTAAGAATAATGTTAATACTCGACTGACATCTCTTACTAAATGTATCATGTTTTAAATTTTATTAAATAAGTGGGCAAACTACTTCGGTCTTTTAAGCCTAAGCGTCCTACAGGAGTTTGACGAAATGCGGATTACTTAATTTTTGCCGAATCGTTGTTGAATTAGATAAGACTCGGTATTATTGTTAGTTGAGTTATTCAGGATTGTTATTTGATTGTATTTCATGGGCAGTAACTAATTATTGCATATACAATACAAAAGCTACAGTTCCACAATACCTTCGAGTATAGACCAAAATAAGCTACTTATGCAGCAAAAAGCTTCCAGCTTCTGGGCAGGCTTCGCCACTGAAATGGCTCTGCCCCTGGACCCCGCTGGAGGCACAGCCCCCAGACCTCCAACATCTTCCCCCAATGCTGGCTATTTCCCCCAAAACCTAGGGTGTCTGGATAAAACACTGGTTAAAGGGACTGAACCGATTATCAAGTAATCGACGCTGCTAGAGACTCGAGTTACCTGACGCTGGACAAAAGCCCAATGGGATACCCCAGCTTGGACGCCAAATGCAGGTGGGCCAGGAAAAATTGGATATTTTGGCCAATATCGCGCAATATCTCAGTAACGGCCAGTGTTTTGTTTGAAACCTTTATATCTCTCATACCTCCGGAAATATACATTATCTAAGATATCATGTTTACACTAGAATCGGAAAGCGCATGTTGCTTGTAATTTCAACCGTCTTTTCGAAAATGAAGGACTTATCAAGGTCACAGGCAGTCAAGTACAATGTGGGTCTAAATGTGGTAACATCTCTGAAAACTGTGCCAGATAGAGTCTTGTTACTAGAGACAACTAACAGTAACAAGAAGTGATATATGGCCTGTCGAATAGAGGCAATTCAGATGACCCTGGGTGATCTTCACTGTCATTCACGTACTGCAAGCCTTTTGAAATGTGATTTTTCGCAGAGATGTGCAACAGTTGACAAGATTTCAACTGACACAGCGCGTCTCGTGGTCAGTCTGATGAGCTTCTCGTGTCTTCCATCTTGACAGTGCACAAACTGCACTGGTGCATAGTGCACGCAACTCAGTCCAGCTGTTGCAACGTGAAACTCGCAACTTCTGTCTCTTGAGATGTAGGGCCGGTTTTACCACCGCGAATTAATCTCCCACACAATTAAAATCGGCAGATAATTGTCGATTAACTGAACAATTTCGTTTCTCCACAGCCAGTTAACGGCCAATCGTCAAATAACCGAGAACTTAACCACAAGACTTCGAGAGTCATAGAGCAGCATGAGTATGAGTTGCTATTACATAAGCAGGGCTGCCGCGAGTACTCGAGTATTCCAGTACTACTAGATTATTTTTTTACTACTCAAGTACTCGTTTATTACTATTTCCGGTTGGAAATTTTATTTCCGGTTACCGTTTTTGCAGTTATTTGACGAATTGTTGGAATATATGTAAAGTTGGGGCCTCGCGATTTCATTTGCGACAGCCAGCCTGGAGCCAGTGCACAGCTAAACGGTCACGCTCGATCAAGGCCTTGACCCTTCGGGGCCCCAGATACGCTGACTAACCAGTCCACTACCCACTTTTTCGTCATTGACAGCTTGAATTATAGTACTTTTGGTATTAACGAGTACTCGAGTACTCGTTAATGAACTCGGACGAGTACTCGAGTAGAAAATTACTCGTTACCGGTAGCCCCATACATAAGTTTGAAGAAATCAAGCAGCGAGCCGTTGAAGTCTAGCAAACCGGCATGAAGCATGTGAGTGAAATGACAACGTCCGGGTTAATATTTCGCAAAGCAACGCAGACAGCAGTAGTTAGATGAGGTTGAAAAAATAAATATCTTTTGATTGCTTACTTTCTCGACAACGTTTCTGCCAAAAATGAGCAAAATTAGTTCATACTCGTCAAAGTTATATCAAGCCAACGTGGGATGTTTTAGGAGTTAGGACAGTGTATTGATACATTTTCTCAATATTTTGACTTTTTTGAACACATTCCCAGTTACAATTCATTCAAATAACTGTTAAACAATAAGAACTGTTTGAGCCATACTTAGCCTACTTGCTGTATTGCTGACAGTTATTTTTAAAACTAACTCAACAACGCTTTTTTCTGTCACGATAGATTATGATGCACACGCTTGGAGTAGCTAAAACTACACAATCATGATGTCTGTGTAGTAGCAGCAGCTGCCGACTGGACTAACGTGATTGCGGTGATGAAGACGACTGAGTGGGATAACCAAGCTTTGAAGCTGTCCCACAACGCCTCGTTAGGCAGTTTGGGGACGTATCAAATCAGTTTGTTTTTTATAGAGCGTCAGCAGAGCCAGATAATGATACAGCAATTCTGTCCGTCCGTCCGTCTGTCGCACGCTGATATTGTATTGAATCGACAGAACCTGGTCGTCAAACTATCAACGCTGCAGTGATAGCTTAGGAACTCCAGTTTTCAGATGTTAAAACATTTGGCGAAATTCCCATTGGGGCCACCATCTAACTGGGACAACAAATGCGGATTGAGTAGGACAAATAGTTTATTTTCCGGAAATATCTAGCTATGTGTCAGAAAATGTACAAGATATTTACGGAAGGCTCGATAGAAAGTCATACGTGGTCTATCGAATGCCATCATTACCAGTGGCCGTCCACAGGCCACATACGACTCCTACTGACTTCCTAGTGACTCTAATTGCCCGCAAACTACCTAGTATGTAAATTTTCCGTCACCTTTCATATCTTCGGAATTACGATACGATACGATACAACACGATTCAATAAGGTATATTTACGTGCGCTCAAAAGTTGACGAGATGGCCAGCTTAGTCTAGCGCACGACACAGAAACGAAAAATAAGGTAAAACTAAAAACAACAAGAAGCTCAGCTACCGCAGTAGGACCGCGCGACGCGCTGTTAGTAAATTCGTGCTATATGTCACGAGGTATGGGAGTCAGAAAGATTTCATTGTGCCATTCGATAGGCTACATATGACGTCCTTACTAAAATGTCCTCGTTGTCGCCATCTAGAGTTAACGTTCTAAAGACATATTTGCAGATTTCACAGTAACACAAACGTCGTCCGACCGTTCGAGTAATGTAAGCAAATTGTATTGGACAACCTTGAAACAAATGGCGCGTCAATCTTCCGACAGAACTAACTGCAGGGCGAGGACCGTAAAGTTATTTGGCGACGACGACGATATAGACGACGATGATTAGCGACAGTGACCGCGGTGTCGGCGGCGAGATAATGGATGAACTACGGCGTTTCATCTCTCACCCTCTGAGTCGTTCGTTCCATCACCTCCTCACAGTAACCCGAGTGTCCATCTGTCTTCCGCGTCGCCGCATCGCTGTCGGTCTACCATCGGCATTCAATCTCTGAAGCTTCGCTCATCTCATCATCTGGGTATGATACAGCGAACGACGCGGTGGATGCGCGCCGACCAAACGCCATGAGTTGCCGCGGCAGCCGGTTCTCATTCAATGCCGAGGAATAGGATCGATAGAACCGTAGCACACCGCCTCTGGAGTTACGACCTTATGGCGGTATAGAGGTGTGTGTATTATTATTATTATTATTAATATTACGTATAGTTTATGTACACTGTGTCCCAAAAAAGTCACTCCTTTGGCTTGCTATAACTTCGACACACATCAACCAATTTTGATAATTTTTGTCAGGAATGTTACCGAGAGAGCAGGCAGTCAAATTATGAATAAAATACAAAAAAATAAAAAAATTAATAAAAATTATTTATTTTTTCCACTTTACCTAAGTAATGCTTCTGCACTACCTGGCAAAATACGGAAACACTAAAATGGCATCCTTTCACTCAAATGCTGTACTACTGCTTTTCCAGAGTTCAACCAGTCGCTGCTTGATTTCTTCAGTTTCGTTGACTCACAACTCATATCCACGATGCTGCATGACTCAATAGTCACTATGTCTTGTAATCAGTTGATTTTTCGCAGAGATGTGCAACAGTTGACAAGATTTCAACTGACACAGCGCGTCTCGTGGTCAGTCTGATGAGCTTCTCGTGTCTTCCATCTTGACAGTGCATCTTGACAGTCACTATGTCTTGTAATCAGTTGAGTTAAGCTTGGTTTGCGACTGCATACGCGTGGCTAGTGGATCCAAATTAAGCGACATTGCGACAACGTCAAACGATTGAGACAAGTACAAGAAGAATACGATTGTGTCTAAGACAGACCCTTGCGGAACACCAAAGAGTAGACGGAGTAAACCCGACAGACACTGTTTATGAAAGACTTGCTGCGTATGGTCTCGCAAGAATGACGTGATCCAGCTGAGTTCCGTTCTGGTGATGCCGAATTTCGTGCGTAATCGCGGCTGTAGCAAAACGTCATGCGACACAGTCGAACGCCATGCTCAGATCAAACATCCCAAGTAGCGTTGCCCGCTGTTGATCGACGGCAGCAAATATTTTATGTCCGACAGCAGAAAGTAATGTGATGTCTTCATCTCGGTTACAGTTCGCACTGCGCGTTTCCTCCACTGATTATTTTCTTGCACGTATATCTCTCAACTTTTCGGCATAATTTTGAAACATATTTTCAAGCCATTTTCCTCCCCTAGCAACGACATTAAAATCATTAATATAATTTGAAAAACTTTAGAATTATATGGGGTGTAGTATATCTACTTACTGGCTAAAATACCTAACTGTATGAATGTTTCAAGCGTACATTAATGTTAGTCTGTTCTGTTAACTTCGTCGAAAACTTGTCTCTAGCGAACGCTGTGTTTCGCGAAGAAAACCCACCCCGCGTGGGGCAGGGGTACCCCCTTTCCGCCTTTGCTCCTCCCTAGTCCATTCACTTCCTCATCTTTTGCTCTTTTTACTTATTTTCTTCTATTGTCCATCCCATCCCTTTCTACCAGAATCGTCCCACTCCGTTTCCAGGCCTGATGTCGTAGGAGGCGACCGAACCTGGGTTTAGTTTGTTTTGTTTATTATTGTGTTATCTGTATTGCTTAGTTAAAATTTTATTCTGGTGTTTTGTTGTATTTGGTTTAGTTTAGTCTTGCGGTGTGGCCTTCCTTCACTGGGTAGGGATAGCTCTCCACCCATGAACTTTTGTTTCTGATATAGCCATATTTGTGCTAAAAAAGGGACGTTAAACTCCAACTAACTTGCGAACAAAACCAGGCATGTTATCCAAAGGCGTATGAGCCGGGGGGCTGGGGAGGCTGCAGCCCCCCGGC
>Ga0209780_1004345_pt1 | contig 10891 bp, 4 predicted proteins | sample WorMetexBAHAMAS2_FD_187384 | JGI IMG/M metagenome (GOLD analysis project Ga0209780, IMG submission 187384) | Marine gutless worms symbiont microbial communities from Max Planck institute for Marine Microbiology, Germany - Inanidrilus exumae... | ecosystem: Host-associated > Annelida > Digestive...
CCTTACAACACTCTCGCACTACCGTGCGAGTGTGTGATGTCTGTATTCTCGTCTCTTTATGGTCGTTGTTTGGTCGTTGGTTGGCTGTGCAGGTGAGTTCGCGGTGGTTCCTCGGTGGTGCCATGTGTGACGCGTGGACGACCCTCGACCTCATCTGTTGTACGTCGTCCATCTTACACCTGCTGGTCATCTCGCTTGACCGCTACTGGGCAGTCACTCAGCTCGACTACATTCATCACCGCTCCAAGCGCCGTATTTCGTCCATGATCGTCGCTAGCTGGGCTGGTTCTGTCATCATCTCAGCGCCTCCGCTCTTCATCGACGACCCTCCAGACATCACCGGCCAGTGTCTCATCAACCAGGACCTCGTCTACACCATCTTCTCGACGGTCGGCGCCTTCTACCTGCCGTTCGCGCTCATTATGGTCATCTACGTCCAGGTGTTTCGAGCAGCTCGAGCTCGCATTCGTCGCAAACAGTTTCGGTCGTACGCGGCGGCGGCGGCTCAGAGGCGAGGTGTGACTCGCGCTGTCTCTGAACACAGCCTAGCCACCACGCAGCCAATGTCGGCCACCAACGGCGACCTGGACGTCGACGAGGACCTGGAACTGGCAGTCCAAGCTGAGCCACATCCGGACACTGACGAGCGAGACCAAATCCACGGACTGTCTTCCGGTGGAGACGGCGACAGTGACATGGTGAAGTTAGACCCGCTCAACGAGTTCGTCGTTGATGACGCACAACCAGTTCGTCAACGTCATCTTTGTTTGCTCACCGAGGCACAGACTGGCAGTGGAACACGGCGCTCTGAGTCGAACGTGGTCGTTGGTCAGACAGACAACAGAGCGTCGACGAGAAGCATTTGCAATGATGAAGTAGTCGTGACGCTGAGGGGACATGAGCCAGCTGACGACGTGTTCGAAGAGCTGACATTGGCGGACGACGGTCACTTGGAACGTCGATGTGTCCACGGCAGAGGCACCGCTGACGACGTGTTCGAAGAGCTGACAGTGGCAGACGACGGTCACTTGGAACGTCGATGTGTCCACGGCAGAGGCACCGCTGACGATGTGTTCGAAGAGCTGACATTGGCGGACGACGGTCACTTGGAACGTCTATGTGTCCACGGCAGAGGCACCGCTGACGATGTGTTCGAAGAGCTGACAATGGCGGACGACGGTCACTTGGAACGTCGATGTGTCCACGGCAGAGGCACCGCTGACGGTCTCATCGTCTGCACAGTCACGTCACCCGTCGACGACCAAGTTGCCCCGCCACACTGCAACTACGTGGACGGTACGACCTCCAGCACACACGGTCTATGTCTGCCGCGCAAGGCCGCCGACCGCCTTCTCACGCCGACGTCGACGCCACCACGTCGGTCCAGCTGGATCGACCTCACCCGCGCCCTGCTGCCGTCCGCCGCCGCGCTCCGCGTGCGCCTGCACGGGGCGGCACTGGCTGGTCGTGCGGGTGGCAGGTCTATGAGGCAGATGGTGGAACAGAGACGTGAACGCAAGGCCGCTCGTACACTGGCCGTCATCACTGGAACATTCGTGCTGTGCTGGCTGCCGTTCTTCGTCGTCGCTGTGTTGAGGCCGTTCTGTGGCGACCACTGCTACTTCCCGGCACCTCTTATCAGCGTCATCGTCTGGCTCGGCTACGTCAACAGTCTGCTCAACCCCATCATCTACACCGTCTTCAACGCCGACTTCCGCTCCGCCTTCCGCAAGATTCTCTTCGGCAAATATCGCAGTCGGCCACGATAGACACGGCATGTCAAGATGAGACGTTGTCAAAGGAAACCCGGTCTTCGTGTTGTACGTGTTTATACTTTTAATAATGGCTGTTTGTTTGATTGATTTAACCCGCGTTACATGCCCCGAACATTCTGATAATCTTTATTCACCGGAATAGAACAACCGGTATTGCAGAGAAAAAGGAAAGAAAACTTAACTAGCTATATAAGTATCTCAAATGTGACAAGTAGCAGCATTAACAACTGTTGACATAACCCAAACGTAATATAGCAGACTGTTGTATTGAGTTCATATAACTTTGGCTTTGAATTTCGCTTTTCTGTACGCAATCATATCACTGGGTAACAAAAAAATAAAATATGATCTAGACCTATATTGGTTTATAACAACAACATTCGCTAACTTAAACAAGTTCATTAGGAATCGTGTGAGAGCAAAGTCATGAGACCTAACATCAGCTTTGGGAATAACGACAATCATTCTAGTCCATAAAGTAATATATACTGCCTGTTATCAGTGGTAAGAAATTCACCAAACTTTTCAACAAAGCAACACTCAAAACGTTTCGATGTAACGGGACTAACAACTATGCCCTAAAATCATCACGTTTTCTAAATAATCAAAGAATCTAGGCTACAGTTGTTTTACAGCTACGTACTGGTAACCTAATAGTCTACTAATAAGGGGACGGGACGGATGGTGGTGTAGTCCAAGTGGATCACGCTTCTGTGGATCTTCCTTCGGCAAGACAACATGCTATCAAAGTAGGCTACAGAAATGAGTGTCGTGACTAAGACACATGACAGGTCTATAGACAGTCTCGGGTGGACAAAAGCATGTCAGATTAGGTGAGATGGACAGGTTTGTAATCGTTTAGTGCGAAATTACCTTAGGATTACTTGTAATTAACTAATATTATTAAACTCTTTGGTTTTTTGACTGAGCTGTTAAAATATAAAAAGAGAAACATTTATCATTTTATTTGCCGACGAAATAACGACAAAAACGCGGAACGTGAACTTCAATAAACACTCAACATAGTTACGACAACAGTTACCCTGACTACCACCGTACCACATCGTACCACACAGTGCCATATATCGAGCACAAATCAGATGTTCTGATTCTGAATACTTTACGTCCGTCTCCGTAGCGTGAAGTGTCGTTGAGAAGAACTTGAACTGATACAGTTCGCAGGTGAACTTCTGAGCGGCGCATATCACTCACTATATGCATGAGTTTAATTAGAAATAATTACCCTGTCACAGATCAACGCAATGTCATCTATATATACTTCTACTGTTTACAGCGCTCCTGCAAAGGCGCGCTACGGCATGATGGGATGCCTGTCCCCCACCCCAGCCAATGCAAACAGTACAGTCAGATTTCAGACAAAAATAAAAGTTAATTCTGGAACTATAGAACTGGAACTGGAACTGTACTACGTCCAAAAAAGTCAATAAACCTTAAAGGTTTAATATTCTACCATTACAGTAAACCTTAGCTACAGAAAATATGAAATTATAGCGTAATTCTATTTGATTCGGTTCAGATTTGGCTACTCGGTGCACAACGCTTAGAGGTTCAGATTTCTTTTCGGACAACGTGTACACTAGCTAGAGTAGATTAGTTAATGGCGGCTTTCCACGGCTGTGCAGTGGGCGGAGGGTGTGACGTCGACGATGACGTCAACGATGACGTCGATGGACGACAGCTGGTACCTGACGCCTCCAATAGCAACGACAGTAACGACAGTTCACCGTCGTCACGTGGTCTGCGGTCACGTGACACGGCAGTGGACAGGTGCGCTGTGTGAAAGCGAGGCGGGCGGTAGGCGCTGACTCGCGGCTGCGGGAAGTGCATGGCTGCGGCACGGTGCCTGGTGACTGGGACGGCACTGAAGAGTAGGTCCATGGCGGCCGGGGTTCGCCACGGCGGCACGGCTGCGCGCCTCTGAGCGCTCGGTACAAACGACCGCACGTTCTTACACATCTGCTTCAGCTGTCTGATCGGAGGCGGAGCCACCGACCGGAACCGGAAATGCGACCACGTGGTCGCCGGAAGTGGTCCGTAGGCGGGAGACGGCGCGGTGACGACGCGCTGAAGCAACGACTGTCGGATCAAGTCGTTGTCAGCGGTGGAGCACCGGCCGCCGTTGAGTACCACGTGACCGGAAGTCAACGCGGCAGACTGAGTGACGGCTGACGCGGTGGTGGTCGTCGTCGACGGACGTTTGAGCAGGTTCACCACCATCTCAAGGCTCTTCTTATGTCGACCTGTCTGTCCGGCCCTCGTCACCTCCGCGGATGACGTCATCGCCGCTGACGTCACGTCCGATGACGTCATGGCCGCTGATTTGACGTTTGCTGGTTCCTTCCTGCTGACGTCATCGGTCGTCTGTCCGGTCACGTGATCGATGGGCGGACTCGCGGACGTCGGGGACGTCGTTGCGTCGTCGGCGACTGTCGACGTGATCTCGGAACAGTCATCAGCGGCGAGGTCGCGCGACGCCAACTCATCAGCGACTATGAACGGTGAAGGAATGGTGGACACAAGCACAACTGAGTCACCGCCATTGTCCAGCATCACCGTACCGTCCTGGTCAACTCTCACCTGTCAATCAACCACACCTTCATGTTGTGTTGGTGCTTTTGAATAAGAACCTGTCGACGAACAAGTCTAGTATGACTAGGGTTAGGGTTAGGGTCATAACCCTCATATAAACCTAACCCTAACGGTCATGACTAGTACGACTGTGCTGAAGGACGTATGCAGTATCGACATTTTACAATCCGTCGGTCAACGCAGTTTGTCACGTCGGTAAGTTTGTGCGGCCAGGGGCGTGGCTTAAGGCGGGCGGGTGGGCGGACGGACGGGCGGGCGTATACTTCATTGCCGCAGTGCGCTTGCTTTAGATTAACTGCTGCAGTTGCGCTGCGACATGAAGACGGCACTGTTCCAGTCGTCCTACTCTTCGCCCTAGTGTTTCACCTGTGTGACAGACTGTAACTTTAATATTGTCAGGTGCCCCTGTAACGGACTCTGTCTCGTGAAGCGTCACCTTAATCTCTACATTGACATTACATTACATTACATTAACTGACTTCCGCTGATGCAAACCTACCTAAAATGACAAATATACTATTTGCAGCACGATAAAAAGAACATGCAGAAAAGTTGTGAACTGCCCTGAGCTTACAACCTACTACTATCATTACCCACGTCGGCTGTATAGACATCGGCGTGGGGTAGTTGCGTCTGTCTGTCTGTTTGTTTGTCTGTGCGTTAGTCCGCACTCTTGAAGGAAAACGGCTCGAGCTATCAGCACCAAAGTCGGTAGACATACAGTCAATGGCAGGACCTCGGCATGCACTGACCCCGAGGTCAAAAGGTCAAAGGTCAAACCCTAAGCCTAACTCTCGGGTTAGGGCTTTAACCTTTGCGATGGGGATGGGCCGGCATTCGCCCGGAGAGGGTCGATGTGACTGCACATTTCTCTGGCTATTATTATTATTTTTTTATACCCCAGGTAGTAAAGATCCCCGGGGTTAAAAACAATTATTGTTAAAAACAATTATTATTATTATTATTATTATTATTATCTACGTAATCAGAGGCAATTCGTGGTGATGTAAAAGTTTCTCGCTTTGAATACATTAGACAATTCAACTCTTAGTCCACTTCTATACTGACAAGTTCGGCGGCTCGTTAACATAGTGCAAAAATCGCAATGACTGCCGCTATGAAGTTTTGTTTTACAATGGACATCGTGTGGACATCCTCAGCCACAATGCAATGTTTATCGCCGAGCAAATCTAACATCAGAGGAGGATATTAAAGCGGTTTTGGTCTGCATTATATCATCAGCAGTTTGACGGAGTTTACAGACTTCGCTGTAATCACGACACTTTTCAATTAGTTAGTTGGAGTTTAACGTCCCTTTTCAGCACAAATATGGCTATATCAGAGACGAAAGGTCAGGGGTGGAGAGCTATCCCTACCCAGTGAAGGAAGGCCAGCAATATATTAACCTCAACCCTGGCCGCCTTTTTGTTCAGCAGCCACCCCAAAGGGAAAGGGCTCGAGAGGCTCATTTAAATTACTACGCTAGCACCTACAACAGGGGGAGACAACTATCACACCGCAAGACAAAAATAAATCAAACACGACAAAAACAAGCAAACATCCTTAACTAAAAAAATGCATATAACACAAAATTAACACACAAAGCAAATTAAAGCCAGATTCAGTCGCCTCCTGCGACATCCGGCCTGGAAACAGAGTGCCGGAACTATTCTGGTAGAATGGAAAGGGATGGAAAAGCAAGAAAATAGATGAAGTGAATAAGAAAGGAAAAAGTAAAAGATACCAAAGATAGAGTAGAAATGGGTAAGTGAAGGGATAAGGGGATTGCCCCGGGCCCACACTGGGCACTTTTCAATTAACTTCCATAGCTACACGTGAACAGCGCTATCGCGTAGCTGAGCCATGCACAGTCAACTTATACAGTCAACGACTGCTAATCCTGCTACTCAACGGCGCTTCATGAATCTGATAGACGTAGACTAGACGTAGACGAACCCGTTTAGTGAGGAACTGTGCGGCGTTGTCAGTGACAAGTTGACTGTGATCAAAGCCGTTAGCAGGTCGTGCTGCAGTACGTTCAACAGCTCGACCGCTCAGAGCAGTAGACGGCTGAGTCACGTGACGAGACGCTGCATTGACCACGTACGACGCGACACCTGCTGTTGTCATGACGACACTTCCACCTGGTCCAGTCAGACGCTGAGATGGACCTGCCACGTGGTGGTCGACGTTGTTCTTGCTCTGTGTCGACATCAGCTCCCTCGCCGGAAACACTGGTCCAGTCCAGGCATCATGACAAGGCTTCGGAGTCGCCTCGATCCACTCGCGAGCACGCTCAAGTACCGGAACTGTCAAGCGGTCGTCGGTCACGTGACACGCACCTTGCACGCTGACGCTCTCAGACCTTGATCCAGTCTCAGTCGCTACTCGAACGTTGGTGACTTTGATCCGCGGCACCACGTGACCGCAGCTCTCTGACGCTGGTGACGTCACCTTCCATACAGACTGCACACGACCTTCGTCGACGTGCTGCTTCGCTTGTCGACCATCTTCCTCATCCGACGTCGCGTCCTTACGTTTGCGTCCTCGTCTGCGCGCCACGCCTGCGCCGCTAGTATTTCCGCTTCCGCCCGGCGGTGACGTCACAGTCCATGTCTGTTCACTGCTCCGCCTTGGCGACTCCATGACGTCATCGACAACTGCTACTTCCGGTCGCAGTTTCCGTTTCGGGCCCCGCTTCTTCGGCGCTGGTCGTTGCTCGTCGTATCCTGCAAGCGAGTTGCAGTTGTCAAGGCTGACAGCGGTGTTTGAACTCAACGGTCTGCTGGTGGTCACCCTGCGTCCACGACGTTTAGGTTTGCGTCCGCGCTTCTTTGGAGCGTTCACCACCGCGACAGTCGGCAGCACGACGCCATGGTTGTCCGAGGACGTGGACAAAGAAACTACTTCCGGTTCAGCTGGACTGTCGGTCGAGGTCGACGCAGCTCCACTTGGTAGACTTGCAGAAGTATCCAGTGTGACGCTGACGGAGGACACAGCAGTGGACGACTGGTTGAGGCAGGCTGTTGACGAATGATTGACGTCTGACTGACAGCCGTCGATAGCTGCTGGACCAATCACGTACTGCAGCATCACCGGCTTAGCCTATAGAACCGCATCAACACGTCACGTGACATGAGACAAGCTCAGCTACACAGCTGCATTGCTGTAACGCACGTTTATAGCAACACTACTGAAATCCGTTCGTCTGCTCAACGAACAGAGTCAAACACCTCGCGACTTGTCGAGCTCAGTGTCAAGTGTCACTAGCAGCCGGCGACACTAACAACAACAGTAGTAATATATTCTTTTCTCTACTGCCATAACATCGTAACTTCAAAGTAAAGCTCAATGTCAAACTTCGCCCCCGGCGCTGCCACCTGGCGAACTCCATGATGACATATAACGCCGTCTATGATTCTGCCCCACTGGATCCATTATGTGAAAACATGACGTCATCCACAAAACCGGAAGTACATAGCGTATTGCACTGTCGGCAGAAAAGACCAAGCCACGGCCACATTTCAGATCGTGACCTTTGGATATGTGGTTTTAACCGCACGACGCTATACTAGCGCGGTATATGCTGTCATGGTGTGACCGTGCGTCCGTCTGTCCGTCCGTCACAAGCCGGCACTGTATCAAAACGACTAAACGTAGCATCACGCAAACAATGCCGCGTACGATAGATAGCCCAGAAACTGTAGTTTTCTGATACTAAAATCTAGGCGAAATTTCACGGAGTCAACTCCAGTGGAGGCGCCAAATAGAAGTGGGGTAGGTTAAAATCAGCGATTTTCCACCACTATCTCCCTATATCTCAGAAACGGTACAAGATAGGGACATACGTATGCTAATATGTAGGGGTAATAGGAACTCGTATGTGCTCTATCAAATGGTGCTATTTCCAGTGACCTTGAGTGACACTAACTACATCAAACCACCCCATTGTCGACATTTTGTATCGCCTTTCATATGTTCGTAGTGAGTGGAGATCAAATTTGGTAGGTATAGGTTGACGGTAGCAAGTGCTAGTCCACGGATGGCAGATCATCCCCGAAGGGGGCGTGGTTAAGTCACGTGAACCATTTAAATTTTGGTGGGCACCAACCATATCTGCGAAACCGCGGCAGATAGAGTTGTCACGTCGATCGTCTCAGGTGCTGTCAACTTAGTTGGACAGTCAGTATGGTAAACTGGTGACGGTCGTCGGTCACCAGTTTATCACACTGAACGTCGACATCTGTGTACCACACGGTGGACGTGAGGCACTGCGTCGCGCGGGTCTGTCAGCGAGCCGACGGACAGACATACAGACATGCTCATCGCAATACTTTCCACCCCTACGAGGGCGAAATAATAATGCGCTAATTGTTCCGCACGTGAAAAACTAACTTTATTCTGCATCGAAAAGTTCACGATCTGTAACAAACATTATTTTTTGAATAAACGTAATTTCTAGGAAAAACGAATATGTTCGTAAGTATTTTTAGTACATGACACAGTACAACAAAGTCTGCTTTCGAGAGCAGTTTTAGCGACTATCTGATCTGATCTTATCTGATCTCGACTCAGCTCAGAACCAACTGCACAGCCGTGTAGTTATCACGTGCACAAAATGTTTACAAACAGCAACAACTGCAGTCACGTTTCGTGGTTTATTCGTGTAATTCAGCTGCAAAGACGAACCTTTGGAGCAAGTTGGAATATATAGACGAGATCAGTCAGAGTATAATCATCTGACAGCAGTTCATCGCAGAACATCAGCGCCACCTGTCGTTAATCAAACACCTTCTGCTATACTGTCTTCAGCAAGTTAACTCTATAATCCTACTAAACATTCCATCAGCTACTACAGCTAGAGGTCTTCGGTTTATCATCAGCCGCCGCGTCCCGTCCAGCCACAACCACGGTGACCGGCCACTGGAGGTTTCACATGACAACGTCTATAGCCGCACCTACTCTATACCCGGCATCGTGCCTGCGTCCATTGTGTTTTGTCGACTAAAACTAAACTAAATTATGTGGCTTCCTGGGACATTGTTTTGCTGCCACGTTATCACAGATAACACAAGTATTTGCTGCTACACGTATTGTTAATTTTCACATTAATAAGCGCACAATTCCACTATTATCTACATTCTATACAGTATATATTTGCACTATGCCGTCCATTCTGTATCAGTTAAAGGCTGCATGCGCTACAAATAGAACGTCAGTCACGTGACCTGCTGTGAATACGTGTAATCGTCTCGTCGCTACTTACGTATGTGGCAGGTGCGAGGTCGAACTTGAGTCGAAGAAATCTCTTCAGAACGTGCACAGTCAACGCCGAGCGACAGAGCAGAAACCGCGGCTTCGTCCACGACTATACAATCATGCATTCAGCACAGCCACCCAGCCGTCACTCCACTATCAACCCTACATTCGTGTGCAACGGTGTTAATGTCACCACAATATTTAGTAGAAACAAAGCATTAATTTTCAACACGAAGGAGCTAGCCGTGGACTCACATTTGGATCGTTGTCAAGGTCTGATCGTTCTTGCTCGGTGGACGCGTCATCGCTACAAGACATACAGCAAAAATCACTACGACTATCAACACAGTAGTTCACTATTACTATACACAATACACACCTGGCCTCACCACCCTACACGCATTATGCACGATAAAATCGACAAATCTCACCTCAGTCAAAACAGAACGTTCCCTATCGTTTCTGTACATACTGAAAAAATCATCAAACTATACAAAAACATGTACCTATGTCTACATCTTGTACCGTTTCCAAGATTCTGTGAACTATTTACTAAAATCTAATAAGGTTACGTGACCCTGAACAATACACATTTGGGGACAGTCTATCATCGCCCCACGCACCACAATCAATCTCCATATCAAATTTGAAATGCCTAGCTTCACCCGTTTGGACCCCCGAAACATAATAACAAAATATAACTAGATGGAAAGTACTCTGAGAAAGTACAACTCCCCACGAAAGCGAAATTTGGGGATTTTTGTCGCCAACACGTGGTAACACTTGCCTCGCCTACTATTATACTGCTGCTGTAAACCGGCGATTGTTTACATTTTACAGAGTTTTTTTGGACCGTTACTTCCACATCCCTCTACCGATCGCAACGAAACACGAACTTGGTTTTCCCTTTCCCCCTAGGAACCTTCCCATAAAATTTGGTACAAATCCGTCCACAATCTTTTTAGTTATCGTGGTCACAGACAGACACACAAACCAACGCCGGTAAAAACAGACTCCCTCGCTTTCGCGGGGAGAACAAGAAGCTCAGCTATCGCCGAGAAACCCGCGCGACGCTCTGTATAAGTTGAAATATTGGCCTACTGTTGTATGAATAACGCAAACTGATTAGCCCGGGGAGCACTTTCAGCAACTGTCACGTTTTATTCCGCTACCTGCATGGTTTTGTAAGCAAAGCAAACTACACCGTGTTCCAAAAAAGGGAGACACCAAACTCATGGCCTTAACTC
>Ga0209780_1004346_pt1 | contig 10889 bp, 7 predicted proteins | sample WorMetexBAHAMAS2_FD_187384 | JGI IMG/M metagenome (GOLD analysis project Ga0209780, IMG submission 187384) | Marine gutless worms symbiont microbial communities from Max Planck institute for Marine Microbiology, Germany - Inanidrilus exumae... | ecosystem: Host-associated > Annelida > Digestive...
CTCCACGCCATTAGCGACTAAAGTCGACAAGATGCGCTCAGTGCAACTGCCAAGTAGGCGGGGCTTAACTTCTTATTCTACTTACGTGTTTTGGTGTCTTCGCGCTCGCCAGGCGGCGCTGACGTCAATATCTTACCGATTGAATTCTTTATTGTAGCATGTACTTTTGCGCTATTTCATACATTTGTAATTGCGACTAACTATATCGACATTAGTCGCAAAATGAACTACAACGGGAATCAACAATTTAGACGTTTGGAACTATAATATGCGTATACGAACTGATTTTATCCGAAGCACAGTGGTCGTGTACAGTAATTATGCAGCCAAATGCTTTACGGTCTCGGGTTCGAATCCCACAGGCGGTATATTTTTTAGTATTTTGAATTACGTGTGCTATATATCGTCGTAAAAAAGGTTCACGTTCGCTATCTCTCATCTGCTGATGAGCGCTTGTTGGTTAAAGTTGACTGTAACCCGGCCGAAGTTTATAGCTAACCTGGCTTACAGGTGTACCCGGACATATGTTTCGAGAAATCGGTTTTTGTTTTTAATTAATTTCCACATTTTTTAGATTTTCGTTCCCGGTTACTGGTTACTAACTGGTATTTATAACGTCGCTTAACATAGCAAAAATGATCAGTGACAACATTTTCGTTCCATCACGGGTTCCATGCGGTAGGCTTACGTAACGTGGCGTGCCCTAGTGCCGATAGGCTGTGCCTATTCGTCGGGAACACGACGTGCAGCTTTACTCACTCTACGTCTGGAAATATATCCAGGCAGCTAGTGCTCAGCAGGCGTAAGGTGTGGCTTTAAACGGACCTAAAACGTGGCCAGACCGGGTCGATCAGGTCTTTTTTAGTTTAGGGCAAATAAGGCCATTGTAGAAGTTGGGATTGGAGTTAAGGTTAGTGTCAGGATAATAAGCGCCCGGTAACAAATAAGAGAGAACCCAACGCTGATCTACCTTAATTAGTATTCTACACATATGCTTTATAGGCCTACGCTTGCTGGGCAGTGGGCACTGCCTGTGTGTATGTCCGCACAATAATTTTTGAACTACCGTAGATGATATTTCGTGTTATAGACAAGTTCATATATGGACACTGTATAGGTTAGTTCGAAAGTCAAGGTCATACGTCAAAGTTCATCACGGTCTATTTTTTCGGTCATAGATGCACTTAACGACGTGACATATTTTGTTTGTTTTGTTTGTCGTGTTTTGTTCTGCGATCCAGATGTGCTCAACCTTGCTCGGGCGGCGCCATCTGATGAATGCTTACGAGGTGAATGCAGGATGGCTCATTCATTCCATTCGTGGATAAAAGTGTGGGTGGCAGGTAAAACTGTTAACCCCGTGCCATTCCTGCGGGATTGTCACGCCGCTGGTCACTGTTCTTCGAGTGTAGGCGTTAGACAGACAGAATTTCATTTTCTTTTCATTTCATTTTCATTAAAGTGGTCTTTGCGACTTCGAGTGATGACTACCGGTATACTATCTGGTGTTCGGTGTATTTTGAGAATATTCCTAGAACGATCGAGACGTCAGCTTCGACTACTGGACTACACAGCCGCTAATGTGCATTAGAGGAAGTCATCACTGCTAAAGCCAATGACACACTGCAGTTTTGACCACCATTGACAGTCGACACTGACAGCCTGTCGACATTGTGGGCAGTCAAAAGCGACGTCCGGTCATGTTGGCCGTCGTTTTTGACACATTGTTGGCTAGTGTGTCACGGGTTTAAAAACCCGATAATTACCCGAAGACGCCTGAAACACCTGTACTGTATATTTGTTGAAAGCAACACGGGACTCAGTGACTGTAAATTCAGTTTGTCCGCGAAATTGACGGCATTCGACCTACACAATCATGCAGCTGGGGTTTTAAACCGAATTTATATACTATAACCCTTGCCCTGTATTCGATGTATAGTTTGTGGTTATTGGTATACTATACTAGCACGGTACTTGCTGTCGTTGTGTGTCTGCCGTCCGTCTGTCGGCCACAAGCCGGCACTGTACCAAAACGGCTAAACGCAGGATCACACAAACAACGCCATACGATAGCTCAGGGACTCAGTCTTCTGATGCCAAGAATCTCGGCAAAATTCCAATGGGATCACCCGAATTGGGCGCCAAATAGAGGTGGGGTATGTTCAAACGGCGATTTTCGACCAATGTCTCGCTATATTTCAGAAACGGTGCAATAGGGATATAGTTACTATGGATATAATTACTATGGAACAATAATAGGATACTCGTATGTACTCTATCGATTGGTGCTATTTCCGGTGACCTTGAGTGACCCTAATTCATCATCATCATCGAACTTGATAAGGCGCCCCTTACGGGGGCTCAGCGGCGCCGTACAACGAATTTAATAAAATGCTGCATGACAAAAATAGTAAAACAGTGACAAAATCCAGAACAGTAGGCGTAACTAAAACTTGAACAAATGTGTCTTAAGTTTCTTCTGAAAGCTGGCACGCGATGGAGAACTTTGACGTCAATTGGTAGAGCGTTCCATGCGCGAGGTCCGGCGACCGAGAAAGCTTTGTCCGCCAGGTGCAGCCGGGTTCGTTTGACCGCGAAGTTACATCGTTCTCTGGAACGCAGCCGACTGTCATCACAGCGTTCACGGAGTTCTACAAGGTACTGAGGGGCGGTGCCGTGTGTCAAATATAGTACAGCAAGTGCACACTTTGAATTGGACTTGGCTCAACACTGGAAGCTAGTGGAGCTATTTTAGAAGAGGTGGCGCATGTGTAATTCGTGGACGTGCGCCACAGAGAAGTCTTGCAGCAGCGTCTTGCACTCGTTGCAGACGGTGGAGTGTAGACTCTAGGCTGAAGGCAAACAAACACCCAAACCCCAAACCACCCCATTTCGGTATTTTGTATCGCCTTTCATATCTTCGTAGTGAGTGGGGATAAAGACGTCAAATTTGGTAGGTAGACCGACGGCAGGAATTGCTAGCCACGGATGGCAATTAAACCACCCCCGAAAGGGGCGTGGTTAGGTCACGTGAACGATTTAAATTTTGCTGGGCACCAACCATCTCTAGAACGGCTGATCGTCTCAGGTGCTGTCAACGTAGGTCGACAGCAGTGTGGTAAACTGGTGACGGTCTCCGTCACCAGTTTATCAAACTGACTGTCGACAATTGTACGTGTACAACACGGTCGGCCTGAGGCACTGCGTCGCGCGTGTCTGTCAGCGGCAGCGGAGACTTTTTAACCGCGCGGCGCTAGCTCTGCGCGAGTATTAGCCATCATCGTGTGTCCGTCTGTCTGTGTGTCACACGCCGGTATTGTATCAAAACAGCTAAACGTAGGATAACGCAAACAACGCCACGTGATAGCCCAGGGACTCTATTTTTCTGACGCCAAAAGTCGTTGGTGGAAGACCCCCTTCCCCCTGAAATTTGCGCTCAAAGTGACCCACGTCCCACCCCTTTCAAACAGTACATTTTCGACCAATATCCGCTCATAGCGCCTCAACCGTGAGAGCTGACGAAAAAGTTCAATTATCACTAATAGGAAGTCGACCACGCGCTTTCCAACGAGCCATAGATGAACCGTGAACGTTACCCCCAAGTCCCCCAAGAGGTCAGTAAAATTCAACTTTTGTCGAAAGAATAAGTCTGGTACAAAGTTTCTTTGTGTGAAAACTTCCAGCGGCAAAGTTGTAGCTACATCATTCCTCTATCTAACGGTCCATAGATGTATTGCTGGCGACGTCCCCGTCTACCTAAAATTGGCGCTCACAAAGTGACCACCTCTTCAGAAAACGCCGATTTCGACAGATTTCGCTTAATAGTGCCGCGGCCGTGAGAGCTAGAGAGAAAAGTTCAATTATCGCTAATAGGAAGTCGACACCGCGATTTCAATCGAGCCATAGATGAACACCGTTACTGTACCCTTAAGTCACCAAAGGGTGGCTCGAAGACGAGAATTTTTACATTTGGCGTTGCCTTTCATTTCTTCGTTGCATCTAACCGTAGACACTTTAAATTTGGTATGTAGTTTGAACATAGCAAGTCCCAGCCTACAGATGACAAACTGTCCCTGAAATGGGCGTGGCCACGTCACGTGACCCATTTTAAACTTTTAGTCCCCCTAAGATAGGCCTATCTCTGGAACGGCTTAAGCTAGAGACTTCAAATTTGGTGTGCATGTTGATCATAGCAAGTCCCAGCCTTCAGACGACAAATTGTCCCTGAAAGGGCGTGGTCACTGTCACGTGACCTCTTTAATTTTTGGAAAATAAGCGATAATGTCTCGAAAACGGTACGAGATATCCTCATTGTTTCTATTAAATTTGAATAGGAAGTCGTATACGCTCTATCGAATGGTTATGTTGCCGATGACCTTGCGTGATCCCTAAGCACGTTAAATCATTTTAATTTCTACATATTGCATTACCTTATGCATCTTCGTAATTGGCGATCGCAAAGACTACAAATTTGATGTAAAGGTTGAATGTGCAAGTCACAGCCTACGGACGACAAACTGTCCCTGATATGGGCGTGGTCAGGTCATGTGATCCGTTACAAAATTTTTGGGGCTCCAATCATATCACTGGAACGGCTGAACCTAAAGTCGTCAAATTTTGTACACGAGCAGGCTATATCATTCTATCAACTTGCTGACATATCACCAACAAAAGGGGCGTGGTTATGGTCATGTGACTGTTTTAAAATTTTGCCGTTTGTCGTGATGCAGTGCGTCCCGCGGGTTTGTCAGCGACAGCTGAGCTACTTGTCACAGGCGCAAACTCTTCTTTTGACTGGAACTTTGGTGGTTGAAAGTTAACACTGTACATCTTTTCAATACTGCCATTTAGGCTACGTTTTGATGATTTATGTGACTGTAATACGCATTCAACGCAAATGAGTGAATAGTAACAGTAATGAAGCGTGTTTCACCAAAAGTATTATACATACCGGTATAGGTCTAATTTTTCGCGAAGTTTCCGCGAAATATTAGCATTTTACCCAAAATTCGGACACTTTGACACCTTCCAGCGATGTAAGTTTGGTCCTGCTAACAGAGACTGCAAGCCTTATTAAATTAATAGTTATACCATTACCATACGAAATGGTCACTTCAGATTGTTCTACTACTACTACAACTACTACTACTAGGCCACCCGCAGGATTGCACAGAACATTTATTGCGGTGCACTGTTGATATTAATACGGGTGCTGCAGCAAGCACCACTGTCCATTTATTCACGGAAAATCGTCATCCCAAATCGACGACGAACCGCCCCCTTGCGGTCTGGCAATGCCAATTGCTTCAAGGTAGTCACGATCTTCGAGTTCTTCCTGCAATACAGCAAACGATTCTTTAGAAACGCACAGCAGTAACAGGGCCTGTAATAGGCATTCATTTTAGAGAGGTCGTTCACATATTACACAGTGCTTCCCACCACGGTACGATACGATACGATACGATAGGTAGATTTTTATACACTCAAAAGCTCACGAGATGGCCAGCTTAATCTAGCGCACGGCACAGAAACGAAAAAAAATAAGAAAAAACTAAAACAAGAAAAATAAATTAGCCCCGTACGGGACTGGCGGTCGACTCCTACTTACTGCCAACTTCAATGTCACGTGACACAAAAAATGGGACAAAAATCCGTGAAATCTGGCCCCGATAAGCTTTTGATATTGCCCCCTAATTTAAGAATCCATGGTCATTTCCCAGCCCCCATTATAAATGGGGGAGCAGATAGCCTTTGTAAATGGCCGTTTTTCCGACTTTCTAGGCCTCGTGACCTTGACTTTGACCTTAGATCGGGTCATACTGCATACCATCTTGCATCACTCGTCGACCTCTACGGTACCTACGTACCAAATATCATTCAAATCTAAGAAACTTTTTGTTGACGGACGGACGGGCGACGAACGGACGGGCGGACGCATGCGTGCGATGCTCCAAGTTACATGCATGTAACGCGGAAGTGACCGTGCGTGTGATCAACAGACATACATACAACCTGAACCGTAACTATGATCAACAAACATCGTTGTCGATGACACCGCGCATTCCTCTGCCATCGCACCGTCGTGAGCGCGGACCACCTTAGCGGATTGCCACAAATTTTTCCGCGATAAGGCGTCTGACCTGCAGACTTCTCGACTTGGCGCCCCCGTTGGGGATGATCCCATCGGAATTTTGTAGAGATCTTTTGGACTATGGTTTAGCATTTTTTAGATCCTACGTTTCGTCGTTTTGATACAATAGGCCTACCAGCTTTTGATAGACAGGCAGATTGACGGATAGACAGACGAACAAACGGACACGCGGTAAAAAGTGGGCTAGACTATGAGTCGAGCGGGCGGATGGATGTGGGGAGGATCTCCTATCCCAACTAGGGGTGGAGCAACTGGGAGAAGGAAATTATATAGCAGTTCCAGCAAGACAACAGACGGTAACTTTGGAATTAGTGTATAAAGCAGCAAGTTTCGTGCCTGCCTACCTCTCTTCACCCACTCAAACTCGCTGGATCTGCATCAGTCTCAACCCTGCATCGCCCCTCGCAAAAGTGAGGTGGACATGTCCAGTTTGTCCACCCTGTGGCAACGCAACGTTCCTAGTCGTGGACACTGACAACAGATTTTTTTGCGTTTTCCGTTGAAGAAAGTTACCAAACAGAAGCAGTTTTTAGCATTTTGACTAAAACAAGACAGGTTCACAGTCTATAGTTTCCCAGTCCCAGTTGTAAGTGGCAGTGCGCGTTTTTGAATTAATTAGAATGACACCAATATCACTCGAATATTTCAACTAGTTTCGATTCTGCTCATGCAAAAGAAAACACCATCCGGGCATAGATTTGTTGGACTATTCCGTATTGAAAATCTAATCGATTCTTCTTCAACACAGCCTGCAGTTTCCCAAAATTTCATGAAAATCCAACCCATAACGTTTCTCAGTAATTGCCTCAGAATACTTATATATACGAAAATCAATAAATCCCGTTTCCTCTTTGGAAAAACCTTAGACGTATTGAATTGGATGCGAAATTCGCTGTTTATTTCATCAAAAGGTCGCTCCTGACCGTTTTCAAGCGTTTCTCTTCCGCAGCAACATGGTACTCTGGATGAATGATTTGGCGTTCGTTCAACATCAGTCCAGCCAGCCATCCGGTCACACCGCCCACATCAGAATCACGACGTTGCTTGGAGACGGAGGCAGACTCGCAGACGACAGCGAAACACAACGCCAAGACTACCACAAACTTCGTCTTCATTGCGCCTTTGGCTGTTTATGCAACTGCAACGAACATAGACGAATTGTTAATTACTGGCCCCTGGTATGTGGGCGAAATATTGCGATCAGCGTGTGTGTATGTCTGTCTGTTTGTCCGCTCGCATATATCTCAAAAACCACGTCCAAATGTCGCGAAGTTTTGTGTACATGTTACTTGTGGCTGGGTTTCGGTCCTCGGACGACAGTGCGATGCGTTATGTACTTCCGGTTTTGTGGATTACCGCGCGACTTGTCACCCCTCACGGCTGCGAATGAATTCGTCCGATCTTGACCACATCTAATACATGGTTCCTTGATCTCACATGAGTCAGCTTTCCGAACGGCATCTTGCGCGATATATGCTGTCGTCGTGTGTCCGTCCGTCTGTCCGTCACAAGCCGGCACTGTACCAAAACGCCTAAACACATGATCACGAATTAATAGCACAGCGACAAAAACCTCGGCGAAAATTTCAATGGCGTCACCCCCTACGGAGCGCCAAATAGAGGTGGGTAGGTTCAATTTGGCGGGTTTCGATCAACATCTGGCTATATTTCAGAAACGGTGCAAGATAGGGAGAACACTAATAGGAATTCGTATGCGCTCTATCGACTTGAGTGACCTTTAACTACTTCAAACCACCCCATTTTCCATATTTTGTATCGCCTTTCATATCTTGTAGTGGGTAGAGATATAGAGACTTCAAATATGGTAGATAGGTTGATAGTAGCAAGTGCCCACGGATGGTAAACCATCCCTGAAAGGGGGATGGTCAGGTCACGTAAACCTTTTAAATTTTGGAGGGCACCAACCATATCTGCGAAACGGCTGAAGCTAGAGTGGTCAAATTTTGCATGCATGTAGGCTGTGTCAAGTCCCAGCATAAGGATGACAAATCACCCTTGAAAGGGGCGTAATCACGGTCTCGTGAGCCACTTTAAATTTTGACGCCCCCAATGATATCTCTGGAACGGCTGAAATAGAATCGTCAAATTTTGTATGCAGATAGACTGTATCAAATCCTAGCCTACGATGACAAACCACCCCTAAAAGGGGCGTGGTCCGAGTCACGTAAACCTTTTTTAATTTAGCCCCAATCATATCTTTGTAATTGGTGAAGCTAGGCACTTTAACTTTCGTGTACTGATTGATACAGCGGAGTGCAAGTGCTTGCATGCTATGTTACTCCCGAAAAGATGTGTCTAGAGTCACGTAACCTCTTTAAATTTTGGGAAATAAGTGATAAAATCTCGGAAACGGTGCAAGATAGAGACGTAGTTGCGAAGGAAGACTAATAGAAAATAGTATGTGGCCTATCGAATGGCACCATCGCCAATGCCCTTGAATGACCTTGACGGTCACTTTTGCTGTTTTAAACCTTTATAACTCCCATAGCTTGTGAAACATAGCACGAATTTACTAACATAGCGCGGTCTCTCTGCGGTAGCTGAGCTTATTGTTGCACATTGCACAAGCACAACACATCTGTGTGACCAGCACACAGACTGACAGACACACAGACACACAGACCACGCTACGTGCGACATCTGTAGCATCTTATGTATACTGCGTGCAGGCAATGCGGTCTAAAAGTAGCAAGAGACTTCTGCCACACATTGTCATAATTAGCACTGTAGTGAGAGGACTCTGCACCGGTGGTATCAAACTTTGCACAGCGATGTGACAAGGTTGGTGCATGGAAGTACATGTACTTATCTACCCACATCTTGGCGTCAAACGTCGAAAATCAACCATCACACGAACTGTTCATCACACACTGCTTTCTTACAAAGTGCACTCGTAGGCTCGAAAAAAACAAGTCACTTTTATCTTCTACAGAGAAATAAGTGCGTATTTGAATATTTTACAGTAATTTTTACCGACCGCGCTGGGAAACGTAATGCAATTGGTTGTGTCCGTCTGTCCGTCCGTCCGTTTGTTTCTACTTTATCTTTGAACCGACTGAGCTTTGAACTTGGGTATTTGTGTGTGAGGGGTCATGACCATAGCTCGCCTGGGATTGAAAGTCAAGGTCAGTGGTCAAGGTCAAAGGTCAATGTCCACAAAATTGTTAACGCAGTATAACGCGGTCGGTCTGACCTTGATTTTTGATCGAGGACAGTTTTTCTAGTCTCCACTGTAACTAGTTAGCGAATATGCAGAAATAAATCAACCTCACACTATTTGCTACGTAGAACGTTGTAACAGAAGCCATACAGCAGTACTCACCGATATCCAGAAGATGAAATAACACAGCACCGTACTGATGGGAAGACTGGTTGCGTTTGCGCTCGGTGCAATCGGCAATTTGCAACATTATAACGATTACCCGATTCGCAGTTATGTCGAAATTATATCTGAATTTGAGTGTAATTTAGCCTAGTGAGCGTCATGTTTGTGTTATATCATGCGCATATAATTAAGCTAAATGGCGGAAATTGCTGATTTTATAGTCCCATGTGGTGTTGCAGACAAACGAGTTTTTATGTCAACTTTACCAGTGGCGTATATACCAGAGAACTGCGGGCCGCACCGGGCATCACATGACAGGGGGCGGCAAAATTGTGAGAACGACCGATAATTGTGAAGAAAAATATGTGCAAATTTAGATTATATCACTTTTTTCTTACCTTGGTCTTGACTAGTCGCACGTGCAGTTGAGTCACTGCACAATTTCTAACAGACCAAGGGAACTGTGTTGTCACCAGAGCACTGGATACAGCCATGCATACTTGACATTGTGCTGCATTGGACATTCCAGTTGTGCAAGAGGCGCTGAATGGATGGTTAACAGGCTAATGACGCTGGATTGTCGTTTCACGATGAAATTAGCGAATAATAGTGGAGACAATGGACCGGCCGAAATGCGAGATGCGCACTCGATTACAGCATTTAAAGTCAGTAACCGAGAAATTCGGATTCTGGCAGCTGAAGTCCTGTTAGATTCAGAAAAAGACACTGATTGAGACACAAATAAACAACCTTACAGCACTGTAGGACGATATTAATAGTTACGCACCGAAGCTGAGCTTTCGGCTCCAGACTCCGAGTCAGAACAAAGCAACAAGGAACCTGACTTTTACAGATGCAATGCATTGACATTGCTGCAATGTAGGGCCTATTGTGAAATGGGGGTTCACGGAGATGCTGCCGAATATTACCGCCGTCCTCAGCATTATCCTGACAATGTGCATTTCTGTAGCGTCGTGTGCCAGGGTTGTTAATATCGAAGTATCGCCGATAAAGTATCGCCGATACTTTTTCAATATCGATAGAGTTATCGCCGATACTTTTGAAAAAAAAGTATCGATAAGGTATCGCGGATACGTTTTATGGCTAGAAATGTCGATATCAAATTACCGATACTTTGTGACGGGCAAGGCCAAACTACGCTAGGTGGGCTAATTCTGCGAACATAGTGTGGCGCACAACGAATGTTTCATCAGCCGTCGCTACTGATATGGGTCGCGCTGCAGGGCAGTCAAGTTTGAATAGTTCCCATTGTCCGTGGTAAATGATGCTATCGCTCGCATTCCCGCAGTGGACTGGCCAGCACCGGCAGTCGTCAGCTTACCTGTGAGTCATTTGTCGTAAAACTATGTAGCTCTGTCCGCTGTTGGCTGC
>Ga0209780_1004347_pt1 | contig 10889 bp, 10 predicted proteins | sample WorMetexBAHAMAS2_FD_187384 | JGI IMG/M metagenome (GOLD analysis project Ga0209780, IMG submission 187384) | Marine gutless worms symbiont microbial communities from Max Planck institute for Marine Microbiology, Germany - Inanidrilus exumae... | ecosystem: Host-associated > Annelida > Digestive...
AGAGCAGAGACTTCATCCGGAGCACAGAATCCGTAAATCTGTGTATCGTCCGCGTAAAGGTGTGGATGAACATCCATACCTTTGATGAGTCCAAGTAGGTCTGCCGTGTACAGAAGGAAGAGGATCGGTCCAAGGACCGATCCTTGGGGTACTCCACATAACAATGATGATGTAGTAGAACAGGATCCTCTGTACCGTACAGATAGTTTTCTCTCATGGAGCTAAAAGGCAAACCAGACCAGCGCCGTGTCAGTGATACCGTACGTTATTTGAAGTCGACGTAACAAAGTGGTGTGGTCGACCGTATCGAACGCAGCTGAGAGATCAAGAAGCGTCAATACGGCGAAATAGTCTCTGTGGAGTGGTGTGCTCGATACGCCGATTGAAGGTCTGGCAACAGTCTCCACAGATTGAGGTGCTCGACAAGCTGATGAGCGACGAGTCCTTCGAGCGTTTTTGACAGCACCGGCAAGTTGGAAGTTGGTCGATACGATTTAGTATCAGCTGGATCCAAACTTGCTTTCTTTAGTCGTGGTGTGATATATGCAGACTTGAAAACTGCCGGGAACATGCCAGGTGCCACAGACTTATTGAACAGTGTTGTGATAAATGGTGCCAGAAGATCAACATTGTCTTTGAGTAGACGCGTGGGAAATGGATCGCTGGCACACTGTTTGTCAGACAGCTGACGGATGGCAGTGGTGACGTCGGTTATGTCTCTTTGTTTGTCTGTCTGTTCGGATGATAACTTTTGAAAGAAATAACATTTGACCCACAGCAGATATTTGGCATACTGGTTCATCTTGACGCTTTCTCAGTCAGATTCGATGGTCAGTGCATGGAATATAGGAGTTCATGGTCAAGGTCATAGCTCAGAGTTAAAGGTCACAGGAGGGAACCATTTTCGGCTATGCATGCACGTCACGAGGCGAGACAAAGGCACGGTCGGCTGCAAAGCGGATCTGAATTGGAAACTGTAAATATGTAACACAGTTGTCGGTGCGACCTCCAGTGAGGGCTATTCTAGTTCAGTGTAGAACAAGATATGTTTTCAGCACATGCTCGTTATGCAGATAGAAGCCGACTAACTCAGGCGTGTGGTACATGGACATGTCTTGTATATCGTATCAGTCAAGGATTCCATACATGCTACTGGATAGTTGGCGACACAGTTGTTTCATTTTTTATTGTCGCCGAAGGCAATGTTTTCGGGCTGTCCGTCGGCCGTGTCGTTCGTTGGTTCGTCCGGACAGATAGGCCTATTATTACCACGATATCTCGTGAACGCTTTGAACAATATTGATAAAACTGACTGGGAGTATTCACTAGCCCATACTGATAGCCTGAGTATATTCCGGAGGTCAAAGGTCAAGGTTGCAGCAGGCTGTCCAGGTGGCGGAGGCAATCACTTCAACATTGGGGCATCGAAATTCACCTTCTAGTTTCCATCGTTGTTATTAAAATTCATTGAGGTCTTCTCAAAAGCATATCATTGTCTTTCAGCGACAATAAAAAATGAAACAACTGTGTCGCCAACTTCATAGTCCGTAGAAATGTGTTAAATCGTATCATTTATATGCTAATTTTTCTTTCATTGTCGCTCGTGGGTCTAAGCTCTTCGCCCCCGCACAGCAACTGCAGGTGCTGTGAGGTCACGGATTGCAGGTGAAGGAGAGTCGGTATGACAGATGTGGACAGACAGACTGACATGCGGACAAGCAGCCGCTAATGAGTAACAGGGATGCCGTGACACAAGCAGGCAACCTGGCTACACAGTAACACGCAGAGCTTAATGATGGTCATTAAAGGCGTTGTGTGCCTCTCGAGACCGTCACGACTTCAGTGTTCAGGGAGTGAGCTTGTCAGCACAATGTCAGGTTGGCCGCTCATAATATTCATCCAGTAGAACATTTAGTTGTGCATAGAACTAAAGCCAGAGAGCCTGGTGATGTGTAAATATGGACAAACAGGCCGTGGCTCGAGCTTGGTCCCCAACGTACGAAGACGTGCATTGGTGCTCCCTTTTCAGTGCTCTATACAATGTCTGTAGGACATCAGTAAATTGGGCTTTTTTGCCGATTTCACGCACAGAAAGACATTTGACGGCGGTGGGATCCGCACCAGCTGGGGAGCTTATTGCATTCTTCCAGACAGAATTTCGAGAATCATAACGACATGGGAAACGAAGAAGAAAACGGCGGAAGGGGAGCGTAAATGAGTGGAATATGAAATGGAAGAGCCGAAAGTGGTGATGGAGAAATGCTGAGTGGAGGGTATTAGGGAAAGGAATGGGGAGGAAGCATAGAATTGGGCAAAGGAAGGAAAGGCAGTCATGCCTCCAACGTGACGGGCTGTATCCGCATATGGGCGCACACTGCAGCAGCTGAAGCGTTATCCAAAGGTTGTGTGGTTTTGATTTCATTCTTGCTTGTCTTGTTGGCTCTGTTGCTCTGTGGTTTCTGCCGAACCTCCCCGTACAGTGCGAGAGCGTAAATCCTGTCCGTTGGTTGGATCGTGTGTGCATGCAATAACAAACGCTTATCTATACACACGGTGACTGCGGCGTCGTTGGCTGACGTGATCTTCTTGTTGCCGGGTCGTCCACAGCTGCAGTGGCGTGTTTAGGGGATGCCAGTAAGCCATGGCGTCCCCCTTTGAATGTCAAAATTTTTTTTAAATCCCTACTATTTCTGATTTTATGCATAAAGTCAGCCTCTTTTATTATGAAAATCAACAGAAAATGCAGTAAAAGTTGCTTTATTTAAAGTCAATAAATAGTGAAATTCTGTCGTGATTTTTTCTGGTTTACTTCGCTCTCTCGATTAGGATCTCAGTCCATTCTGGCACCTCCCTCTCTGTTGCATTCTGCATACGCCACTGGACCACTGCTCGTGTAGTATGCAGCAGTGAAGTGCTCCAAGTCGACCTGATCGTGTAAGGTGTGGATGTAGACCGAGCGATCACGCAGTGACTGATGAGAATGTCGATAGGATACGGAAGCTAAGTCGGACTCAGTGCAGCGTGGAATGAATACATTGCTGTCACGGGCATCCTACCAATCAGAGGCGTCGCCACTGGGTGCACCGGTTAGACATGGCCACCCAACGTTTTGCCAGAGGGCATTCGTGCACGGTTTGACACAGATCCGGCGAGTTAAAGGGTTCGGTTGGCTGTGAAGCTGGCTACTTCCCTACGTTGATTCTGTTGACTTGGTCAAATTTGCCTACAATTTACGGCGACTTTTGACAGTTTGAAATACAAAAGTGCCACTAATAAACCATTGAAAATGCACGAAAACATTCCATTTTACAGGGAAAATTAGAAATTCTTTCTGAGAAGGGGCACAATCTCCTCCCCAGACCCTAATCCTAGTGGCGGAGGGGAGGCCCTTCCCAAAACATTCTCCCATCGCCGCTTTGACATCCGCCTGTTGTTCATCCCGCTATTTTATGCCTGGCGACGCCCTTGCAGCCATTCACTGTGTGTGGTCCAACGAGGTCATTGTATCAATGTTGGTTTATTGAGCACGTAAAGCGTGACGGCACGGCAGTCCAGCCGGGAAGCGGTCAGCGTGTAAGACGACCGATTCAGACTGTAGGATTCCTATAAGACATTCTTACCAAGCGTGCAGGGCTTATTTAATCTTCCCCGTTCGTTTATCTACTGCTATATATGAATTTCCGAGTCAAAATCCCATGCGGCAGAGATGACAATGGGTCGACTATATTGAATTGTTCACGTTGGTCACGGGTGAGAGCTCGTGACCCAAAGACCCATGCATCACTGTTTCAGTGGTAAACAGATACGTTGAGCTGTAATAAGCGTTAAAAACTGCGCCTGGTTATTGGTGAAATAGCTGCGGTAATACTTGTATGGAGTGAATGCGAAACCAATAGCAGCACTTTATTTCAAAGCCGTTTCAACTCTATGTTTGTACGTTTATGCCTACACGTCTTAAGATGTTTATGTTAATATGACGCATTGATTAATATCAACAAGATTATGGGCTGCGGGTCACGGGTCTGAGACGTGTTGGATCACAGGTCATCGGTCAGAAAAGATGACCCATTGTCATCTCTGAATGTGTGTCAATGATATTATTCATCCATGTCACTATGAAAATTCGTTTGGCCCACCCCGGCACAGCCCACATACTACTTTTTAAAAATATGGAACAATAGAGAAAATCACCAAAATTTGATCGTCTTCGTGTGAATCAATCTCTGTCATCTTATGCAATTGAATCTGTGGGTCTGTCTGTTCTTTATTACTGGCCCGCTTACACATAGTGTGGGGGCCAGACTGGTAGCGGTCGCTGGCGTCTGTCGTCGTATGTCGTCGTCTGTAACACTCCATGGCGGGCCTGCAGGCGCGCAGGCCAGGCTATGACGTCATGCCGCCTCCAGTCTAATTACAGCTCCACGGTTGGACGACGGGCTAGTAGTGTTACGTCCCGTTAGGGCCACACCTTGTTCCTTGTGCACGGCCACAGTTTTGAGCGAATCTGCACCAAATTTGGCATGTGGCATCCTTATACCCTACAGATGGTCATCGGCGGGGGGGGGGGCTAGCGAGCGCCGCTCGAGCTCGCGGCCGCGCGCCGTCCTTGCTGCAAGTCAACGCCGATCGTTGCTCCGTTGGGAAATTCGGAACTAGCGGGCAGTAAGCGTAACGGATCGAGCGCCGTAGGCGCGACGGTGGAGCGCTAGATCATACTAAAGGCCTAGTCGCAGTCGGTTAATACCGGTACAGGATATCTCGTGTTTAAACCGAAACTGTAGGTGAGAGAAGGGAATGAGAGCGCGTTAGCACAATAGCGGGTGGTCTAGTTGGTCTAGTTTTATCAACATTGTCAGCTGGTACTTTTGCAGTTTGGGGCAGAGGCGGCTGCATACACGCTATATTGTAACGTTTCACCGAAGTTCGCTTTTCACTCCTTGCTGCAGATTTTACTGCTAAGAACCATAGTGTCCCTGTTACGGGCGGATCGTCGCTACCGTGTTGTTTCATAATCGATTTTCTGTGTATAGGTCATGCCCGCTGGGAGTTGATTATAGTGATACGGCGGATGCGATAGAATGCCTTCGTTGGCAGCCAAGAAGCATCCGCGCCTGCCTCAGCGTACTATTTCAACGTTGAGTGCTGTGAAGGGGGAGTTGGGATGGAAAGAGCCGGTGCGTCAAGAGCCTATGTTGTTCTTGGAAACCACACAAGGCTGTCATTTCCTTTGCTGATTCAGTACATCCAGTCGATCTTGTATATTCCTGCTTGTATTTAGCCGCAATTTGCATAGGCAGTTAGTCTCAAATGTCTTGTGTGTGGAAAGCCGCTGTAAAAGTGAGCACGTTAAAATGACAGAACTTCTGTTGAAAATTAGTTGTAATGACTAATCATTTTGTTATACAATTTACGTGGCTGTCATTTCCATGTTGTCATTTTTGAATTATTGTTAATTAATTAATTTATTTATTGATAAGCAACAAAGGGCCATACGGCCTCTTACATGTTGCATACGGCAATATGCAGCGACGTACCCAGAAACACATGCAATGCATAAATTTAAAAAAATACCCAGAAAAACGAACAAACGTGATAAGTATGCAAATGCTGCTAAAAGTGTGTAAAATAAATTTACAGTAACAAGAATACTAAAGACACTACGAGAGAAACATAGTCAGCAAGCAGCACCAAAACACAATTACAAGTGAATTTTAGTCAGTTTACGTTTGAAAATAGGTAGAGGTTTCACCAATACAACGTCTGATGGTAAGGAATTCCAAACAGCTATGATACGATTAGTAAAGAAATGCTTATAGATGTCATGTGAACAGCATGGTTTGACAAGTTTAAAACTGTGACCTCTAATGTTTGACTCTTGAAGCTGAAATGACAAATTAATATCAGTCAGACCATGCAGTATTTTATATACCAGTATAAGATCATAGTTCAAATGTATGTGTTTTAACAATAAGAACACGACAACTTTGTCCCGACTGCGGATACTTGCATGTGTTTACATATAGGCGGCAACTCTGGAAGAGTAAATGGGACGCATCTCCAAAATATATTACCTGGGGAAATCCGTCGGGAAATCCCCAATATTTAACCTTTGTTCTGTGTTATGTGATCAAGGTGACAGGTTTTTAGGTTTGATAATACATGAGAGACGTTTGGCGGCCAGGTTTCCCTGACCGTCTGGGAGAATTTTTAGGCAATGCCCCAGTGTTTATTGATGCCTTAACGCCATCGTATTTCAACGTTATTTTTTGATACAAGTGGGCATGGTAAGAGTTGAATGACGGCATGTTAAATCCTTGTTGTGACGTTACCTTATCCCGTGTGGTTGTTAGTGGAAACATTCTGTTTCAGCAATCTCCATAGGTTTTCCTACGGTGAATCGTCAGTGATCCTTTGGTGGTTGGACTGACAGGGTCAGTGAGATGTGTTCACAAAAGCCTTGACGTCTGTGTGCCTGTGTTGACGAACATTGGCTGATTATCTTGGTAGTGTTAGTGGTAACAGTGGTAGTAGTTATTGCAGAAGTACCAGTTTGGCCTTGTTTGATCAGCATTGGAACACGTGTTTGCCGAGGAATAAACTAGGTTTTAGTATAGTCATATTCCTATTACTGGATGGCATTATTAGTTTAGACATTTTTGTCAAAATGATGTATCTTAGCAGTTGACAATGTGAAACAAGCACAAGGTGTATAATTGTAGTTTTGCATTGATTACAAGAGCCTGTACTCTAATTATGTGTGTAAAACATTGGAAATGAAGTGTACTATATCACTGCTTGTGTATGTTCAGGAATTTGAGCATGAATCCTATTGTTGCCATTGAGCCAGGAGCATTTTTAGGTCTGACAAACTTGGAAAAGCTGTAAGTCATATTACATGAGTTAAATATTTGCACTGTGTTTGCATTTTAATGTGTTTTTTGTATAATCTCTGCATAGATTTTTGTGTTGTTGATGGCTTGTTGCTCGTCAGAAGAGTTATAAAATCATGTATTGTACACAAAAATTGTAAGGGATTATATTATTGTGGGCTACAATGCATAGTTAATTTCTGCTTGTTTATCCAATTAGATATATTGTTTTTAATTTGCATATGACAGTTAACACAGTTGACAACTGAGACATGACTGACATTGTATGACACTACTGCACTGTTATTATTATTACAAGGCAAAATCGCACTCTGCACGATTTTGGCTTGGCCGCCCACACGTCCGCCCGCTCTTCCATCCGCCCACTGTCAGCCACCCCCTGGCCATACAAATTCACCCATCGACGGATTATTAAACATAGGTAATTATTATTACTAGGCCGCATCGCCTGCATGCAGTGCACAGATACGGCCCATTGCTGCAGATGTTGCATGTAGCGTGGTTTGTGCATCTGTCTTTCTGTGTGTTGGTCACACGGGTGTGCGGTGCAGAAATGGCTGAACCAATCGAGATGCCGTTTGGGGGCTGACTCATGTGGGTCTAAGTAACCACGTGTTAGATGGGGATCCAGATCCCCATGGGAAAGGGCACTTGTTGGGGACATGAGTTACAAGACGGCGATGCGTCCTTTTGCCAAATTATTTTGTCACTTGTTAGTATTATTATTACTTTTGCTATATTTCTGTCATTGTCATCAACGTCGTTACAGGTATCATCGCTGAATTTTTTAACATCTTCTAACTAGGACTGCATGGAGAAGGGATGCAGACTGTGGTTTTTAATGTTGTTAGCGGAAGCAGAGGGATGATATAATACAGAGGCAGAGAGCAGGGCATGTATCAAAGAAAGTCTGCTGATTTGGGCAAAGAGTAAAACGGAAACTGCTCACACACCCACTTAAGATTGATGCAGAGCATATTCTCGTAGTAATGATTAGCATTTCCTTAGTGGTTATGTTGCAGTTATAAATGTGCAGACAGTTGACAAAGATTGCATATGGCATATCTTACCTTACTTGACATGCAGACATACAAGAAAGAGAAGAGAAAGCTGTTGGCAGCTATTGAGCAGCTTGTGGCATCATCACATGATGATAAGTAGTTGTCGTGCAGAAATAACACACATTCTAGAATTTCATTCTGTCCAAAATGAGGATGAGTTATATTGACATAACATTAATGTTTTCCAACATGATACTGATTGCAAAGCTATCGTGTTCAGTGTTCAAGCTTTTGATGTACATACATTTCCTTGGTATTTTGCTTTGCTGTACAGAGATTTATCGGGAACAAAGTTAACAGTGGTTAATGCATCAATTCTAGAAGGAATGCCGTCTTTACAGCGACTGTATGTAGTCACATTATGCATTTCATATTGTGTAATGTCATATATATTTTTAATTGCCGTATCCTCTCTATACAGCAAATAAGTTTGCCGTATATTTATACCCCCCCTAAAGCGAGGGAATGTTTTTACCGGCGTTGGTTTGTGTGTCTGTGTCTGTCTGTCTGTGACCACGATTAAACTAAAAAGATTGTGGACGGATTTGTACCAAATTTTATGCGAATGTTCCTGGGGGAAAGTGAAGAACAAGTTTGTGTTTCGTTACGATCAGTAGAGTGATGTGGAAGTAACGGTCAAAAAACTCCGTAAATTGGCGATTGTTTACATATATGCATTGCAAGCATGGTGCTGATTAATCGCACCCACAATCGGCGAACGCGATATACCTAAATGCTGAAATGGCCTCATGTAAGCAGCACCATTGGGCAAACTTTCACGGGGAGATGTACTCTCTCAGAATACTTTCCATCTAGTATAATATATGCCCGTCTTGTCTGACGTGTTATGGGAGCAGTGCATTAGCATGTTGGCTGGTCTCTTAACTGGAATGGTTTTACCTTATAATTGCCAAAAGGACACAATGTATCTGTGAAGTTTGATAACTGGCCATACATGACCCATATGTACCCCCTAAATGTCAAACTTTGCACCCAAATGGACTTGGTTTTTAGTATGCCCTTTATATTTTAATTTGTTGCACTGGTAGACCATGGCAATTGACCCGCCCATGTAACTCAGTGGTCAACAAACTCGGGCGCCATGTGCAGTGGAGCATGATGCACCTTAGGAGCTGGTTTCAAAGCTCGGTCCCGTTGACTGCGCTTTCCACCAAAGAATTATTTCAATTAATTCCTATGCACATGATGAACAGGGAGATAATCCCGGGCAGGAAAAGAGGGTTTGACGGTGTCCCCTATAATCTGTGACCGTTGCTGACACCTTGATTAGCAGCATCAAGGTTGTTAGCCGCAAGGGCGTGGCTGGAGCTGAAAGGTGTGGTTTATCTGGTGTATGTGAGTTGCATCATGATGCATGTTGGGAGTGTTGATGTGATTATGGTTGTCTTGAAAGGTTGGTGTCCTGCTTCCAGTTAGCACAACATTATACACGTGTGTGTGTCCTGATTATGACAATTGCTGTGATTTCTTGTCAGGATATTGCTGAAAACTGCTATTTTGACGATGCACTCCAATTCATTTGATGTGCTGCCTTCCTTGTCACGACTGTACGTAATCCATTCTGCAATCCATGTTCATTATTTCGTGGTACAGAGATGATGTAGTTAACACCATTGAGAATATCGCTAGCATCTTCTTCCTAATCTAAATACACTAGTTGCCGTTAGCAAGGGAATGTATACAGTAAAACTTTGCTGCAGTAAAATCCCCCGGTTCTTAACTGGGAGTACTGGCGAACACAGGTTGGCCGGTATGATGGCCGTAAGATGGTTGTGTCTGTGTTTATTGTGTCACAGACTAACTAACAAAAAATTGCTGTTTTTGCCCTTTTGTTTCCAACATAGATAAATTCTTTGGTAACAGCTGTAACACTGTTGCTTTCTGAACTTTATCAGTTGTCGTATTTGCAGCTGTTCCATGTTTCATTTTGCCTATGTATGTCTTACGTCATTTACAGCATGTATCACTGTCATGGAGGGAATGCTGCTCCCATGTGCCCGTTTTTCCAAATGTCTTTTGTGTCTCATTATGTATTGTATAAATGTAATAAGTTGCGTATAAACGTAATATGTTATGTGTAAAAGTATATTGGGAATGCTTCTGATCTGGTGCAGGGCATTGAAGCAGCAGAACGTGGTCTCTGAGACGTGATTGTACAATGTGCATTGTAAATTTATTGGTAGTGTGTTTTTATTGGTAGTGTAGTTTTGCTTTGTTTGCAGTCGTTTGTGTGTTGTGAGTGATGTATTGTGGTGTGCATCTGCATTGTCCAGAGAGCTGGAGACCAACAGTCTGGTCTGTGATTGCCGACTGGAATGGTTTGTAAACTGGCTGTCGACTCGGCCGAAGGGCAGCAGATTACGCGTGAGTGATTTAGCGGTATGTGGTCTTCCGACAGCCCTCAGGGGTACTCTGCTCAAAGAACTCACAGTGGAAGATCTGCACTGTGGTGAGTGTTATAGTAAGATATACCCTTTTTGCCTTTGAGCAACATGTGTGCTGGCATTCTGTGGCTGTGTCATGCATGTATATTACTGAGGAAGTTAGCAGTGTACAGTTAGCGTGGTTGTTGTTATTAGATATGCTACAAATATGTGGATATTAATACAGTTTAGAAGGCAATAGGGCACACACACATATCATATTAATATTCGTGTTTCAGGTCAGTCTCAGTTGTCCAGTTGCCCCTGCTTTTGTCCTACATCATCTCAGTATTTTTCTTTCTGTCAAAGTAAACATGCCTATTCTTCTGATCATACTCGTTTCATTTCTGTTTTCACTTAGACGATTCGGTAGCATCGTAGCCAAGAATTAAAAAATAAAAAAGATATGCTACCAGCACTAGTCTTATGTATAGCGATTAGGGCTGAATTTTGGCCACCCCTTGAGAAACAAGGAAAGGCAGTATGGATCAAAT
>Ga0209780_1004348_pt1 | contig 10885 bp, 10 predicted proteins | sample WorMetexBAHAMAS2_FD_187384 | JGI IMG/M metagenome (GOLD analysis project Ga0209780, IMG submission 187384) | Marine gutless worms symbiont microbial communities from Max Planck institute for Marine Microbiology, Germany - Inanidrilus exumae... | ecosystem: Host-associated > Annelida > Digestive...
TATATTATCACTATATACTGACATTCATTGTTTTCTGTTTGCTTACAGAGGTTTGTCTGTTTGTTTTAAAATAAAACTGAACTGAACTGAACTGAACTGCCATTGTCTTACAGTTGAGATAGAAAACGTTCGTACAGTCGACGCTCACGTGTAAGTAGGGATTGCAATCTCGGAATCCCGGCCTTATTTTCAATTCCGAAATCCTGGTATTGAGCATCCTCCCAATCCCGGGATTTTGGGATTGAAAAACAACTGTCGTTTATATACATATACATACATATACATATACGCTTACCTAATTGGTTAAAAAAGTCATCATAAATCATCATAATTCGTAATTTTATAAAATTGTCACAGATATGATAACCTTCCATAATCAGTAAATTTAGCATTTATGCACAGTTGTTCCGGTCTGGTTACCATGACGTTGCACTTACAGGCCTATATGCTACAATACTGTACATGTAAAGTTGTAGTGCACGCATTATAGCGGTCGATATCATATTCTCAGCGAAATCCCGTAATCCCGCCGGGATCCCGGGACTACAGTTTCCTCAATACTGAATCCCGGGATTGGGAAAACCAGTCCGGGATTGCAATCCGTAAGTACAAGTATGTGGGACAGTCGTGGTCTGCAACCTCAGTCTGGCACGAGCTGCAGCAGACTGAACTGGGTCATGGTGGACATGGTCGAACATCATCACATGCGTGTGTTTGCGTTGTAGACTTCAACGACGTCATGCCCTAGTCGTGCTGACGTCACCGGTGTCGCTAATAGCCGACAAGCTGCATCAGTGTCGTCGTTTATCGACGATGTTTACGGTAATTCTTCTTGTTCTAGTTTTTCTACTTCGCCATTTTAAACCTTTATTTTGCTGTACCAGATGTTTTACCAACAAGTGCGCCATTCGTTCTGTGGTTCGAGCATCAATAGCTAAGCTTCTAGTCTGATGGGTGCTGAGTCCTGATTGTTTCACACCCAGTGCGTTGTTCTCCGCAGAGCCGTAAAGTCTGTACATGTACAGTTGTCTTCATTACCGTACTACTACTAGGAATCATTCTGTGCCCTCGACTTCAATAAATGGCCAGTATTTTAAATGTCTTGCTTTTTGCTAGAAATTAATTGTTTAGCATGCACGCAAAATAATCTGAACCAAATCTACTAGCAGACGGGGACTTTCAACAGCAGTGCGTTGAACTTCAGTAGTCAGACCAGTGTGCAGTGTATTCCGTTCAAACTTTGTTGTTCTGTTGTTATCTTTGTGAAATGACGTCTTGCGTTGCTGACGTCACTACTGACAAAGACAAAAATTATGGATGGATTTTAATTCAATTTTTCGCAATAATGGCCTTTGGCCTCCAAAAGAAGTGGTTCATTTTGGACTGAAGGTGGCAATTGTGGCGGTACCACTATTTAGTCAGACCGCATGTTAGCTGGTGGTGTTAGCTATTCGTTGTTGTTGTTGATTTTCCTGAGTAACGTGCTCGAAACAATAATAATTAAATGTTTCGTGTGTAAATAAAGCTAGTCGTCGTTCTGGTAACGACTTTAACGACTTTAACGACTTTAACGACTTTGTATTTATGTTAATAATTAATTTACATTGATGCATTCTGTTTTTACTGTGTGACGCCATTCTAGCGCGGTATATGCTATGGCTGTGTGTACGTCGTCCGTCTCTCTGTCTGTCACAAGTCGGAGTTCTACCAAAATGGGCCGGCTAAATATACGGTTGCGCGAACAATACCGCACAATAAACTAGCGAATCAAGTTTTCTGGTGCAAAATATCATGTAAAAATTTGAATGGGATCACGCCGCTGGGGGCGCGAAGTGATTAAAATCGTGGACTTTCAACCAGTATCTCGCTGTATCTCAGAAACGGTGCAAAATAGGGACAGAGTTACAATTTGAGGCTAATAAGAACTCGTATGCGCTCTATCAAACGGTGCTATTTTCACTGCTGGGACTAACCTAAATCACCTCACTTTCTATATTTTGCATCACCTTTCTTATCTTTCTATAGCTCGTGGAGATATACTTCAAATTTTGGTAAATAAGTTTATAGTAGCAAGTCCTGACACACTACCCCTGAAAGGGGCATGGTCATGGTCTCGTGACCCATTTTACGTTTTGTGGCCCCAATTGTATTCATTTTTTTGGAACGGCTGAAGCTAGAGGTTGGCACATTTGTTCAGAGGTAGACTACATCAAACGTTAGCGTATGGATGACAAACTATACCTTAATGGGGATGATCAGAGTCATACGGTCCTTCTTAAATTTTGATGCCCCAATCATATCTTTGGAATAGGTAAAGCTAGGCATTTTCAATTTCAAATTTGATTTTCAGATTGATACTAACAAGTGATTGCACGCATGATAGATTACTCCTAAATAGAATGTGTTCTGGGTCATGAAATGTTCGAATTTTGGGAAGTAAGTAACGATATCTTGGAAATCTCGGAAACGGTGCAAGATAGACACGATATTACCAGAGACCGCTAATAGGAACTGATATATGACCTATTGAATAGCGGCAATTACGATGACCTTGAGTCAGCTTCAAGGTCGTTCACTTTTTGCAAGCCGAGAAACCTAGTACCAGGTGAATAATAATAAGCCAAAACGGAAGTATAAGTCGGTGGATGTAGCTGGACTGTGTGAATGCTGTGATGACTATAGTCAGGTGTGTTTGTAGTTTCAGCAGCGAATCAACGGACACCTGCAGCTGATGACGTCACTGATGACGTGGCGAACACTGTAAATCCGTTGTCAGAAACTGAAAAAGAAACAACTGTGATACACGGACGAAATTTTAGAGAGTAAGCATTGACCAAACAAGCTTAATTGCATGACGTGTTGGTTATCGTGCTTTCTGTTACTTGCAATTATCCTGTAAATAGTCAGGTAGTTGCTTATATTTTCAATGTTTAACATGATTACTTTAGAAAGTGCAGACACAGACACAGACTGGAAGGCGCTGAGAGAGCTCGTATATTAGCGAGGCCCGGTTTGAACGGCGTCCACTTCATAGTCCATCTCTCTCACATACATTTTCACCCAACCATTCTCATTAAATTACTGCAATTTCAGCCTACCATTCAGAGTATGTGAAGTGCCCCTGCAGCATACTCGCGACAATGTCACTCTAAACGGTATCTTTTTAATAATAACAACAATCATCATCATCGTCGTCGTCGCTTGTGCGTGCAGCATATTGTCTCATCCCGCAGCTCTGTATTGTATACTTATAGTGCATGTAAATATATAAATTAAAATGTCTTATGCTTCAGTGAGTTAAAATGGACAAATGTGAACACTTTGGGAAATTGAGGTTTCAAACTGTTACATGAGCTTGATGGTTTGACTACTGTAGCAACTATCATATGTGATGACTAAAGTTTACTTAGTATAAGTGTTGTATGCTAATTGATTATAGTAAGACTTATTGCTGCTGAATTTTTCTTCAGCAGTTGGCAACTCAGTATCAGTATCAGTACCGTAGTGCACCAAAACGTCGAGATATGCTCACTGCATAGACCTGTTCAAAGCACTGTCAGACGAAATATTTAAGTAAAAAGCATGATGTTTTACTCAAATAAAACATAATCATCATCATCGCGTGGACTACTGTAACGCAGTCCTGACTGGCGTTCATCTTGTCAGTCATCAATGCCGCGGCTCGTCTCATCCTCTCGGGACGTCGACGCGACCATGTCACTCCGCCCCGCGGCTCGTGCAGCTTCATTGGTTGCGTGTCCCTGAAAGGACTGAATACAAGCTGTGTGTACTAGTGTATCGCTGCCATACACGGCATGGCTCCGGAATACCTGGCCAACAGCTTCCAGCGTGTGTCTGACGTCACGACACGGCGACATCTACGTCTGACAGCAACATCACAACTGATCTTACCCGCCACCCACTGTTCAACACTTGGCGATCAAGCGTTCCCTGTCGCCACTGCATGCGCCTGGAACGCTCTTCTGCACTCATTGTGATCTGCACCGTCACTTCCTACCCTTCGAAGACTTTTGGAGACATACCTATTCAATCGTAGTTTTATTCGTAGTTTTATCTGTTTTTAAACTTTATTGTACAGTGCCCCTGAAACGGTTATTTCTCGTGACAGCGTCACTCTAATCTTGTCGTATATGATGATGATGATGCTAAAAGTAACATCTTAAAAGTTACTGAAATAAAAAAAATAAAAAAGTACATTTCAAGTGAAAATAAAATTAGCAGCATGATTGGCTCAAGCGTTTCAACAAATGTACGTTCAACAGGTGTACGTTCAGCAGGTGTACTTGACAAGAACTTGAGGTGTGACAATAAACTCTGTTTGACATGTGCTTTCAGTGACTTTTTACATGCGCATTTTAATTTCTTACTTCTCACTTGCAACGAAACCTTACATTGCAGAAAGTAACTAAGTATAAGTAAACGTAAATGGATAAAAAGTTACTTCATGGCGAATAAAAACTAACTCCTACTTCGAGAATGCTATCACAGTAGTTATAATTATTGTAATACATAGCGTTTAGTTTGTAACTGAACAGTGTGGCTGTTGTTCATTAGATACTGTCGCCAGTTGCTGACATGCGACATAGACAACTGTTGCACGCAGCTGCTGCAGTCGCTAACTCAGCATCACTCCAGCTCATCTCAGATCAACTCACAATCTCATCGCCCGGTATGTCAGCTCAGCTTCTGTCGGCATTACAAGTTGCTTATGTGTATGTGAGTGTAATCAGTTTTATTGGTCAGCAGGCTACAGCTTCGGAATTGATTTCTTGGACAGGGCCCTGTCTGTACAATCTGTGAATGTTGTAAGCTTGTAAGCGGCATTTAACAAATATCAGCGGTGAGATGACATCGAGTCTGTGTTAAGTTTAAGGACGACGTGACGTGGCTGCGAATTCGTGAACGGCTCTGGTCTGAGCCAACAGGCGGAGCGTCCAAGGTGGTTTGAGAGCTGGACTGGTTGACGCTTCTTCACTTTATGTAATGTGTGCGTTCGACGAAGCAAGCACGTCTGCATAATGCTGTTGACGGTGTAGACGCGTCGAGTCGTGTTTGGATTCCGTGAAGTGAGTCGCTGTCTGAACGGTCACCGTCTTGTCGCTGTCATCATGTCACCAAATCTCAATGGTTTGTCGCTTTTCATCTCTCTCTCAGTCACTTTGTTTTCCTGTCACTGTCGCATTTTGTGCACGACTCAGTTATTGTTATATGAGGACTGTCTGTCTTCACGGACTAGGACTCAGTCTGGAGCACAGTCTTCATGGACTGAGACTCATCCCAGAGCACTGTCCTCACCGACTGGGACTCAGTCCGGAGCACTGTTGTCACGGACTGGGAATCAATCCGGAGCACCGTTTTCATGTACTGGGACTCAGTCCTGAGCACTGTCTTCAAAGACGGGGACAGTCTGGAGCACTGTTTAGACGGACTGGGACGATGGACCGATTTCGCTTAAATTAACTTCTTTACCTCAAGCAGTATAAGTTGATACCGGCCGAGGTGCGTGATGCTCTGCGGCTGGGAAGGTAACCGCAGGTCTGGCGAAAAGTAATAGCAGCCTACCGTTGGGTGGATGACTTATGTCAGAAGTGTACATATACCAGTTTCCAGCTAACCATACTCAACACATTCCACGACGTGTTCCGTCCAATAATAATTACCAACCGCGTTAGCCGGGAAGGTCGAGCAAACCTTAGCGTCCGTCTTTCTGTCTGTCCGTTTGTTTCCACTCTATCTTTCGAACCGACTCACCTTTGAACTTGTGTTTATTTGCGTGTATGTGGATCATGACCCAAGCTCACCTGGGATTGAAAGTCAAGGTCATAGGTCAAGGCCAAAGGTCCATGTCCAGCGTGTATGAGTATGCAGTAACGCGGTCGGTCTGACTTCGATCCTCGATCAAGGACAGTTTTTTTAGTTTATGCGTGTTGCTGAAGTGAACAGTTGATGTGGATGCTGCGGCTGTTGCTAGGCGACGCAGACGCTGTCGTTGAGTCGCTCATGACAGCCTGTCACAAGCACAACGTGCCTTGTGTCTTTGCTCTCGGTCGTAAAGCGCTCGGCCGAGTCTGCTCCAAGCCGGTCCCTGTCAGCGTCGTGGGCGTGGTCAGCTGCACCGGAGTCGAGGTACCAGCTGACCAACAGCTCTTGTGTTTGATCATGATAACTTGCACAAAATATCATAATAAATGTGTACGAACAGAAACCGTCAGTTCGTGACGTGACCGTGTAAAGGCAGTTGATTACACACAGTAGTGACAACACATCAAACAACGTTAGAAATTAAAAATGAGGGCATTCATGCAGCACTTGTCCGTATTATCAACTTTCTGTTCATAAAGTCTGCAAATATAAAACAAGATGCAGACCCTGCTTCTGCAGCTTCGTGCTGTTTTCGTAGTCACGCGCCGTTGTCTGGTAGAAATAGCCACAAGGCCGTACCACCGAGTTGAGTAAACGTAAATGTAATTTTGTATAGCGCATCATTGCAGTACACTGCCAGTGCGCTATGGGATCCGTTACCAGTTTCAACAGCGCACCTCACGATTCACCAGTCCAGTATCCGTGACCTAAAAGAACAGGTAAGGTAAAAACAGATTCGTATGGCGCTTAATTATGAAATACATTTTTAAAGCGCTCAGGATGGCACGTGCTGAAGGGATCACACAGTTTTACCTGCCACCGGCACGTTTATCCACGAATGGAAAGCGCATTCCCGCCTTTACTCCGTAAGCATTCACCAGATGACGCTACCCCCGACTGAGGTAGCAGACATCTGATTGCAGCTTACTACTTATTTATCGACCCCGAAAAGATGAAAGGCTGAGTTGATCTGGTTGGTGAAATTGTAGCGGACGGTTTACTGACGTAAATGGTCACCCGTCAGCTGCAGGTTGAGCGCAGGACAGGAAAGTTCGCCGGCGAAAGACCGGCGTTCCACTACTGTGCCACGCAACAAACCATTGCTGATTGAGCATCAGCAACTTAACCATAGCTAAGTGTCTGGTTGACGGTCACAGAAACCGAGGCCAGTACCGCCGTCTCGGACGAATTTCACGCTACTTTGTACCGGTGTCGCTGTTATTGCTTCTTTTACAGTTTCGCACATGTCTCATTGACAGTGCATTAGACGTGATGACGGACGAGTTTTGAAGCACTGTTGTACTGTGTGTGGCGTGTATGTGATGTCGATGCAGGAGTTGTTTGACAAGTTGATGAGACTGTCAAGCCGTGCACGTGACGACTACAGAAGTCTCACAGCCAGTGTCACGCAGTCGACTGATGAACGGCTGTTATCTCAACGACCATCAGACCACCAACCATCAGACCACCAACCACCAGACCACCAACCACAAGACAACCAACCATCAGACCACCAGCCATCAGACAACCAACCATCATACCACCAACCATCAGACCACCAACCATCAGACAACGAACCATCAGACCACCAACCACAAGACAACCAGCCATCAGACAACCAACCACCAGACCACCAGCCATCAGACCACCAACCATCAGACCACCAGCCATCAGACAACCAACCATCAGACAATCACGTCTCTAGCTCAGAGATTCAGCATCAGCCGCAGATCACAGCGTCGTGCGTCTGTCAGCGGAACAACTTCTCTCTTCACACGTCGTCGACGAACTGCTCAGTGCAGACAGTCAATCATCAAGATTTCGTCGATAACTCAGTCTGCGTCGTCTGATTAAACAAGGTGTTGTCATAACAGGACGTAATCGTACTGTCCCGCCTTGCAGTGTCGGCCGCCGGACCATTAGGCGGGCCAGTAGTAAGTCCCGTGTGAGACGACTGCACGGCTCTTGTCGCGTCTGCGGCACGTTGTCGTCTGAGTGGCAGCTAACGCGCACTGGCCATGTCGACATTTTGACACACTTGATGAAAACATATATCACAGCGTAGTCGTGTTTGTCTGCAGACTTATTAACTTATTACGTGCTGGCTTAGAAGAGTTTTGCTGTTCCTAGAGATATCGGTGAACAGTAAGTAACAGGGTGAGTCCCAGTCACACAAACCTGTGTCCATTGTGTCAACTTGACATACATCTACTGCTGCTCCTGCTGCTATACACATTCAGTTAACTTACTGTGAGACATGCTGTATTATGGGTTGCACTTTGTCGTCTGTCCATCTGTCTGTCACGTGCCTGCCCATATGTCAAGAACAAAAAGTGATAAAAAGTTAACCATTGACTCTGTAAGCATGTGACTTTCAGACCAGTTTAGAGGTCAAAATGTCGAAGATCAATGTCACAAGGTCGACGTATCGCTGTCCGACTGTGTGTATGTCGTCGGCGTTTATAATAGAGCTGCAGTCATTAGCAGTCAATTATTCGTTGAAAAAAATTCAACGATTAAAACCCACTTTTGACATTTAGCTATTAAAACTATTTTAATTGTTAACAGTTAAGCTTGAATCGTCCTTTTCTAACTTTCGGCTGTGTAAGTGAAATTTTTTTCTTGAAATTAGTTCTGATGCCTAGCATGGCCTGATGTTTCACGGAACTATGATTTGCCCTTCCTGTCAACATCTTTTGTTTATTTTACGGCACCACAATTTTGGTGACGTCCAATAAGTAAGTAAATGTATTATTTATGATGTATGATTTACATTTTTACAGCTTTGGAATTTAATTACTGAATTTAAAATTAACTATTAATTGGTCACTAATTGCAAGAAATTAACTATTAAAAATATAATTGTTACCAGAACTACCTGTAAATCACTAGAGATGACGGGACGCGTCCCAACGTGGTGGTCGCCCGTTCTTGCGCTGTTGGCGCCAGCTGGCGAATACGAGTAAATATGTTGTCACTGCAATCGACTGCTAACCCTACCTGCAAATACTCACCAAGCTAAGACTACTGTTTTTTTGCTTTCATGAAAAAATATGGAGGTTCCCCCAAAATGAAACCTGCGTTATAGAGTGACAAGTGCATTATATTGTGACTAACATCCACGATAAATTCTCATTGTCATTGGCGCTTCTCTGAGATTAGAGTTTTCTAAAGAAAGCTATTGGCCTAGGAGAAAAAAACTGTGAAACATGAGATCACCTTCTTACTTGGTAGAATGGGCGATCTAATTAGCGACTGCTGCTTATTTCCTTGACTGGCATTCTCTCTTCCCCGTTGATCTCATCCCTAATTCCGCTCCCTTGTCTTCTGTCTCCGCTATTACAATTCTCCACTCGTCTTTTCTCTCCCCTCGTTATTTCTCTCCTTTATTTCATCGCCACTCTTTCTTTTCTCTCCACTTTTCATCCATCCATTCTGAGTTTTAACCGCGCGACGGTATGCTAGTGCGGTATGTGCGGTCGTTGTTTATCTGTCTGTCTGCCTGTCTTTGTCTGCCATACGGTAGTCCAAATGTCTCGACGAAATTCCAACAGGTTCACCCCCGACGGAGGCGCCAAATAGAGGTGGGGTAGGTTCAAATCGGCGATTTTAGAGCAATATCTAGCTATATTTCAGAAACGGTGCAAGATAGGGACATATGGAACGCTAGTAGGGACTCGTATACGCTCTGTCGAGTGATGTAATTTCCATTGAGCTTGAGTGACTCCCTAACTAACCCAAACCATCCCGTGTTTGACATTTTGTATCGACTTTCGTATCTTCATATTAGGTGGAGTTAGAAACTTCAAATTTGATAGATAGGTTGATCGTAGCAAGTGCTAGCCTGCAGATGACAAACCATCCGTGACAGGGGCGTTGTCAGGTCACGTGAACCATTTAAATTTTGGTGGGCACCAATCATATCTCTGGAACGGCTGAAACTAGAGTAGTCAGAGCTTGAACACAGGTAACGTTAAGTCCCAGTATAGCGATGACAAATCAAATCACCCTTAAAATGGGCGTTGTCCGGGTCTCGTGACCCATTTTAAAATCACCGGAACTGCATATTATTTTACCGCGCGACGCTATGCTAGCGCGGTATATGTTGTCGTCGTGTGTCCGTTCGTCCGTCTGTTCATCACACTCACACGCCGGTATCGTACCAAAATGGCTAAACGGATCACGCAAACAACTCCATACGATATCCATGTACTCTGGTTTTTTGACGCCAAAGACCTCGGCGAAATTCCAACGGTGTCACCCCCAACGGGGCGCCAAATGGAGGTGGAGTAGGTTACAATCGGCAATTTTCGACCACTATCTTGCTATATATCAGAAACGGTGCAAGATAGGCCGGTACGTAGTTACTATGGAACGCTTGTATTCACTCTATCGAATGGCACTAATTCCAATACCACAATGTGAATGTGAATTACCTTAATAATACATAAAAATGACTAATATCTAACGGTGCTTGCGGTTTGTAGGTCTAGTTTTATTGTGTGTTTTTCACAAATCGATTTAGTTGACGACAGGTATCATTACTTCTTCCCCAGTAGGGTGCGTAGTATTGTGACCAGTGTGTCTGTACTGTCTGTCTGTCTGTCTGTGGTAGTGCGATACCTTATGTACTTCCGGTTTTGTGGATGACGTTTTATATGATGCAGGGAGTAGGCCAGAATCAAAGACGATGCATATGTTTAGTCCAGTTCGTCAGGTGGCGGCACCGGGGACGAAGTTTGCATTTTGTTTGTTTGTTTGTCTGTCCGCTCACATATCACTAAATGCCGAAGTCCAAAAAACGGCAAAAATTGGGGTTTTTCGCCGCCAGAGGGCGTTAGAATAAACCGATCGAGACAAATTTTGACACGTAAACGTCTGCTGTGGGTCAGCTGTAGCACACCAGATTTGGCTCTCATCGGTAATAGGGGGTCGGTACAGGAGCCCCCCAAAAGTCAAAATTTGCCCAAAATTGTGGTTTTTGGACACTGGAAGCCGACAC
>Ga0209780_1004349_pt1 | contig 10885 bp, 6 predicted proteins | sample WorMetexBAHAMAS2_FD_187384 | JGI IMG/M metagenome (GOLD analysis project Ga0209780, IMG submission 187384) | Marine gutless worms symbiont microbial communities from Max Planck institute for Marine Microbiology, Germany - Inanidrilus exumae... | ecosystem: Host-associated > Annelida > Digestive...
TAGCCAAATAGAGCGATTTTTGACATTTTAAAGGCTATATCTCGCAAGTGGTGCAAGATAGCAGGTAAGTATTAATCACTGATAGGAAGTCGTACATGAGCTTTCGATTGGTAACAGAATCGGTGACCTTGAATAACCGTGAACGGCGAAATGACCCTTATTTTGCGTTATTTTACCGACTTTGGTATAGTTTCTGGGGCGCATTGCGTAAACGTGGTTGACTTGACAAAGCCATTAACTATGGACAATTTACGATTACTATGTCTAGTAGTAAATGTCTGCAGACCACGGTATAAATTCTTAGCAGATTCATAAATTGAAGACTTAATGCGCATGCAGTGCTTGCATGCCTAGCTATCGTCTTGATATAGAAAGCCGTATATGAGCTTTCGAATGATACCAAAATCGGTGACCTTGAACGGCAAAATTGCCCTTATTTTGCCGAATTTGATAGTTTCCGGGGCGCATTGCGTCAGAGTGGTCGACAAAGCCATAACTACTGACAATTTACGTCTACGTGGTAATAGTAAACGTCTGCGCGACTCCCACGGTATGAATATTTTATAACTGCAATGTGGAAATTTTGTAGCAGATTCATAAATTCAAGACCTAATGCGCAGTACTTGCCTATAGCTATCGTCTAATCTGTTAAACGAAGCAAGTTCTCTTTTTTGATATTTTGAAGTACGTGTGCAATATCGTCATAAAAAAGTTCACGTTCGCTATCTCATCTCCTGATGAGTTCTTGTTAGTCACTGTCACTGGATTGGATTATTGTGAGCAGCGCAGCCTCTCACTATAGTAAGTACGTCCGGTGTGTATCCAGTTAAATCCCGCCGTCGTGCATTACAGCTGTTAATTGTAATACATAAAAGGCAATCGACACCACTGTCAACAGAAGCAGATTTTTGATGCTCAAAATATACCAAAAGGGGAGAGGTCTCAGAGGGGTGCCTAAGATGGGAGTGGCACTCAGGATTGTGGATAGGCAGGGCCCCGCCTCCTTTTTAAAACTACTTTAACCACTGATAACTCCTATAACCTACGCTCTATCCACTGGCTTAGAATCACAACAAAAGTATATCATTTAATACAGAATTTATACTGTAATCAAGTTGCAATTTTTCGCAGGCATCTTCTATATTTCTAGCAACTCAGTTTCTTGTGCAGTTCATTAAAAAGTGTCCTACAGCTTCAGTCTCGCCACAATAGTCACACATGTCACTGTTATGTAATTTCATTTGCTGCAGGTAAGCGTTTAGACGTCATAATTACAATAATGAAACACGTGCAAAATAGTTTCGTGTCCCCCAGGTAAGCAAAATGTGGGGAATCACCTTCAAAACCGTGGCGCTGCACTTGTCTGGAATCAACTCCCTTTATCTCTTCGTCAACTTAATTCTGGTACCAGGTCCTCCATTTCCTTCACCCATTAGCTATTAGCCTCCTCACTTTTTTTCATCCATTGTGCTGAAAGTGAATCTCGGGGTACAAAATTGGTGCAAGCAGTTTACAGGCCGACTGCCCTTCCTGCCACCCAACCAACACTGTTAATGTCAAGCACTGAAGAAAACTCAAACTCACCACCACCAGCAAAAAAATCTGAGAGCTAAATCGCCTGAAAACTCCTTTCACGCTGGCTGTCCAGTGCCAGTAATCGGTAAGAGATACTGCCATCCAGAGCAATTCAACTACAAATAAATTAGCACTGTACGCGTGAATGACGGTCGACTCTTCGCAACTAAACGTTTTTTCTGCTAAGTTCAAAGTCACGTGATGCAGAAACTAGGAAAAATTTCAGAAATCCGGCCTGGTTAAAATTAGATATTGTGTCCTAGTTTAAGAATACGTGGTCAGTTGCCAACTGCCATTGTAAATAGCGGAGGATCAGATAGCTTTTGAAAATGGCCGGAATTCCAACTTTGAAGGGGTCGTGACGTGACCTTGACCCTGCATCGGGTCATACTGCAGACCGTTACCGTCGTGCGTCACTCACAAACCTCTACCTACATGGCGTATTTCATTGAAATTGAAGAAACTTTTTGTGGACAGACGGATGCACGGACGGAGACCGGCTTTATTAGAAAAGCATGAATAATTCTCTTCTGTTTAAAGTAAAATATTTTAAAATATTTCACATTAACAACAGTCATGATAACTTGCACATGAAAATAACCTCAAACCAAATGTTCAACACATGATAGCACAATATGTCTTATCATCAAAATACATGTCCTCGTGCCCTGCCACCGGCTCAAAGCGGTGACGCAAACTGTCAAAATATAAGGCACCACGGCCAAGAGTATGGTCACTACGTGCATGGCACTTTTGGTCATGTGATGGCAACTAATGGCATTGGCCATTGCACAATTTGCACTATGTGCTGTGCTGTTTAAACAAACCACGCACAGCACACACACAGCACTGTATTTGTACAATTCAAAATATTTGTCATTTATGGAGTCATTAACAACAGATGTAGGGCATTAGTTTTGCAGCCTGCTGCACAAGATTCATCTCAGTGGCATTTACCATCATTTGTGCTGCAGCAATGCCCTTTCTACCACACTCATTTGTTTACCTGCAGTAGGGAAACTGCATAAAGAATGATGAGGTAATTTCATGTTACTGGCCTAGTTGCAAATTGCATAGTGTCTACATAGTGCTACATTACCAATTTACCAGCTGAAAGACTTAACTGCCAATAAGACTCTCAGATTAATCCTAAAATACACTGAACAGTGGCCACCACACTTTACACACCATCCCAACTTCCTGTGAATAACACAATTACAGCAACGGACATCTCCAGCATAATACATTCATCTTCTAATGACCATAATGCACGTTTATAAATTATATTTCATCTGATGCTAAAAAGTGCTACTTAGTTACACATAAATTATTATAAGGCATGAAGCGAGTATTCTCAGTGAACACAAAGCCAATAATAAATTCTACGAGCTGCACGACACCATACTCCAGTATAAATATATATAAGATACAACCAAAGAAAATGTGTGCATACTGTGACAGAAAATGAGCACAGTACTGAGTTTATGGAAGGACTGTGGCACCAGTGGCCTAATATAATAATAAAGTGGGTTACTGACAGTTTGGCTAGCTTAGTTCGAAGGTTCATGAAATATAACAGTGTGAAGTAGAACCGCTAAATGAAATTTGCAGCATTGTGTATGAATATCCATAGGTGGCGTAATGAGGTGTGTGGAGTATAATGTACCTCCACTTTTGAAGCCTGTACTAACAAGAGGCAGTGATAATAGATGTTCAGTACCAGGACTTGGACATAACTGCACTTCCTTCCACTTCATCAGATGTTTTCTGCTCTCCAAAGTAACTGAGTTGCCAAACATTCACTGCCTACACAATCAAATTCAAATGTGGTTCACGGGCAAATCTCTCATGTACTTGATTTCTGTTAACCCAGTTTCCCAGGATATCAAAATTGTTTCTAAATTCAAGCGGCTTATTGCACACACCTCATAATGCCACCTCTGGACTGTTTCTTCTGAGCTACTAGGTTTTTGTTTTATTTTTTCCTTATTTTTTCATTACTGTGCCATGCACTAGATTAAGCTGGCCACCTCGTCAGTCAGCTTTTGAGCGCACGTTAATCTACATTATCGTACCGTATCATCATTGCAAACTTTACCACTCAAAATCATGACAGACAAACAAAAAACACTAAACTTTTTGCCCCTGCCGGCAGAGTGCAAAGTTCGAGCACATCATAGTCGGGATGGTCGATACCATTCTTGCACCTCTTACAATTTCTTGCAATCCAATCTGTACTTTTGCCACTAGAGGCACAGAAAATTTGGAGGAAAATGCACTCCCAAAGTAAGATGCCTATAAGTTCTGCAGCCCTTATGCAAAACCGTCAAATAAAAAACTGATCATATTACAAAAGTTTGTAATAATTGCAAAGCAGTACACCAAAAGTGGCAATATATTCCCAAACTTCCTAAAATTTACAGTTTTGTGGGTCCCAAACCCATACCCCTACATTGATGAAAGTGAAATTTAGCACAAAGTCAACCTACTACCTGACTTCTCCATGACAATTTCACCCTAATTGGCGCAATGTGTCGCCTCTTCGAGGAGAAAACCCAAAATGGACCTTGAATAGTCCAAAATACCAGTAGTAATGCAGAATTTACCATGTATACTGTTAATGTGTAATAATTAGGGCCGTTAGTTGAGCAATTATTGTTTTAACCGCGTTTATCGTGTGATTAATTATTTTAATCGCCTGATAATCGCAGTTTGAATGCACATTTCCTTTGCGTAGTGTTACAGGTGTACTAATCATCAAATTAAAATGAATGATGTCCGAGCATAAAAATTAAATGGCAATAGCAGAAAATATCATTGTAGAATAGTAAAAATCCACAAAAATTTGGAGTACTGCTGCAACTGGAAAGTAAATGCTTGTTCATTAATGGCATAAAATTCAAAATCTTAGTTAATTCCTTAACTCATTAGTTACGCGTTAATTCAACATGCCTAATGATTATTAGCAGTTTAATAAAATAGCTTGTCATGCATCTACTTTCACTTACAGAAGTCTACATACCACTATGATTAAGCAAGTGTACCTGAAGATTACTACATCTACTAAATTGCTTGTTACATATATAACAAGTGTACAGTTTGTCGCGCGTGTGTGTATTTTTGTGTCTGTTGAGATCACTGAATGTCTTAAAAGCCTTTGTACAAATATCACATTTGTGTGGCGTTTGACCTGTGTGAATAAGCGAGTGTCTCTTGAGACTTGCACGCTGAGCAAATAGCTTGTGACATACGTCACATTTGTGTTGCATTTCACCGGAGTGAATAAGCATGTGTGTCTTAAGACCGCGAAGTTGAGCAAACTGCTGTTGACACACATCACATCTGTGAGGCTTTTCACCAAAATGTGTAAACATGTGCCTCTTAAGATGGCCACTTCGAGTAAACTGCTGGTGACATACATAACACTTGTGAGGCCTCTCGCCTGTGTGTGTTAGCATATGTGTCTTGAGATGGCCAAGTTGAGAAAAATGCTCGTGACACACGTCACATTTCTGTGGCCTTTCACCAGTATGTGTAAGCATGTGTGTCTTAAGAGCATCACGTCGAGCAAATTGCTGATGACATACGTCACATTTGTGTGGTCTTTCACCAGTATGCGTAAGCATGTGTGCCTTGAGATGGCCACTTAGAGGCTTGTGACAAATATCACACTTGTGAGGTTTCTTGCCCGTATGTATAAGCATGTGTACCTTCAGAGTGCTGCGTCTGGTAAACTGCTTGTAACACACGACACATCTGTGTGGATTATCACCGATGTGTTTTTCTAAATGCATGATGAGAGAACTGGATTTCACAAATGCCTTCGTACAAACAGAACATACGTACAGCCTTTCAACAGTTTGCCTAACACCTGGATTTTTAGGTCTCCTGGAACTGTTAGTTACCTGCTCCCACGAATTTTGCATTTCAGCGTCATCTGTCTGTTGTACACTTACAACTTCACCTGCATTTCTGAGCATCACATCTTCTCCCCTATCTTCCCATTCATGTTCATTTACGTCGTTAATCAATGTGCTGGACAAGGCGGTCCTCTCATCTTGCTGTTGTTCACACTGAATACTGACAGAGGTCACCTCATCTGCAGAAGTCTTGTAGTAAACGAAAGGAAAAGTGTCATTCCCTAATGGATGGCTGGGTACTTGCGTTTGTTCAATTGTTACCTGGTATACAAATACAGCAAAGACAAGTTACAGTTATCCAGCAGATGAGTTGCCAGAATGTAGTAAGAAAACGGGTGACATCTAAATGCATGGCAAAGCCCAGCATGAGCCCGCACGGCATTCTGTTGTTGTAAACTGTAAGCTCATTCCACTACATAACATGTGCCACAATTTGCCTGCTGTCGGTTATATAACGTCCATGCGGTAATCCTGGCAGTGTCTCCCAATGTAAAAATGGGTGGGCAAAAACTCGCCAACCGTTCTCAGTCGTTCCTTGACCAAAGTTCACCGAATTTGGGGAAGCACGTAGGAGTCCCTGTAGACTGACAAGTTTCTTTCCGATTGTTGATATCATGTTCCACTGCAGAGATTGTTCGGTCAAAGTTCAAAGTCGGTCCCAAAAAAGTGTTTTTTGCCTCCCAGCCCATGGGGGTTAATGCCCGGTAAGTTTGAACCAAATTTTTCAAATAGCAGTCATAAGTGAATAAGTGTACAAGTTTGGTTGTGATCCGTTCAGTGACCTCAATGATTAAACATTGAAAAAAAGAAGAAGAAAGAAGAAACCACAGCAATAAACTATAAGCCCTTTGGCATTGCGATGCCATGCGGGCTAACAAGAACATCGGCTAATGCATAGTGACTGTGCAGCGCACTATGTCCGTTGAAACCACGTCAACTACTGCACAGCTGTACAAAAAATCACATTTGAAAAAGGCTTGCAGTAGGTGAATAAACATATCATAGATAATACGTATTACGTATTCAGAGGTATGGGAGTAAGAATGGTTTCAAACAGCAAAAGAGACCTCCCATGTCACTCAGGGTTCACTGATTTACTACCATTCCATAGACGATAGACCACACACGATTTCGTGTTAGTTTTCCCATGCAACTATGTCTCAAACTTGCAGTGTTTCCGAGAAAATATAAGATATTTCCCAAAATTTAAACAGGTCACGTGACCCTGAACACATCCGTTCGAGGGTAATTACATTACATTATATTGATAAATGTTTTCAAGGAAAAATTCCAACCACTTTACAAGGGTCAAATGCATTCAAAAAGATGAGTTTTCAGTCGATGTCTGAAAGGTGAAGTGGCAGATCTGATTTCTTCGGGAAGCTTGAATATAAGATCGCTGTGATTACCTAATCTATCGTGCATGCAAAGTAATCCTCAGTATCAATCAGAATGCCAAATTTGAAATGCCTAGCTTCACCCACTCCAAAGAGAAGACGACTGGGGCAACAAAATTTTAAAAATGGGTCACACGACACCGACCCCTCCAACTAGGGGTAGTTTGTCATTCCAAGGCTAACACTTGATATAGCATATCTATACAACAAATTTGTTGATCCTAGCTTCGGCCATCCCACAGACATGACTAGGGCCTACAAAATTTAGTTGGGTCCATTGACATGACCACGCCTCTTTAGAGGTGTCTGTCATCCGTGGGCCAGGACTTGCTACGATAAAGCTATCTACCAAAATTTGAATTTTGAAGTCTCTATCGTCTCCTGCCCATTATGAGGATATGTAAGGTGATACAAAAAGTAGATAATAGGGATAGTTAGGGGTCACTCAAGGTCACTAGCAAAAGCACCATGCGATACAGTGCTCATGGTTTCCTATTAGCCTTCCATAGTAACTATGTCCCTATCTTGCATTGTTTTGCAATATAGCGAGATACCGGTTGACGTGTGACGCCATTGGAATGTCACCCAGTTTGTTTGCAATATAAAACTAGCGTCCATGGGCACTTGTGCTGATTTGTTTGCGTGATCCTGTTTAGCCATATTGGTAGGTCTGGTAGACCTTTGACGGATGGATGGACAGACAGACAGGCAGATGGAGAGAGACGGACAGACACATGACCACAACACATACCACACTAGCACAGCGTCGCATGATAAAAATGTTTGAAGATGTAGCATGCAGTGATTTATACCATGAAACAATGTTAGCTATTTTTGCTACACGACTCATAGGTGTATCCGAATTTCATATAATGTGCAGTTGATAAAGTTGTCAATAAAAACAATCCAAAAATATCCGGAGTCACAAAGTCACAATATGTGAAGTTATTAACCTGTCTTACTGCAGACATGCCACAGCTTGCTTCTGATACATGAGATACACCATTTCGTCCTTTGTTGTCACTGGCCTCTACCTGTAAACACAATATTTAATAAGAAGTTCAGAAAAAAATCTTAGAATGTGTCCATTTCCTTTCAGTGTCCATAACTGAGAAGACAAACAGAAAAATTAGCCCATGCGGAACTGACAGTCGACTCCTACTTACTGACAACTTCAAAGTCACGTGACACAAAAACTAGGATAAAAATCAAAAATCCGGCACCGATAAGCTGTATGTATTGTGCCCTAGTTTAAGAATCAGTCGTCATTTGCCAGCCCCCATTATAAATAGGGGAGGAGATAGCCTTCGAAAATGGACGGATTTCCACCTTTCAAGGGCTCGTGACCTTGACCTTGGATCGGGTCATACTGCATACCGTCAAGCATCACTCATCGACCTCTACCTACATACCAAATTTCACTGATATCCGAAGAAATAAATTTTTCGAGAATCACAACTGTCATTACTGCCAAGTTTAAAGTCACGTGACACAAATACAAGGACAAAAATAGAAAAATCCGGCCCCGTTAAGCTGTAGGTATTGCGCCCTAGTTTAAAAATCAGTCGTCATTTGTCAGCCCCCATTGTAAATGCGGGAGAAGATAGCCTCCGAAAATGGACGAATTTCCACCTTCCAGGGCTCGTGACCCTGACCTTGGATCGGGTCATACTGCATACTGTCATGCATCACTCGTCGACCTCTACCTACATACCAAATATCATTGAAATCGAAGAAACGTTTTGTGGACAGATGGATGTACGGACGGACGGACGTACGAACGGACAGAAGGACATTTGAGACCGACTGTATTAGGTCAACTCGGAGGAGTCAAACTAATAAAGCAGTCATCACATTAATGCTCTACCGAAATTTAAAATGTTCGCTACTAGTGTCACTTGCACAACATGACTTATCTCACACTGTAATAGCTGGATTACACAATGAGCAAATAAACTTCCACTGCAAGCTGAATATGGAATATCTAACAGCTTGAAACTGTGACCCAGTTGGAATGTCTCAATGCCACCAAGTTCTTTTGCTAAATGACTGCGTGTAACCTTGAGAGCTATAGACTGCCAAGAGATGGTGACAGACTCCTGACTTAGCTTTTCCAAACGGGCAACGTTGCCAGCACTCAGAAGCTTATACAAATTAACATCAAGCTGTGAAGCTTGCAAACGTGAACCACAAATACTAAACTGAGATTCGGACAGACTGCTTCGTAGCACAGCTAATGCAGACGGACAGCGAGGCACACTATGTCAGTTGAAATCTTGTCATCTGCTGCACAACTGAATAAAAAACCATATTTGGAAAGGCTTGAAGTTATTGAATGACCTTGAATGTCACTCAAGATTATCTGAATGGCCGCTATTTCATAGGCCACATATCATTTCCTATTACTGCGCTGCAGTAATGACTCCATCTTGCACTGTTTCTGATATACAACATTTAGAGTGATAAGTGACCGCTTGTGACCTTGAGTCCTCTATTTTGTAAAAGACAGTTGAAATAACCAGCCAGCCACGTGTGCTTTCCGATGCATGCATAAATATATTGTACTTAAAACACACTACACTTCCAAGGTATGGAAGATAGAAAGGTTTCAGATAGCAAAAGTGACCTTCAAGGACATTCAAGGACAATGACAATGTTGCCATTCGATAGGATACATATGATTTCTTATTAGTCTTCTACTGCAACTATGCCAGTATCTTGCACAGTTTCTGAGACATTATCACTTATTTGCAAAAATATAAAGTGGTCACTCTAACTTCTAACACATCCCTTTCGGGGTATCTATCACGCATGCACTAGAACTCCTCAGTATCAATCAGCGCACAAAATTTGAAAATGTCTAGCTTCACCGATTCCAAAGATACGATTGGGGAAAGTAAAATTTCAAGATATGGGTCATGGCACCCTGACCAAGCCCATTAGCGGGTAGTTTGTTATTATGAAGATACGAAAGGCTATACAAAATGTGGAAAATGGGGTGGTGTGGGGTAGATTGGCTCACGCTACGTCACTGGAAATAGTACCATTCAACAGAGCACAAATTCCAATTAGCCTTCCATAGTGACTATGTACCTACCTACCTTGCATCATTTCTGTGATATAGCGAGATATTGGTAGAAAATAGCTGATTTTAACCCGCCCCCATTGAGGGTGATCCCATCCGAATTTTGCGGAGATCTTTGGCGTCAGTCACAAAACAAAAAGAGTCCCTGTGCTACTGTGTGGCGTTGTTCGCATTATCCTACATTTTGCGGTTTTTGCAGCACTCGAGTCAGACAGATGGACAGACACACGACGACAGAATATACCGTGTTAGCATGGCATCGTGTGGTAAAATAAACCAGTTTAAGCACACTAAGGCAGATCATGTGACTGTGTACAAATACTGCACAAACAGTGTACAAACTTAGACACAACAATATCAGACGACTCTGAGCAGTTTCTGTAGCTGTCCACTGGAACAATAAAACTCATAATGCATGAATTGTCTTCCATCCTAACACATGAGCAGCATTAAGAACACAGATTTATTCAAATGTCTTAATAGCCGCATTGGCCAGCCTTAATCTTGTATTTGTTATATTTATGAAACGTCAAAAGCTATTCGTGTTTGGCACACTAAGCAGGCCTGTGGCCAGGGGGTCGGACCGGTCAGATGACACCCCCAAATCCGGTCAGGTCCACTTTTTAAGGTCCACATTTTTGGTGATTACAGCACCTTAAACTTCCAACATTGAAATATAGGCATTTGTAAGGTGCCATGATAGAGATATTTACAATACCATAGTGATGGCACGATACATCGTATCGTATCGAATATCGCGATATTGAAGGCGTATCGCATTGTATCAAATATCGCTATAATTCCCTCTCAAACGATTCGATATTTCGCACTACTCTACTAACGCGCGTTGTCCGTCGCCGGCGCTCGCCGCGCTATCGGCATCACCAACAAAGAGAGAGCGACGTGAC
>Ga0209780_1004350_pt1 | contig 10884 bp, 4 predicted proteins | sample WorMetexBAHAMAS2_FD_187384 | JGI IMG/M metagenome (GOLD analysis project Ga0209780, IMG submission 187384) | Marine gutless worms symbiont microbial communities from Max Planck institute for Marine Microbiology, Germany - Inanidrilus exumae... | ecosystem: Host-associated > Annelida > Digestive...
GCCATGCAGTGTATAGTAACGATAGATTTGAAATAGTATTAGGATTGAAAACGCCATACGTACGTTATAAAAACAAAACAAACAAGGAAACAAATGTTTTGGGTAAACACTCGATCTAGGCCTACCCTACCCGTGTCTGTCTGTTCATCTGTCACACGCCGATATTGTACTAAATCGGATCACGGAAACAACGCCACGTGATAGCCCAGGGGCTCTAGTTTTTTGACGCCAACAGTCGTTGGTAGACAACCCACATTCCCCCTGAAATTTGCGCTCAAATTGACCCACCCCCTTTCGAACACAATGATTTCGATTTTCGACTAATATCGGTTCATGGGGTCTCAACTGTGAGAGCTGGCAAAAAAAATCAATTAGCACTAATAGGAAGTCGACCACGCGCTTTGCAATGAGCCATAGATGAACCGTGTACGTCCCCCAAAGGGTGGAACAAAACGCAATTTTGCTGTTTTTGCCACTAAAATTCAACTTCTGTCGAACGACGTCTGCTACAAAGTTTCTTTGTGTGAAAACTTCCAGCGGCAAAGTTGTAGCTACATCATTCCCCTATCCAAAGGTCCATAGATCGATTGCTTGCGACGTCCCCATCTACCTAAAATTTGCGCTTAAAGTGACCCACCCCCTCAGAAAACGCAGATTTCGACAGGTTTTGCTTAATATGCCTCAGCCGTGAGAGCTAGCGAAAAACGTACAATTACCGCTAATAGGAAGTCGACAATGCACTTTCCATCGAGCATAGATGAACCCTGTGCGTTACCCCTAAGTCCCCTAAGGGTGGCTCAAAACGAGAATTTTTACATTTGGCGTTGCTTTTCGTATCTTCGTCGCAGGTAATCGTAGACATTTCAAACTTAATATGTGGGTTAAACACAGCAAGTCCCAGCCTAGAGATGACAAACGGTCCCTGAAATGGGCATAATCACGTCACGTGACGCATTTTAAATTTTTATTCCCCTAATATATCTCCGGAAAGGCTTAAGCTAGAGACTTCAAATTTGTTGTGCATGCTGATCATGGCAAGTCGCAGCCTACGGACGACAAACTAGTAAACATTTAAGATTTTGTTCCTCATTTATTTTAGGGGCACTTTAACTCCTTTGATGCTGAAATATAATTTATTACTTTTCCCCGGTGCTGAACATATGGTAGAAGTAACAGTGAGTCATTTCTGTTAACCGTCGACTATTGTCGACACATACGTGACATGGCAGCACTCTGCCCGGCCTTGTTGTCGACTTTTGTCGACACCCGCACCCAGCACCTATAGGGTCGACTTTTATTGACATTAGCGCCGAAAGAGTTAAGGAAATCTCGCAGTCATGCCGTTATTGCGGATTGAATGATCCCATTACTGCACCTCCGCAGCAGAGACTTCCATGCAATGCTTTTTAGTTGGCCACTTGTCCGGTCCCAAAATTGCCCCTTCCTGTGGGGGTTCTCGACCCCATCCAATACATGGCTCAATGGACCCTCGCGAGTCCGCCCCGCAAATAGCATCTCGATCGGTTCAGCCGTTTTTGCACAGCTCACCCGTATGCTCAACAGACAGACAGACACACAGACAAACAGACACACAGACATGTGCGACATTTGTAGCAATAGGCCGCATGAAAGCGTGCAGGCGACGCAGTATAGGGTTACCATATGGTCTGAGTCAAAAAGAGGACACTTTTTCGCATACTTGTAAGTATGCAAAAATAACAATGCAGTCTAGAGTCTACTACAATGCAACAATGCAAATTACACAAATACGCCTACATGTTTTTGAATACCTGGTACTCACTTTAAGTCGTTAGTGATGTGCGCATCGCTTACTTTTGTTCAGTAAACATGTACACGAAGCTTGTACAAGTATTGCATTTTGAGATGTTACTGACATCTTGTACTGAAAACCAACGAGCTCTCTTTGTCTCGTGACGTTGTAAGCCTTTGCAATCGGCAACGTTCGAATATACTTGCGGATTGGGCCAAAAAACGGACAAACCGCCGATTTTCGAAAACCCGCCCGGACGCCAGAACAGAGGCCCAAAAAGAGGACGTGTCCGGGAAACTCGGACGTATGGTAAACCTAATGCGGCATAAAAATTAAAAAGTAAAGAACGTTTTTAGCAACCGTGGTGTACAGTATGTAACGTAGTAATTTCCGCTAAAGATGTTTCGGATGGCATGCTGCTGTTACATCGTGGAGTGAACATTGCGAGCATCAAGAGAACCCAGTAAGCGGACAGGCGTCGCTTACTGACGGCCATTCTTTGCGATCAATCAGACCAGCTCACGGCTACACTATAGCCGACAAAACCACAACAGTTCACTAATAGTCTAATAGTTAATTAGCAATCATCACTTTAGCTCAAAAATGGCCGTGGATCGATTGAATCAACCCAAGGGTTGGGTTGCGGCTGATACTTTTCACTTTCGCATTATTTGGATTGTTTTTCTGACAAAAACTGACGCAAGAAACTAGGAATCAAAGAGTATACATGTAATTGTTTCGCACAATTATTAATGAGAATTTCACATATACTGTCTTTGTATTACTGTTGCAAAATGTAACAAGGTGTCGCCTAACGAGACGTAACACTACTGGCCCGCCGTGCAGTGTTACCGTGGAGCTATAATTAGACTGGAGGCGGCATAACGTCATCGCCTGGCCTGCGCGGGTGAAGCCGCCTGCAGGCCCGCCGAGCCAACAACGAAGTGTGTTTCCGTATTATTCTTCCCATTAATCGTCCACTCCCAGAGTAAATGCAACATAGGCTGAAATTAACTATGTTTATGTTATTTTATATATGCTTATTTTAAATCAATTTAAATATGCTTATTTTAAATTATTTATAGTAAATAAAAAATCGGATCTAAAATGTAGCGCCCGATGTGGGATTCGAACCCCCCGACTGTCGCAGTATCAAATCCAATGCTGTACCGCTCAGCTAACTTGGCAACCAATATCATGCTGTACATAAAGCTATAACAATCTATTACAGTTCAACTTAAATTTTTACTGAAATAAAAGTGAAACAAAATTTCAGTCAACAGCTGCGCCGACGAAAATGCGTCCGCACAGTGAAACAAGCTGTTTTACTTACTGCATTCGATGAGGCATAATATCACGTGACTCGATAGTCGATGGTGATTGGCTGCGTGCGAGTGACTGATGTCACCGTTACGATACGATAATACGCAATTACGGAACTGGCGATAAAAGTTTCGGAGGGCTGCTTGTATGGAGCGTACAGCCCAGGGGAGAGAGTTTGAGTTGATTCCAAGTCCCAACAGTAAAATGGTAACTAGACATCCCATAGAGGGATCATTTGGTACTTAGTAGTGAATTTCTTCGATATGTAATCATTGTGTAGTTATGACGACTTAAAGTCGCAAGACCTGGATATTTTGTGAGCAATTTTTGCGTTTTTGGAAAAAACCGAACCCTTATGGTAAAATTTTTAACATTCTGTTCCGAAAGCTTACATGGCGACACCGATTGACGTTGTTGTGTTCAAATGTCGTAAAATTTGTCCGCCGGGAAATAGTTGAAATCGTGCGTCATTTACCTCACAAAAGAAAAAATTTCGGCTGCCGCTCAAACTATCTCTACTGCGCGGATCGCGCCCAAAATCTGCCAGGGCCAGCCCCCAACATTTGGCTCACACTTTTCCAGATTTCATCCAAATCGGTTTACTTTCGGCGGAGTAGAGATTTCCCCGCAGCGAAGCATCGCTTCGGGCGAATAATGTGATACAATTTTCAAGAAGTCATATCATATATACCGCTTCTACACAAAGGCGTTAATGATATAGCTATGGCCGTGATTTGGGTTGGGTTCGGTTGTGTAAAGTTGACTCAAGTCCATTTCCGATTTAGATGACTTCGCTACATGAATTTCCATATGTGTAATTTCCGAACTGAATGATTGTGACGGTTATGCAAAATTTACCGCCTCCTCCAAGTTTCCATTCTTTTTGCCCGTAGTTCCATATCATGATGATAGAGATAGTCCAAGTCATTTTTTCTTCTCCTACATTCTCCTTGCTTTCATGTCTGATATGGTCAAAATAGAAAGCCAAGAAGGAAATGTTTAACTTTAAATTGCACGAAGTACGGAAGTACGGTAGGTGCATCTGCTGTGGCCTATACTGTGAATATGGTAGGTCTATATATCTCTGCAACAGTTGAGGTTCTTATACCATTTCCGAAATCGCAGTACCGTTTAACTGCCGCTTAAGGATGCCTCCCAAGACTTTCATGCACGATATATCACTATACGACATACGGAAAAAATGGCCACTATAAAATCTCGTATCGTTGGCGGTATAGTTTATTAAGAAGCTTTACTGTTTCAATACTGTTGTGTGGTTGTCGGACGTGCAGTTACACCCAACCAAACTGTCACATTATAGGCCAATATTTTAACGAAAGTTGTTATGTTTCGAAAAGTTAGATACTACTTACTCTGGCATTGAAGTTGTAGAGTGAAGTCAGTTTTTATCTTCCGATGTTTGTCTGGCGACGCAAAACTGACGTTAAAGTTGTGTCTACGATAGGTCGACCAGTTTACTCCAGAGGTGTATGTGTGTGCGTGCACATGGCTCGTGCTTGCTTACCGGCTCAGTCGACTCTCGCAACCCAGTGTGTAAATACCATCGGAGACAACATCCTGTTCTTAGGCGCAGTTACACCGTACATTCACTTTGCACCTCGAGCATCTTTCTCCGGGCATATTGGCGACGACCTGAGCGCCAGTTTTCGTCGCTTAAGACGTCTGCGGATCATCAGGCGGGCTAAGTGCGCCTGGAAATCTGGACATGTTTTATTCATGATCGTTTCGCCTCATTTTGCCACCTACAGTCCGATCGTCCATCGAGCGTCGACGGTGCTACTGGCGGCCACTTAACATCTGCTGCATTACAATAATCGCCATTGAGCACCAGCGCGCTGTACGAATCAAATCTCGACAGCCGGTATATTGTCCACTGTTGGAATATACCAACATACGGTCAGATTACCGGTATTTTTTCGAACGTTTTTCTACATCATGTTCACGAAAAAGATGCAGTCGGAGATGGTAGGCTTCGCCCCCGGTGCCGCCACCTGGCGAACTAGACGAAACAGGCGTCGTCTTCGATTTTGGTCCGTTCGATCCATTATCTGAAAACATGGCGTCATCGACAGAACCGGAAGTACATAACGTATTGCATTACCGTCAGAGGAGGACCGAGCCACGGCCACGGGTAACATGTATAGAAAATATGTCGATATTTGGACTGTGGTTTTTGACATATGCGAGCGAACAAGCAAGCAGGCAGACAGACAGACAGACAGACACACTGATCGCAATACGTCGCCCACATACCTGGGCGAAGTAAAAAATGGATAAACAAATTCATTCATATGAAGACTCCGCTGATTTGACAATTCTATAGTATATGAGGTATGCTGTTTAGTTGTGCAGTAAATTTATGTGCTAAGCTAAATGAAGAAGAGAAACACGCAGATATATTGTATACACCTACAGATATATCGTATTACTGGCCCGCCTAATGGGCCAGTATTAGTAAACGTAAAGTAAACGTCGATTTGTATAGCGCATCGTCGTAAACCACTTCTAATGCGCTCAGGAATGGCACGTGTTAGAGGGATCACAGTTTTACCTGCCACCCAGACGTTTATCCACGAATGAAATGAACCATCCTGCCTTTACTCCGTAAGTATTCACCAGGTGGCGCCACCCAAGCAAAATAACCGGCATCCGATTAGCGCTCACTACTCATTTATCGACGTCGAAAGGATGAAAGGCTGAGTTGGCCTAGTATTGTTTTGCTGGCTGGCGTCTGTCGTCGTCTGTCGTCATCTGTAACGCTACCGGCGGTCGGGCCGGCAGGCCGCCGGGCGGGTGGACGATCAGCGCCTCGGCGGCCGGGCGCGTGGGCGGTCGGGCGGCCGACACTGCACGGCGGGCCAGTCCTATTACGTCCCGTTCGGGCGACACCTTGTATTTTAACGTTATTGACGCACTGCCGGACAGTCGTGACGATGATGGCGACTACGACGATGATGAAGCGACTTTATTGCGATGAAAGCGATGACCAGTGTTAATGAGTTGCATCTGCTGCGACGAATCAGAGGTTCTGCGTAGAGTGACTTATCGCAACTGATGGCGCGGAGTGCAGAACTGAGAGGACGACGCAAACACCGAACACTGGCGTTACACGTTCTTTCTTTGTGATGTTGCCATCTCTCAAAACACGCCCCACTGCGCCATTCGTGCAAGCAACCAAAGATTAAACAAGTTCGATATTTTAAGAGCAGATTCGAATTAGTTAAGTAAGCAGGACCACGGGCGTACAACTGGTACGAAACCTGCCAGACGAATTAATGAACGTCTGAATTCGGCCAAGGTGGGAGCTTGCGCTAAGAAACGTCAGCACCAAAACGAATGCAAAACGAAATATTGATGCTGAGTTTCGTAAGAAGGCGTAGAGAAAAGCAAAAAAATCACCCAGAGTGTCTTAAAATCGCTTAAATATGGCGCCTCAGCTTTGATTGCTTGTGTCAGTAGGTTCTGGATAGACAACATTAATCTGCTATTTTTTCCGAGAATGTCACTACGATCTATATGTATGTAGTTCAAATATGAGGCTGAAAATAACTCGAACTATAAAACATAGGCAGTCTGCAGTCGTATCAACATGCATACTGATGCCGGTAGCAGCAGCGCACGGCCGTAGCAGCACACGTCACTAGCAACCGTGCGACCGTAACGGTTTTTGTAAACGTGTGACCTTGGCCTTTGACCTTTGACCTGTGTGTCACTGCATGCCGAGCGACTGCTATAGAGTATATGTGTACCAAGTTTGGTGCTGATAGCTCAAGCCGTTTTCCTTTTAAAGCGCGCAAAAACAAACAAACATACATACATACGGACGCGACTGGCCGCCCTACCCACGCAGGTGGCTATAGGCCTAAAGCCAGCATGGGTAACTAAGACCGGCCTCAGACTCGAGATACAGTTCCGACCGTCGGATGGCATTTGCTAAACGTGTATCCGATGAGCGAACGTAAATTATTGCCCGTCGGCAGTGAGTGTGGTCGGTTGACATTGTTTACGGCCGTCATTGACAGCAATGAAATGATCATTTGCGTTAGCAGGTGGCCCTTCAGGCCCGACTGGAACCTTACACCTTGTGTGGTCAATGACGCGGAAAAGTGAACAGCGGGCGACTTGGTCGTAGTGAAAGTTAGCCGAAGCAAGTGCGCGCCGCGTGACAGATCACTTTTCAATGACGTCAGTTCTCAACCTGGTCCTCAGTCCCGTCTCACCTAAATATAACATGACACTCCATTACCCCTGCTGACGGTGAATCCAGGAAACACTTCAGACTCAGTTGCGCTTTAAACTCAGATGATTCTCTGATATTTATAGTTTTTTTTCGACTACAGTGTATCTCTAACTCTGCATTGATGCAATGCAGGCCTATCGTTACGATACGGGGCCTGATGCATCCCAGCACCTTGTCCACCGTCTGAATATTTTAAGAAAAACAAAATAATTCCGTTTTTCTGCTGTTTTACAAAGTTGAACTTGAAATTATTACAGCAGTGTCAAAGTTGAGCAGTAGTTCATTTTCTTTGGTATTTGCAGACGCTATACGTGTAATATAGTAGTCATCTCAATAGAGAAGTGCGTATAAATCCAGGTCCCTTGTATGAGAGCTTAATGTAATCCATATTGTGATAACTTTGCAAGTTAGATTGTGACTCAGAATAGGCTACATGTGACATTCGGTGGGGTTTCGGTAGACCTCTGCCTGCTTCGGTGGCGGGGATCGATAACTCGCCGAACGTGGTGCTACGGCTAAAACATCCCGATCGTTTTCGCTAAAGAGTTTTATGTCTTCGTCCCCAGAGCTATATCTCACTATGGGAGGCCTAGCCCATTCGCCCTAATTCGTTTCTATGCCCGGCGCCTGGACGATTCGGCTAGTGTGTTCGTTTCCCATAGCTTAGAGTCGTGAATCAGACATCCGAAGGAGTCAGAACTGCACCTGATTGCTTCGCTGCTTCTGTCGTTTGCTGAAAAGATGTCTATTCGGTGGGTTCGAATGCTTCCGCAATTCGCTATTAGATTTAACGAAAAGGACACTGAAGTAGGTCTGCGCTTAGGTAGCTAGGAGTTCACCAGCTGCCTGCCCAGATGCTGCGATCATACATTAACAAAAAAACTAACCGTAAGTTCGTACGAAGCTTAATGGCAAGGCTAATTCATCGACGTGCTTATGTGCCTATAACAATAGTAGCCTACAATAAACCGCATCAGCTTGGTAATAAATTTTAAAATAAGAAGCTTCAATGTCGCGTGATAGACGGCGCAACATTTAGTATCAATCATTCATTTTTCATTTTATTCAGCAACAAAGGACCAAAAGGCCTCGTACAAGTCGCGACAAAATACAATATTATACAGTCCATACATTCATACTTGCTTATACACATCACACATATACATATACGCATATACACACGTTATCGCAACAAAGGTGCTGAGAACATTATTTCAAGTTTAAGTACAAATTTAATTTGCAATATACTAAAAAATAGTCATTACTGACCGACTTATCGAACCTGCGTAAACTGGTAAAATCTGTGGTACTGATCACGGCTTGTACGGTAGTTTTACAAGCTGTTGTAAAAGCCAAAAGTCAAAGTAATGGGAAAGGGCAAATTGCGACCCATGGGGCTCCGAAATCCGTGAACAGATTTCGATGAAACTTGGAATATATAACTCTATGTCATGGGTATGACCACATACGTAAATCCATGTGACACTGCGACAAAATGGGTAGTCTGGGCGAATACCTGGTATGTCACCCCCTTCTTATATCGCCTTTTATTCTTTTTCGTTTTTACTTTTTACTTGGGATCGCGCAACGTCCGCATCCGTGGATGGATTGTAACGATCTATACGTCATATGACGTAATTCCGTGCAAGGCTGTGTCTTTTGAGGGTTGCATTGAAACTGCTCCCCATTCTGAAAAGGGAAAACGGCAGCGATGAAGAAAAAGAGATGTAAAATGAGGAAATAGTGCTCCTTCTGGGTTGAAATCTTAGTGATTTCGTCAGAAATTACTTGTGGCTTTCGTGGCACGGCTGCAATAAGTCATTGTTGGTTGCTGTTGACGTCAAGAGTGACTTCTTGGTCGTGCCCTATTCTCCAGCTGGTCAGCGCTGACCTTCCGACAACACTGAAGGTCCGTACTTTTCACCTCAACTTGAAACTCGCGATGTGATGGCGCTACGGCGACCCGCGATTGGTCGCCGCTTAGCTGTCAATCTGAAGTCCCCGTTGCGCGGTGTGATCGACCCCTCCCTTATTGCTCTCATCAGATCAATGCCCGTTCACGTCGCAGCAGTCTGTACTCGAAGACCAGACAGATCGTATTCTGTACATTGCGGTTCAATTAATCTTCTTAATATCAGCTTTCCTTAAAACTTTAATGCGTTATTTAGGCCTATGCCGCAGACAAGCAGGTAAATCGTACGCTTCGAAATCAACTTTTCTAAGTTTATTAACTCTAAACATGTTATTGTGTGCTGCCGATCAAGCCTATTCGTCCGTTTTTGTCTAAACATTACGCAACTTACTTTATCGGCTTGCACACAGCACAGATCGTTTGGCCTCGGTTCACAGTGTAGTGGGTAATGTACGTTTAAGTTCGTGGCTGTATGGTATTGGAGTTCGCAGCGACGCAGTCTCTTGCAAAATATATGACAATGTGCTAAAAGACGGGAAGAAATCATCGAAATGGAAACTGCAATGAGATGAGACTAATTTAGACGAGTTAGTCGTGTATTCCTTCGTTTTTATCGCCTTCAGTTTGATTTCTCAATTGACAATCTCGTAATTGTTTTGTCCTGCATTTTCAGTTGGCCTACCTGCACCCGATTCGAAACAGCCAGCCCATGTATTTGCAACTTATCTAAATGTTTCATTAAAAATAAAAATGCTTTACATATTGGCATGCGTGTGTGTGTGTGTTTCTGGTGCTGTCGGTTTCGCCTCGTGTAGTGTGCATCTTGACTGACGCCATCAATGACACAGCGACATCTGGTGAACAGGTGCGACGGCTGCTGATGCTGAAGTGAACATAATGCTTCAGCGTCTGACGTCGAACGATGCCGATGAGAGTTGACGGTTGGTACTCCACACTCTTTGCACGTCGAGACGCGAACTAGCTACCGCTAACTGAAACCTGTTTAGAGAAATCTATAGGTCGTACGTATGCATACGGTGAATGCAGTGAAAGGGTAGAGAAATGGGAGCTCGGGTTAGACAGATCTTGGCAGGTTAGAATATCCATAGGGCAGATGCCTGTAGGGGCTTAGAATAACGTCAAATTTTATAGAGTAATGACTGCTGAAAAGTGTCCCTATATAGAACAAAACATCATATAACAATTCAGTTAGCGTATTGTTAGCGAACGTGAACTTAAAGTTCAAGTTCGCTATATGCTATCGCAGATCCGTCTGTCTGTCGTCTGTAACGTTGGTGCATCCTACTCAGCCGGTTAAAATTTTCCGCAATTTTTCTTCGCCGTATGATAGCCCAGGGACTCTAGTTTTCTCACGCCAAAACTCGTTGATGGGTGAAACCCCTTTCCCCATGAAATTTGCGCTGAAAGTGACCCACCCACCCCTTTCGAGCACAACGATTTCGACCAATATCGGCTCATAGTGCCTCAACCGTCATAGCTAGCGAAAAAGTTCAATTAGCACTTATAGGAAGTCGACCACGCGCTTTCCAACGAGCCATAGATGAACCGTGTACGTTACCCCTAAGTCTCCCAAAGGGTGGCACAAAAACGCGATAT
>Ga0209780_1004351_pt1 | contig 10883 bp, 6 predicted proteins | sample WorMetexBAHAMAS2_FD_187384 | JGI IMG/M metagenome (GOLD analysis project Ga0209780, IMG submission 187384) | Marine gutless worms symbiont microbial communities from Max Planck institute for Marine Microbiology, Germany - Inanidrilus exumae... | ecosystem: Host-associated > Annelida > Digestive...
CTATAATATTTGCCTCTAGCTTTGCCGAATACTGACCGATGTTCGAAATTCTTTCACCGATAGATTTAGCAGTAAATTTGTAGTAAAGCGATAATAAAATAACCATATCTCAAATGCGTCGCTACACTACCTTGTGAAATGTTCGTGCTCGCAATTGGTCATGTTCCAGAGCTAAGTGGAGCGAACTGCCATGCAAAACTCAGCCATTCAAAACAGATGCTGAAAAATATTTATCTGCGGATGTTAGCACAATTTTGTTTACTGACGAAAAAAAATATTTATTGTTTCGTTTTTTTTTGCTACCGGATATTTTATTCTGGTGAAATAAAGATATGGAAAAGATATTTACAGTGGTCACACCGAAAACCCCAAAGAATTACCAACTGTACGCAACTGCAGCAACCAAGAAGAAAGACGTCGCGACAGAATGCTTGTGCACACGATCAACGTTCAGACAGTCACTGATGGCATCAGTCGGCGAGTCACAAGTGGTCGAGAAAACACGAGTTTGATACTTGTCGATCACGAAGTCAAGGTTATTGAGAGGGCTGCTATCGTAACGTGATGCTGTTATAACAGTTACTGCCCGTCGTGCGTTCCATCTCAAGCAAGTTTTCCATCTTTCAGCAGGACATGTGCCCCACTCACGTAGTGCTTCAGGCAATCAATTTTCTTACTCATAACTTCGCCAGATGTCCACTGATTTTCAAAATTATTTCAAGGCAGACTTAACAGTAAATTTGTAACTAAGCATTAGTAAAAGATCCCACCACAACGGAGTCATGTTGCTACACTACCTTGTGATTTATCGTTAATCACCGTACACATTTCAGGTTGTTGCTGTTTCTCCGTCATTAATATTTCACAAGGTAGTGTAGCAACGCGTATGAGGTGTGATGGGATATTTTTATTGCTTTACTGCAAATTTACTGCTAAGTTTGTCGGTGAAAGAATTTTGAAAATCTGTGAGTAAATGGCAAAGTTGGAGGCAAAAATATACTGGCATATTTTTGCCGGACACGGTGTAAATTACGAGCGAAGCTAGCGTACATTGGCGTAAGTTTCATACCAGGTCTCTAGCTGTTATAATCTGTATTCTGTACTGTATGTTAGTATAATGAAACAGGCGAGCTGTGCGGTTGCAGACCTTGATGGTCGACTCAGGAAGGTTGAGCGACGCTGCAAGCTCACATCGGCGAGGTCGAGACACGTAATTCTCTTTGCTGAATTCTCTCTCGAGCCTTGCCAGTTGTTCACGCGAGAACGCCGTGCGATAGCGTCGTATCTGGCTGTCATCCATCGAACTCATCGACTCTGCATCCAACAGAACAGTTCGCCGACATGTTAGTTTGATGTGACATTCATAACATTCACAAACGACTTGCGATTCAGTGTTAATGGACAAATTCTCACAGCTGCTGGGCCGAGCCGCGGACAATCTGTTCGTACCGGTTGATACAGGCAAACATTATCTGAGTATTGTTTTAGTTCGTTTGTATTGTATGACGGTAACAGAAAATATGAAGCTGCTTGCAAACCGTCTGACGCAACAAGGCGACAGAGAACGCGATGTTTAGACATGTACACTATTCTGAGTCAAAACTGGACACTTTTGTTTTTCTGTTGTTGATCGATTTAAAATATTTTTGCAAAAATAAATTTGCAGTGGTCATAAAACATAGGCGTACATTTGCCTTTAAGTTACTGTTTCATTACATGATCTTACGTAAGTTAAACTGAAAGATAGTTTGGAGTTAATCCTGCAATTTATACGAACGTCATCGCATATGTGCGCAGTCCTTAATAGCCTTTGTACTGTTTAATTATATAACCTTAACCGCTCAGCGGCCTAGCTGCCTCGAGCTAAACAAATCATTAAAATGTCACCCATCAGAAGAAATTGAAGCATACGAAGAATGCAGCCAATGCGTCAATCGTATAAGTCACGTGCAGACGGTGAAACAAAAGCAATAGTTGAGAGGAGGCGTGAAAAGTCATTAAGTCAAGAAGTGAAACATTGAATGATGTCATCACAAGCTGGTGATAATGATCTCTGCACGGCGTAGCGCTGCTGCTGCTGCTGCATCTGTCAGGCGACTCAGCATCACGCATCAGCTGTCATTGTTTCTTAGCGACAACAATAACTTGCTGTTGTCGCAAACGACGTCATTTGGCGACCAGCTTCAAAGCTGACCAGCTGGCCACACACCGAGCAGTGGTCAATGAGTGCCGGCTAATTGTGATAAATCCCGACTTAATGTGTCGCCGACAACGCGCCGCCGCTCCTGCCATGCATTATTGAACACAACGACTCAATTAGCTGCTTTGATCGTCGCACCGAGGCGCCACCGTCGTCTGTAGACCGCGCCGCCCAGTGTTGTTGTCGGGTCGACAGACAACGAATGGCTGTAACACGACGAGAACTGTGATAGTCCAATTGTCTTCTGCCAATTGTCGGCGTATGATAGCACTGCTTCATACTCAGCACCGCTCAGCGTTTGGTCACTCACTGGCAGCGTTGTACGGACGTGATTAACTCTAGTTCGACTATACGACATTGACGAGTTTACCTCGACGTCGATAATTGATCTCATAGCAGACATTGATTGCGACAATCAATTCCGCGATACCAAGATGTCAGCATGTAGTCCACCGCGCGCTGCGACGAAAGTCCTTATCCACCATGTAACAGAAAAAATAATAAATATAAGGAATAAAATCTAAACCTCGGATAAATATTATCAATCTTACAAATGTAGTTTTCGATGGAACGTAATAATATTTAGCTGAAAAGTCGTAGAAACACATCGCCTATTTTCTTGATGATTATTATATCTGAAGGGGTTCGGTACAGCGCACGGTATACAACTGAAATAAAATAAATCTAAATTTGAATTGCTTATAAAATATTATCTGACGCACATCGCAGAGAATTAGCAGTGTCCTTGGCAGATCGTCGGATCGCGCTAAGCATTTCAATTATTAGTCGGCAATTCGCCGTTTAATGAACGAGATAAGTGGAACGATGCCGGCTATCAGCTGTCCATCAGTAGCATCGCCGTGGCTCTGTCGCTGCAACCCGCGCGTGACATCAGCGCCAGCATCTCTGCGCTGACGTTCGACTCCACTTCGCATCTGTAATTATTCCGAGACGACGAATGCGTTATCGTCACAAGACGCGATGAGAATGACGGTAGAACGCAATGGCAGCCTGGAGATAACTTGGAATGCAATAAATTGGTACTGTCTGCTCTGCAGCGAGCAAGATTAGTACATGACGGCTGTGTAACAGAACGAACCATTGGCAATCCATAAACCACACAATCCATATATAGCGTAAACTTACTCGATGTACCCGTCCAGCACCTAATAACGATTCTTCCCCGAATTCCTCGCTGTTGAGAACAGCGACCGGCGAAGAATAGCGTTACAAAAATTACACGATTGTCACGGTACGATTTCCAGCTCCACGTGTTGACAAATTTATTTTAGGCTGACGTATAACGAAAATGTGCTTGGTCATGGCTTTCCGGTACAGCTCGATGAAAGCAGAGTTGTCGTCACTTTCAGGCAGCTGCACGGCTAAACCAAATCGTCTACCAAGTCGGCCCACTCACTCGATGATATGAAGCTACCAGAGTGTATCGACGGATCGCCAGGACTCGAATCACTGTCTAAGCGCACTTCATTCGATCTCGTTCATCGATAGCCGCTGTCCGTCTAACGCCAACGATATCAATTTTTCTTTACTGCTTGTCGGCGCCGCGCGCCCTCGCCGCGTGATAAGCCGATCCAATTTTCCGTCGCCCGTTCCTTCGCTTTAGACAGTCGTCGGTCCGATTCTATCGGCGTAAAGCTCTTAAACGCCAGCGTCGCGGTCGATAATTGAGTAGTTTTGCTGTGCGTGGTCGGTGATCCTACAGCCGTCAATCTCCACTGATCAACCAACGATAAAGCAACTACACTCAACCGCCATTCACTCGGTTGGCTTCTCCGTCCTCAGTTTCACGGGTTCCACTCCGTCTTTATGTCATTCTGTTGTTCAGTCAGTCACTCTTGTGTTGGCAAAACTATTCAAAAATGTCCACGGATGTCAATACGTTGAGGAGAGGAGTTCGCATACTGGGACTGGGGAGTAATCAACGAGATGTTGAAATTGCCTATCCAACACTGATGTTCTGATTGTTGTTTCAATTACTGCCTGAATCCAGCCGATTTCTGGTGATTATCGAAGTGAATCGTCATAGAGCAAGTTATGTATATATAATATCTATGGTTCGCCCACTTATAACAACTTCCGGTGCAACACATCGTAGGCGAGACGGCTGACTAGTACCGCTTATTAGTAATTAATTACAAACAAAAAAAAACAAAAAAAATGGCTCCAGTTTCTCTTTGTTTTAAAAGCCTTTACTTTAAAACAGCAAATATCAAAATTTTATCTGCAAACTAAACGCATAGAAGCTAGCCATCACATTTATTTCGGTCAGCGGCCTTTCATAAATGTAAAAGCTAGTTTCTGCGTTTAGAATTTGTAGTGTAGGGGCCTACACACAGTATCTCTAATTAGCTTAGTTTGTTTTTTTCACTATCCGGTTTTAATGTGTTGAATAAAGATTTTAATTATGATGACTAGTCCGTCCAATTATGCCGATTGTAATGTTTTCTGTCACGTTCTTTTCACGCATGAGTTGCAAATACACAAGACACTTCGCGACGAAATGTTTTGTAGTCGTCATCAGCTACCGACAAGTTAACTGTCGGCTGCGTGGTTTCCAAGGAGCTGGCCGTCGGAGGGAGGGTGCCAGTGACGTCACAGACCACCGGTCAAATGGTCGACATCGTTCATGTCACGTGACTTCCGGTCGGTCGCAGAGATACAACGCGTCAACATCGTCGTCAGCACGGCACCGACTGCGTGTTAACCCTCTGAACACATCAGCATCAGTAAATGAATGAGCTGTGAGCTGTGAGCTGCTGCTGCTGCTGCAAAGTAAAGACCGATAGACGTGCATAGATGAGTGATAAACTGCATGATCCCACGACAAATGTGGCACATAATTATTTCACAGAAGATCGCAAAGTTATCGTGAACAGAATAATAACATGTGGACATAAAAGGTACACAAAGTTTGTGCATTTTTTTATGTCCACAAAGTCACAAACATACACAGACACAATTGTGCCACGTATTTATTTAACCATAGCCCCCAAATGTACGAATGCAAAAAAATTCCAGCACGAAATTGAGCAACATCACAATAATATCACTGAACACAAAGTGAATGACAACACGACCGTCGACTGAAAGTTTGAATTTACTGCTACCAGAAACGTGGTTGCCATCTTTGATTTTCAGTAACTCAAATTTGTCGCTTTTCTAAGACGTTTTACAGTAAAAAAAAATTATCGCTACATTGCCAATTTGACAGTTTGCCATTTTTGGCACTTTCACATCAGTTATGCACTGAAATCTGCCACTGACTTTTAATATTTGCAATTTTCCACATTTCTTCGCATTCCACGCGGTATTTCGTGGTATTTCCCGCACTTTCAAAACTTGTTTCGGTTTTTCATTTATCCTACTTTCCGTCTCAACAGCGATAAGGACATATACAAGTAACCGCTTTCCCATAAGACTTAGTGTTTCGGACCATCTGACTTTTTTACTGCAGAAGTTGACAAAACGCAGCATAAAATACATCTCATTAACAACAACATTGTAAATCACGCATTTAACACTGAAAAATGCGCTTGAAAACAGCAAAATATCATATTGTAATTCAGCGACGGATAAACGCGGCGCAGTAAACAAGTGTGCCCCCCCCCCTTGAACTCTGAGTGCTAAAAATATTTCAGCTTCAGGCGCTCTGCCCCTGGACCCCGCTGAAAATAAAAACCTTCAGACCCCTAATACAGGCACACGCTCCCTATGCTTAAGCCCCCAAATATTTGTTGGCGCCGCCACCGCGATGTACATCGGTGCAGTATAGCAAATGCAACCACTTAGACATCAAGGGCCACTCATAATTTTTTATTTCGTCGGCCTCCAATGGTCGCCGAGAGGGTTAACATCTGCAGCGACTAGACGATCGTCAGCCAATCACAACTCGGGCACTTGTCGGCCTGATAGCATCGCTGCCAATTGCCGGCCACTTCCGTTGCCTGGATACGCGATGGGTGGACACGGACTGGCGCTCGCTAGAGACGCCATGTGTGTGATGGACTTGATGATGACGATCGTAAATTCCCCGCGTCACGACTTGACACCGTGACCGCTATCGCTATGGCGTTTTAGTGTCGCTCAGTTCTATCGTATTAGTTCAATAAACGGATTCGCAAAATATGACAACCAGTAATGCGTAGAAATTCACCCAAGAAGAAGTGTATTGTGTATTATACCATGTTCAGAAAAACCTCTACCTTTTCACATCTTCAGTAAATTTGTCTCATCTATAACATAGTGCAAACGCGCAACCTCGCGAAACAAAACAAAAATCTTTCTGAATGAACGTCGCAGTCTGTGCTGTAAGTTAGTCCGTGAAATGTTAACAGCGACAGATTTCATAATCTAGAAGTTCATCCTTCTTTGCAGCAGAAATTTTCAGCAAAGTTGTTTGTTGTTCTGTCGCCATTTGTCTCAAAATATTTCATAATACTTTCGTCTTCTTTTCTTTATTTAAACCGATGAAGATCACAAACGAAAACGACGTGCATTCTTGGTGTAGCCTACTATGCATTTAATCATTAACTCGATTAGTCGTGGAAATTATTATTTTTTCCGTCGATTAGTCGAGAAACATTTTAATACGATTATATCGATTAAATAATTAATTGTTAATCGTTAATCAGAAAATTTTCTAAAGAATATTATTACATATGTGTCTGTGGTGAGCAAACAAGAAAATTCAGGATACAAACATCATAAACTACTAAGTTGAAAAATTTTCTAACGATTGACGTTAGCTCAAAATATTACGATTTGTCAATTAATGATTTTTTGATCAAAATGCAATAGCTTAATGGAAGACTTTTACATTCTATAGTTGAGCTTCATTTGCCGCAGTCACTCTATCAAAAACCATTAACATCGGAGATCTGCAGGTATGATCTACTACTCATTTCAAGGCTCACTGGGATAGGACGCTGAGTTGGCAGTGAAAAAGAAAACACCATGAGTGAGATTGTTAAAAAGCACCGAACATGTGCATAGGTCTCCTTTACGAATCAATGACTCTTTCGAGTATACCAGAAGCTTACACTCAAAAATAACTTTAAATTATTAACTATCGGAAAAAATTACTGAGAATATTTAATGACATTTAAAAAGAACAATAATTCTTTACGAAACTATACAATTAACGCTATAAGTTCAGCCGTTTCCTATACGTCTTTATTCACCGTAGGTAGAAACATACAAACAAAAAATAGAAAGGAAACACAGAAAAATACTTAACTAACAAATAATTAAATTGTAGACCTAATAAGTTATTACAATACAACAGTTTTGTTGCTTGAAAACAAAGTAGAAATTATAGTACAAACTGACAAAATTTTCACAACATTATTACAAAATACTGAACTTGAAGATGAACTATTCGCTGTGTATACACTTCATTAGCATATAGTTCACGTTGGAAATAAGTTAAACGCACTACATGAGTATTCACTGACGCGATATACTTTAGTCACGATTTCACATAAACTAACTCTTTTCAATCATTCACGCTGAGCTTACTGTCGTAAAGCCCCGATTTTGTTGTCAACAATGTCGAACGGGTTTATCGTAAAATTTCGTCCTTTCGACAAAGTCGAAACAAATTGAACATGTTCAATTTGTTTTTGCTTTTGTCGAAAGGATATGTCGAAGCAACATTCGACTTTGTCGAATGAATCGTTCGACTTGTAGCAATCTATATACAATTTTGCATCGACATTGTTGCTGGTGTGGAGTGTGGACGGGGCTTAACGCTTGTGTGCAAATTCCCTAGCACGGTAAATTTTCTTTAACTTCTTCTGCTGTCTTTCTGTCAAAACAGTTTATCCATGCGTTTTATTTCATCAGACATCGTGGGTGATAAACAAAATTCAATAACGACAATATAAACACTAGGCCTATATAACAGTTGGTAGATTTTTGATCGGTATTTTTTGGTTGGTAGATTGTTGCTTATCAACTTTTTGGCTGGAAAGATCATCACAATTAACATAGTGTTATATTAGGCTGTAGACTATGCGACATGAGACTTGCATAGATCAACACACAGAGTGCAAGTTATCTTGGGTTAAATTCTGGTCAATGTCATAGAGAGAGACCGGCGCTGTAGCGTCACTGGTCTGACGTCACTGAGTCTTTGAACAGCTGCTGTAAACAAACAAGGCTTGGTGTTTATCGTGGTGTATAGGTGCAACTGTTTCAGAGACATTCGTGAACGCGAGCGTCAATGTGCGTCGCGCTGTCCCTCGAGCGTGCAATACGTCTCAGCTAACCGTCGAATTCGGCGGCTTGTTTCTGCGCCGCCGAGAACGAGTTTTATTACGGTCGATGTATTATGCACGTCGGTGCTAATAGGCCGTGCGGAGAGTAGTTAGCACGCCGGCAGGCCGGCCACCGTGTCGCCGGGACCTCGCTCTGCTCCGTCCCGCGGTCTTCATCAAAGTCGCCGCCGTACGCCGCATAATGGCGTCCAATTCTCACCGATCTCGCCCGCCGTGAGGTATATAGCGGGCGTTACGGTGCTGGAAATAGCTTTGATGATAACTGGAATGCGATCAACGCCTGGCGGCGTGCTATAGCTGTTTACTTTATGAATGTCGTGCCAATTGCAGCCACTGATCTTCACTGAATAGAGACGTCAATTTGTCGCCGTCAATTGCTTAATGGTTAAACTGAGAGACGCTGGGTCTATGGTCTGGTTCAGTTCTTCTCGTTCGGTTATAGTGCTCATGCTCGCTTATGAGCTGGCCCCTGCATGCTTGAGAGAGAGAGCTTACCGTGACAGACACTTGGTCGTATAGGTTGAGTCCGTCCCTGTCCCTGCATCACAGTCTAACTGCTACAGTCTTACATCATACAGTAGCGTTCTCACGGCCGTCGATTACGGCGCTTAACGGACGTCGACAGCCTAACATTGAAGGCGTGATACGGCCGTTGACGGCGTGCTCAGTGCCAGATTTTGAGACCGTCCCCAGCGTTTGCACACGTTCGATTGTGGTCGACCGCCGTCGAAGGCACGTTACGACCGTCGACGGCCCTTACGCGCCGTAAACGGCCGCAGTGAGAACGCTAACGCACGGTACTGCACGACGTTGGTCCTTCATAGGTTGATAGTAGTGCGAAATATTGCAATCAGTATGTCTGTTTGTCCGTCTGTCCGCTCGCGTACCTCAAAAATCACTCTGCCAAATTTCACCAAATGTTCTGTACATGTTACCTGTGGCCATGGCACGGTCATCCTCTGACGGCAATGCAATACGTTATGTATTTCCGGTTTTGTGGATGACGTCATCTCTTCGCATAACGAGACGACGCGTATGTTTCGCCCAGTTCGCCACGGTGGCGGTACAGGGGTAAAGTATGCCGTCTCCGACTAAATCTTGTTGCATGTGGCATATTGAGGAGGGTACGGTGTAGTTAATGCAACATAAGGGCCAGTCATCACATGGCTTTTCAAAGGTAAACTAAACAGTTTGCTGAAGCAATCTGCTACGTTCTTCTGCAGTAATCTTCTTGTCTTCGCTTAGAAAAAAACGCAATCGTATCTTATAACCTGAGTAATAGTTCAATCACTAACAAACGATAACAGTTGTCACAAATCGTCTTTGTTATGATAGACATTAAACCCAAATAACAGAACGGAAGTTTAATACGAAAGCTCGGCAGCCAAGGTACAGCACGCACGAAATGGAGTAGAGATCCCATCCCGTCACACTCAGTGACAGTGACATGTTGTAGCTCCCACATTATCACAAAGTCTCACTATCTCTGTGACTCGGCCCGCAGCCACGTTGTCGCCGCTGATGGTCGTGCTATATAGCGTGACTATCACCGCAGTTCTAATTGTCTCGCCCGAAGTCTCGTCTCGCGAGATCTCCACCGGCGTGACGTCACCATTCATGGCGCGTTCACAACGTCGTCGTTACGCAACGGACATCCGATTAATACCCGATCAATTGAACATTCGAACAAAATCAATCGCGCGCCTCGGTGCAAACGGGTCTTAATGACCGCGCGACGCTCGGGCCGCATCGATTCGAATTAATACTCATGCGTGCGAGCAGTTTGCTGTATTTCTACTTTCGGTAGACGGCGGTGAGCGATAATGCGGTGGCGAAGACTTCTCATCGGTGCAATTGAGCCGCGTTATTAGCGTGAAGTGAATAGCGCGGCGCATGCACCAAGCCGTGTCGCGGGTCATCACGGTCAAATATTCTACACTCAAATCTGCACCAACTGAAGCTTATATCGCTGCATGACGTCACGCGAGTTGCCGCGTGTGTCGGTTCACTAGTGACATGATGACTTTATTGGCAGTGTCGACTGCGCAGCTGCAACATAAACAAAGTGCTCGTCTCGAGGAAATTTCGCGTCATTTGTAGTAAATCCGACCGGCTTTCTTGTGTCTCGTTCAGCTGCTATAGTTTAGGCTCACAGTCCGTTGATAAAATGCGATACTGGCTGGACAGTCATCTGTGTGCATGCAAGGTCAAGGGTCAAGGCCGCAGAGTCGCTACAGTGGTCAACAGAGTACACTCAACAGAGTGCATGCAAAGTTATCGTGGAATTCTGGTTAGAACTCGTCGATGTAGGTCTATAATGCCGCAGCAACTTTTCTAAACAAAGCAATTTACGCTCCGTGAAAGTGCTTGCTTTGCGAGTACTA
>Ga0209780_1004352_pt1 | contig 10883 bp, 9 predicted proteins | sample WorMetexBAHAMAS2_FD_187384 | JGI IMG/M metagenome (GOLD analysis project Ga0209780, IMG submission 187384) | Marine gutless worms symbiont microbial communities from Max Planck institute for Marine Microbiology, Germany - Inanidrilus exumae... | ecosystem: Host-associated > Annelida > Digestive...
GTGCAGGCGATACGGCCTAACAAATAGGCCTAGTGACTGTTACAGCTCCTCGAGCAGACACACGATCTGTTTGCTTTGTTTGTACAACAGTTGACAAGTGACATAGAGCGTCGCGCGGGTTTCTCGCAAATAGATGAGGAGCCTCTTGTTTATTTAAGAACAACAAAGTAGCATGCAGGTATTGAAGTTCAGTATTATTTAACCTGAATAACTATACTGGCCAATAAATGACCCAGTTACAGTCTTTTTACTTATTTACTATCTATGATAAACCAAACTAACAACAAATGTTCAAAGAATCTTGACGAAAGGCAACATCACCATCCTGTCACCCCCTCTCCACGGCCAATGGATGCGTCCGACCCTTACTCCATCTAATATGTTTCCTTGGACAAACGAGAGTCAGCCCCACCCCCGAACGGCATCTCGGTCGCTTCATCCGTTTTTGCAAGGCTCACCCGTGTGCCTAAGACACATACACAGAGACCACGCTACGTGCGCCATCTGTCACAATGATGCGATGCGGCCTAAAAACGGAAAGGAAATCAAACGAACCGAAATTCCCTGGAAAACGGAGGTGGCGGTGGTGCAAATGGTATGAATATGGATGTCGCATGTCAAGAACCCACAAACTACTAGTAAATTCAACATGCAAACAAGATTACTGATATTTAACACGAACAAATCTCACCAAAAATAGAGGATAGGACTACTTGACAATTCGCTAGAAAAACAAATGTGACGACCAGCAACGTAATTCGCCTGCAAACAAGACGTAACTGCAGACACGATTATGGAAAATCGTACAAATGAGTGTGAGCACATTCAACACTAGAAATGTCGCAACTTTGATGGTTGCAACGTAATGGCCGCCGAATGTTGCGACACAATAAGCAAACGGTTCTCAGCTGTTTCCGGGTCAAAGGTCACGGAACGTAGGTCAACATGTAGGGGACACATTTTGTATTGACACTAGCATTTTTGTTTGTCCATGCGACGTTTCGTTCCGGAGATGTGCAGTGTCGAGGGAGAAAGTCGCGGAAAAAGTGGTCCAAAATTTGACGTTTTTTGCACCCAAATATTTGGGGGACGACCCCCAAATTTTTGTGGGGCATTTGTAAATCGACATCATTTCCGACCTACTGGCCAAGTGTGGTTAAGATCCCATGGCTGGGCTTTCATCTATGCTGACGAAATAAAAAATAATAATAAACTACAGCGGTAACATGTAATGGCCTTGCCTTCGACAGCCATAACAACCGAGTACAAGCAGACAAAGACGTATATTTCTGCTAAATTACTAGCGATGTAGTACCAAGTACGAACATATCTGATATTCGAGTCTAGCTTATCAATTCGGATACAAAGGATTTGACTACATCATTCAACGGATTTACACTAAAAGTAGAACCGATTTCCATTGCCTTGAAACTATTAACTATAGGCTAAACAAACTGCTACTTTAACGTTCTGTAATAAACACGGTGCAGTAAAAGGTAAAGGCTTCCCATACTCGTTACCGAGCCAGGAACCCGGAGCTGATACCGGTGTACATGCAGTCAGCCCGCAGGTAACTATAATGTCGCCTCTGAAGTTACGACCTTATGGCCGTATAGAAATGTATGTATGTATGTATTGTATTATTATTATTATTAAAAGTCATGCACCCGGCGGTAGGCTGCCATTACTTTCCGCCAGGCCTGCGGTTACCTTTCCAGCCGCAGAGCATCACAGCCCTTTGGCTGGTACTCATTTTACCGTCCCACGGCGGCTAGATGGCTGAGTCGACCTGGGTGCAGTATACGAAATGATTAAATACGTATGTCAACAATGCAGTTTTCATTAATAACTGCATTGTGGACACGGATTCCGAGTTGGACATGAAATATGCAGACTAGGACTCAACAGTACAACTGAATATGTCCGACATTATTTACACAACACTAAATACTCATAATGACCACGGTAGCATTACGCCTGTCACTGTCGCTATTGTACGCCTACTAGGTAACTTCAGCTGATCAGCTCAGGCAATACAGACGACTTTAGCAGCAACGACTTCAAGGCCCAGTCGACGCTGTCAAGTACTGCGAATTACTACAGTAACTGGACAGTCACAGTGCATACGACAAAAGAACCGTCTACACTCTACCATCAGACGTCAGCTTTTGAGACAGTCCAGCCATGATAACTCTACAACAACAAGATGGTATTCCCGTCCAATAAGCCATATGGACAGCATGCTAACCCATGATATGGACACATCTAATGTCTTTGGCACTAAACTGCGAAGACGGATCTAGCTAGTGGATTAATTGATGGAGATTTAACGTCCCACCTGACACAGCGGAGACGTTCTTGACAGCAAATTACTAAGATTTAGTTACAAAACCTAACACAACATAAGCCGACTACAGCATGAAATAAACATAAAACTAAAGAGAGATTTGGTCATTGGTAATCGGCGTGGAACTCATCTATTCTTATAACGCACCTAGCAGGCTTCACCAGCCATGCACTAAGAATTACAACAAAAAAAACCACTTACAGACAAAATTGGTTCAAATTAACCTACTCATTCATGCTGCAGCTGAAATATGTGAGCTATAAACATTAACTACATCAACATCCTACTTTTGTCAGCACATACTCCAAAGGTTAATGTAACACTGATACGATTAGACAGAACACATTTTGGCAGTTGTAATAATGAGGTGGACTTTGCCGTAAGTGCACTGACACTAAATCTCATTAACTTCAGGCCCTGTGTGGGTCCTGGGACTGTAAGTGGGTAAGTGTATAAGTAAGTAACTGACAAATTTATGAAGCGCCAAAACCAGAATATACCCTCTCCGTTTCCAGGCCGGAGGTCGTAAGAGGCGACTAAACCCGGCTGTTTCAGTTTTTCAGTACTAAGCCAAGAGATTGGATCGGAAGAACGTCTTTGAAATGACCTATTTTGTGTCGAGTGGGACGTAAAACCACAATTCAATCAATCAATCAATCAATCAATCAATCATTCACTTCAGTGCTTCCACTGCCGTCTGTTTCAGCCAGTAAACTGCATCACTATCACCGCCATGAGACGCAGTGAAACTGGGACATTCATTCACTGTGTGCAACACTTTCTGAACCATTCCACGTCCGCACTTGTTGCAGTATATACTCAAGTTGTGTAGACTCAGGGTCTTGGTGGATACGATTCAACGCATCTGACTGGGATCCAACTGAATAAACAGCAACAGTACGAGCTGCCTATTCAGGCAGGATCACAATACTACGAGATTCTCCCTTCCTGCTCCTTGAGTGCCTCGTAACAGCAGCGACTATGGAATGACTGAGGACTGAACCTGTAATAAGCTGCCTGAAACCCTTCAATATCCAACCACTAATCCAGATATGTCCGTGAAATGGTCGTCATACAAAATAATAAGGTTTGACGAGGAAATGGTTAAACAAAATACACTGCAAGCAACGTGGACTAGAATCATTTACAGCCGAGATAGACAAACAAAACACAGTCACGTACTGCAATACTCCGTCAATAATCCGTGCTACTCCGCAACACTCAATTGTCTGCTTTTACGCCGTTACCATACAGTATGGAGACAGTTTAGCTTCACTCATTTCAAAGATATGCTTTGGGTCCCAAGATTTACAAATCGTCTAAGTGACCCTGACCAGGCACCATTTGGGGGATGTTGGTCATTCAAAAGCTAGTAATTGAGATGGCCTACCTGGATAAAAAAAATTTAAATGTAACCACTCCACAGATATACACAGACCCAAAATGTAAAATAGAGCTGGTTTGAGGTGATCAGGTCACGTAAGGTCATTAACAACAGCAATGTTCGATAGAGCGCACAAAGTTCCATGTTATATGGCGTGATGCTGGTTTAAAATCCAATTTCAACCAACCCAACCTGTGCTTGTCGCCCCCATTATGGGTGAACCCACTGAAATTGTATTAAGATATTTTGCACATGAAAACTAGAGTTCCGGGCCTACTGTGTGGCATTGTTTGCGTATAACTACATTTTGCTGTTTTGGCAGAACAAAGACTTGTGACAGACAGACGGATGGACACAGGTCAACAGCATATGCTGCAGTAGTATAGCGTCAAGTGGTAAAAATGATTAAGCAAGTAAAAAAACACTTTGACTCCAGACGTCTGCCATTGCCACTGTGTTAAGAAGACACTCATTGTACACTGAAATAAACACTGTGACATGAAATTCAATTTTCAGCCTCTAATGGCGAGCAAACTCTGTGAAAAATTTTTGATTACATAATTCTGGGGGCGTTAGAACACCCAAAACCACGCCAGATTTAGCAGCGTTCAGACTATTCGGCCAAAAAGGCCCCACAAATTTAGGGCCCCACATTACCACAAAACCCATAGAACGGCATCGCTAAATAGCAGAAAGTCCCGAAGTATGGGCAACGGCCCCAGTCCCACACTTGTAGAGAGGGCCCCACATTCGGAAATCCAGCGTTGCCCAAAACACTGCCGTAGTTCTAAACTTGGGCGTTAAACCAGTGTGCAGTGCCCCGTGACTATACATCATGCCTCGCAGCTGACATGCACAGTTCATAGGGTCCAGCCACGGTCGACTAGTCAAACAGAATGTTGTGATGCAGGACTAGCGTCTCTATCAGCTCTCGTTCATACTTGACAACCGAGAGGCTAATCAGTGGATCAGTCTCGGGTGAACGCAGCAGCGTCGGCGCAAACACGATGGCCATGTTCTCAGCACTCATCATATTCTGTTGCTGATGCTCCGACACCCTGCATCCACATAATGTACTGTTTAAACTTCGTGATAAAGAGGGTAAACGGACAGGCTAATGCTTCAGGCAGTCATCCAACTCAAACTCCCATGCAACCAAAACATTATTAAAACACAATTAAGAGATTTGATGAAACAGAAAAAAGATACAGTAAAACTTTGATACAACGGACCCGGTTATAATGGACACTCACTTAATACAGACTTTTTTCTGGTCCCGGATGAGTTTTTATTAATTTCAATGTATGATAATACGGTTAAAACGGACTCCGATAGTACGGACTTTTGTTTATTGTAGACCATTTGTCGGTCCCATCATTACAAATAATGTTGGATACAACAGACAGATTGAGATTACGACCACAGCGTGCTTATGCAACCGTGACGGTTGTCTGGCCGACAGAACGGCCGTCGTCGCGTTGTGATTACGTAATGACGCTGGACACGAACCGCAGCTGTCGGCAAGATCAACTGATATTGTCACTAAAGACTCTTGTGCAATGGTGCAAATTATTGCCCAATGTGATAGCATCAGCTTTCATGTGATTGTCACCTTCTGTCCTGAGTAAACAAGACGGTCACTGCTGGGGTGCTGGTACAGACAATTATGTCCATCTTCTGGCAGCCGGTAAAGCTGAACAAACATTTCAAGGTCCTGTACATAAATGCTGGTTTGGATATAATGGACTTCGTATATAATAGACCTTTTAGAGTAGTCCCCAGAAGTTCGTTCTAACGAAGTCTTATCGTATCTGAGATTCAAGAAAATCGTGAGAATCTTCTATTATTATTATTATTACTATTCACGGTATGGAGATGGTGAAGGTAACACCATTCAGGAGAACTCTAGCATCATCCATAATCTGCTAGTTGCCGTCAGCAAGGGCGTGCATGGGGCAATAAAACTTTGCTCATACAAAATCCTGCTCTTCATATCTCCGGGTTCCAGCAAACACACGTTGACCTGTATTATATGGCCATAATATAGTTGTTGTTAACATTCGTGAAAACGAAATTAAGTGGGCGAGTACATCAAGCCCTAGTCTGTAGGGCGGGCAGGTATTCAGCTAATCATCATATCATCATTAGTATTAATGAATGTGAGTGCTATGCCATATTGGAAAATTTAAAGAGTATTTACATATATCAACAGATAAAAGAAGTTCTTGCGTCTGAGTGTTTGACAACGTTGACTGGCTGACAGGAAGGGGATCTAGCTACCAATGATTCACATAAAAGTTACTCCAAGTCGGCTTATTTACAGGCCGAATGCCCTTCCAGTTGCATAAGCAAACAGTGTCAAAGCAGTAAAGGGAACTGTCTTCAATCCCGGAAAATATTCCTTTCATCATCCATGGACTCCTGCGTGAAGGGACATCACACCGCACCCTTTGTCTGATGCCACAAACCTGACAATGGACACTTCACTGCCGACGTGTGTGTGTGTGTGTGTTACAGGAAATCAACAGCACTCTACAGGGTGGCTCAAGAACACCAGGCTGTCTTCTTTCTTTTTCTTCCTTTCTTTATTGCGAGCAGAGCTCCTGCCTACTTCTGGACCTCAGAGCTGAGACCATGTAACGGTCCAGTGTGCGCTGGCCCAGGGAGAGGAGAGGAATTGGTAGGTGTGTCAGACGTGTGCATGATGTACAGGAAGGCAGGCTTAAGTAGGAGTGAACAGCTTGTCAGGTATTTATGCTGAACCCCTTTAGATGTGGCCTACTGTCTGGCTTAGCCCGGACTGGTGCTGTGTGCTGCACCAGCCATTGGCCTGCCACGCCTATCAGCTTCAGCCACACCAGAGCGGTCAACACCTTGACACTGCTAATCAAGGTGTCAGCAATGGTCACAGTTTATAGAAGACGTCGTCGAACCCTCTTTTTCAGGCCCGGGATTATCTCCCGGTTCATCATGTGCATAGAAATTATCAGAAATAATTCTTTGGCATGCGGCACACCCCAGCTGAGGTTTGAACCTCGTCTCCTGAGCACGTCACGCTCTACTGCACATGGCGCCCAAGTGCTTTGATCACTGGGCTACATGGGCGGTACACCATGCCGTCATGACAAGTCAAATGTGCCAACTTTTTCTCTAGGTAGTGTAGCGACACGGCTGGTGGCTCGTAGAAGTTCACCGACGTATCTGGCAGAGATGTGTGACATTTGCTCAAACAAGCGACTACATTCTGCATTGTGCCATGATTACTCTACAGCAAGAACTAACAGACGCCTAGTAGACAGCGCGTGCACTGTTGCTATACGGTCAGCATAGAACTCGTTTCCTGCAGACCTCCATTCTGTCCCCAGTTTTAACCCTTTTAACTGTCGACTCAAAACTGTTTTATTTTTGCGATTTTATTCCTAATTTCATTTCTATCATTACGCTCGTATTTCATATTATTCACCATTATTTACTGTCAGGCTCCGCTGAACGTCGGTTGGGGACCGCATAGCAAATTATTGTAGCTAATAGTTACACAGGGATCATTAAAAGTGATTTCATTGCAAATTTATCAAAGTTTGATGGCAAAAGTTTCGAAAATCAGGTGGTCGCTTTTTGCAAACCTACTTATGGGCAAACATATAGTGTCACCCTTTTTCTGGAGAAAAATTGGCCAAAAGTGAGCTTTGAGATTAATATGTCCGCGAACAAGAGAATTCGATGGCTTCGTGTAAAATATGTGACTGTTACAACCTCACAAGTTTCTATGTTAGTGTGGTAGAAAAATGTGTGTTTATTGCACCATCATGTACTACAGACCGGTGCAGGTGAGCCATAAGGTATTTCAGAGTGTGATAATGAGCAGGCGGCAACTGTGACAGATGATGTCTTATCATGTCCAGCTTCTGATCAGAGCTGATGTCATCTCGGCCTACAACACCACAGAGTTCGTTAGAGTTTAATGTCGCTTTTCAGTACAAATATAACCATACAAACACACGAATAAACAGTAACCAATATATATATCCACACCTTGCCTATTGGCATGTGTAGATAACAAACAAAGACATTAAGGCCTTAAGGGTATGGTCTCTTTTAATATCAAGACTGTTAGGATGCTATGAAGATTAAGGTAATGTGTCAAGGAATTTCACACGGCATGGAGAGCGGTCATTTGGTTTCCAGCAGTATCAAAAACCAACCTTAATACAAGTCCATCTACATCTGCCAATGCTGCACAAAGTGCTGCACATGTCTAGTGCCACATGCCTTAAGCTGATTTGCACAAAATTTCTTCATGCAAGCCAAGCCTACTTATTTAGGTTCCATAATGCAATATTAACTTACAATTTTTCACCACAGAAATCCAATAGCATATGCTACTTCTATAACAATTCCATTAACTTCCACCAGTCACTATATGTAATCAAGAAACTCTGCTACGCAGAGGGACGATGCAACGCGCTGTCAGTTGAAATCTTGTCAATGGCTGCACAGCTGTATGACTAATCACATTTGAAAAGCCATGTGATTTTTGTGGATACGCTTGCAAAAAGGATGGTGTTTAATGTTGCTCGAGACTTTTCAGTCACTTCTGTTTGTCCACCTTGAGCAGCTGCTCGCACGAGTACAAAATCAACAGAATGTGACTCACGAACGGTGTCGATGAGCTTGAAGTAAATGTCAAACGTGATCAGAGGTATTGGAAGAAGTCGGAAGTACAGCTTTAACACACTAGCGATTGTGTTGACGTCATCGTAGCGTTCAACGGAAATGTCCGCCTGGTCGCCATCTGTCAACACATCACTCCTGCTTTGCTGTTTCTAACTTTTAAACGGAACAAGTTGCAGAAGAAAAGACATATCATCTGGAACTATCTTCCTTCCTTGATTGCTTCATCCCATGCCATGAATTCATTCGGAAACCATCTCAAAACCCCATTTGTTTAAAAAAACCTATCAACTAAACCAGCATAACTGATTCATTTACACATAAATGAAAACGGTGCTTTGAAAATGTTTTTACTTACTTACATTCACGCCTGTAGGATCAACGGGACGGGGGCACTGTTTTCCAGTTTGTAATCACGAGTCAAATTGCTTTCCATCAGAGACATCACATACACACATTCCACCACTGTGCTACAGATGGAAAGCCAAACAACAATACTGAAAAGCAGCAAACTACTCCTTAAAATTTATTACTAGGTTCAATATCAAATACATTATGTCAAAATTAAGCATACAATTAATGACTAAAAACATCCAATTGCTCAACTGATTAATGTAGCTGGCTGATTCTAGCAAAACACCAGGTATGCAACGGTCTGGCATCCGTCCGTCTGTCCCATGACAAGGAAAAACTCCACGCATGGAAAAACACTGGTGGTCTGTCGGTCGCGTAAGGTTAATGTCTCACAGCAGCATCTGCAGCCCAAGGAAGTGACGCCATGCACACTGACGCCATGGTGTGCATGGCTTATGCATGCAGCCAGCGGCAGTGTTGTTGTCTGACTGAAGACCAACACCGTGGCTACAGCTGACAGGCGAGGTGGGCAAATTTATAAACTTGTGATGTCAAAATCATGAAAATAGACTAATTTTTGACAGAGTTAGTCAACAAGAAAAAGGTGGAAGATTTTTTTGAGACACAGTGTACATACACTCTATAGAAAGCTATTCCACTCCATTCAGTGAAACAGACATACCAGCTACAGAGGTCAAAACCACGAATAGCAACCAAGGTATCACATTCTAAAATATGATCACAATGATATGAAGCACAAACAGTGCCTACATGGCATGGTCATTTACCACAGATAACAACAACATGGAACCCAACAGAAAGTAACGAAAGTCGAATAGCTTTCCGTAATATATCTATGCTGTGAGACAACCGTTACCTTTATCGAAAGCCATCTTGATTGCTTCTACGTCGTCATGGAAACCAGCCACTCTATAGAGACCTTCAGACGCCACGCCTGCCGCATTCAGCATAGAAATTATTTCAGCTGTAAATTATATTTAATGCTCAATATATTTTACAAAACAAAACCATAATAAGTATCTCAGCTGTCGCTGATGAACCCGCGTGATGCTCTGCATCACGGCAAACAACACAAATTTTAAAACAGTCATGTGACCATAACCACGCCCATTTAGGGGGTGATATGTCGTCCTTTTGGTAACATTAGATATAGCCTACCTGTATAAGAAATTTAACTATTCTAGCTTCCGTTATTGGTGAGGTATGTATACGGCCTTGAAATTTAAAGTGGATCACGTGACGTGACCACTCCCATTTCGGGGACAGTTTGTTGTCCGTAAAATGCAAAATGCAAAAATTCTCGCTTTGAGCCACCCTTTGGGGGACTTAGGAGTAACGCACAGAGTTCATCTACGGCTCGATGGAAAGCACATCATCGACTTCCTATTAGTGAAGTTTTTTCACTAGCTCTGACGGCTAAGGCACTATTAAGCAAAATCTGTCGAAATCAGCGTTTTCTGAAGGGGTGAGTCACTTTAAGCACAAATTTTAAGTGTATGGGGACGTCGCCCGCAAGAAACTTTGTAGCAGACTTTTTTCGACATAAGTTGAGTTTTGCTGGAAAAAAAGCAAAATCGCGTTTTGTGCCAACCTTTGGGCAACTCAGGGTAACTTACGTACACGGTTCATCTATGGCTCGTTCGAAAGCGTGTGGTCGACTTCCTATTAGTGCTAATTGAACATTTTTCGCTAGCTCTCATGGTTGAAGTACTATGAGCGGACATTGGTCGAAATTGTTGTTTGAAAAGGGGTGAGTCACTTTGAGCACAAATTTCAGGGAGAATTGGGTGTCACACAGACAGACGCAGAGGCACACGATGACAGCTAATACCTATGCTAGCATAACATCAAGCGGGTAAAAAGCATAACTTAGTGCTATGCAGTTAGTTACTGCCACTAACGGAAAAGTTACTGCGCAAGTTGGAGGCATCCCAAGTCACACAGTCACGCTGCAGGTTTAACTGAACTACTGCTGTTGTGATGTGGAATACTGCATGTGCAAGGCGATCTCTTAGGATACAAGGATGCCGATGAAATTATCACTGTCTCTTTTACTTATTATTTTCGTTTATTTTCAAAATAAATTCCTATGACAATGATAATAAT
>Ga0209780_1004353_pt1 | contig 10883 bp, 6 predicted proteins | sample WorMetexBAHAMAS2_FD_187384 | JGI IMG/M metagenome (GOLD analysis project Ga0209780, IMG submission 187384) | Marine gutless worms symbiont microbial communities from Max Planck institute for Marine Microbiology, Germany - Inanidrilus exumae... | ecosystem: Host-associated > Annelida > Digestive...
TTCGCATTACCGCTCGTTTCCCGGAGTACCGGGCGACAGCCAGTTTCGCTGATGCGATAATCATTATTCTATCAGCGCCAGCGTATGATAATGCGACGCCGCTCGAAGGTCTGTAGATGACATAGAATCCATTATTCACCTTTGCTATCATTAATATATCGGCTTGCAGTGCAGTTAAATAAGTAAGCAAATTTATCGGTGTAACACAGCGCTTCTAAGACTGTACATTCCTATTCGTTCTCACATGTTTGTACACTAATGGCTCATTCGGGTCCACCTGAACAGTTCACCACCCCAGGATTACGGTTAGCGTTAGGAATAGGGTTAGGGTCAGGGTTAAGGTTAGGATTAGGGTTGGATAGAGTTAGGACGGTGATGGTACAAGATGGAGTCGTTGTTACTGCAGAACACTAATAGGAAGTGACATGTGGCCTAGCAGTTCCGATGACCTTGTGACCTTCAGTGTTATTCACCTACTGCAAGCCTTTTGAAATGTGATTTTTCGTACAGCTCTGCAGCACTTGACAAGATTTCAAATGACATAGCGCGTCGCGCGGTTTTTGTGTGGTAGCAGAGCTTCTTGTTGTGTCTAATAACTATTGGATATTCATATTAGTGCGGTTTGTTATTACTTATCTTCTGCGTTTTTTTTGCTCGATTTGTTTGTTTTGAATTTTTATTTTTAACTATGTTTACTGTTTGTGTTTGTATACGCGCATGATAGACGTTGATGGTTAAAACCGAAAACATGGACGTTTTATCTTGAACGGAACGGCATGATGGGTGATGATGACTCTTAGCTATTGGCATATTTTACTTACTTATTTTGTCTTCGACGTCAGCTGTGAGAAAAAAATTGTCCTTCTGAATTGTCATTCTCTCAGTGACGGTGAAACAGCAAGCAGATAGAATAGACCAGCGATCATTGTCGCAATAAAAAAGTTCTCGCCAACAAGAGTCCCGTGGCCTGCAGTGACGTGTTTATTTAAGGCGGCCGTCAGCTATTACTGACTCTGTTGTATTCTGAAATAAAAATCAGTCTTTCTTATGCAGTCGCAGGGGTAGGATTTTTTTATCTCCGGTTTGTCTGTGTGTTTGCCTGTTTTTCCGCACGATATCTCAAAAACCGATGCAGCTAGGATCATCAGACTTGACACAGAAATGTTGCACGATGAGTTCTGGAATTTCGTTTATTTTAGGATCAAAAAGTAAAATGTCAAGGTCACGAATCACGAAAACATTGCAGACGTGAATGGATCTTTGCACTGTTGTGAGTGATGGCTTCTTCTTCTAGGGGAATTCTAGTTTCACTGAGTAACGATAGGCTGTGAATTTAGAATGCAAAATTGCATTCCGGTTTATTGTTTATCGAATTCTTCTAATTTCTGCTTATACTTAATATTTCGTCAGCAGTGTTGATCTAGTCCCGACTTTCATTACATGCCGCCTCGACTACTGTAATTCACTGCTGTGGCCCATGGCATGTCCAACAATCTCTTGCAGAAAATGCAATCCGTACACAACGCCGCCGCGCGTCTGATTACTGAAACTCGGCAATGCGAACGTATTACTCCAGTCCTGAAGAAGTTGCACTGGCTTCCTGTTCGTTGAAGAGTTGAATTCAAGCTCGCATGCCTAGCGCATGAGTCGTTGGCTGGACAAACACCGACGTGTGTGGCTTCCGATATTCAGCTCATTGCCGGCACTGGCCGCCCTCAACTTCGGTCCACGTCTGAGAGGATGTGTGTCGTTCCACGCACACACAACAGTTTCGACGACGCAAGGTTCTCTTCTGCCGGTCCTCGTGTGTGGAACGCCTTGACGACATATCTACGACATAACGCGAGCTACAGACATTTCAAGCAGTCACTGAAAGGACACACGTTTAGACTACAATAGTCGACCACGGCGCATTGTGGCTGTTGTTTTTGTGCGCCATAGAAGCTCACTTACTTACTTACTTACTTACTTATTCCGGAATAAATAATTACTTCTGCAGATATTTGAAATCTTGTTCTACTTTCAATTCAGCACTCGTCTCTACAGCGATACTTTAACCCTTTGAACCCTGATCTCCGTAGCTATTCGGCTCTATAATCCTTGCCTCCCCCGCATATTTATTTCAACCCTTTGTGCGCCACTATAATATTGACCGGTATACAGGCCTGCAGGGTAATGATGGTATATGTATGTGGGCCGGTATATCGGCCTTTCTGGTATATATGCGTCTCTGGCAGGTCGGGTTCAAAGGGTTTTAAAGTACGTTTCATGAAATATGTTTACATCCAGTGCTTAAAGTAGTTTGAAAAAGCTGGGGGGCTCCCTCTCACCACTTACCCCTTTCCCTTATCCCCTCCCTCAGTCTACCACCCCACTCCTCCCTGAGCTGGGGGGCTGAGCTAAGAGCTGGGGGCTGAGCCCCCTCTCCTGAGCCCCCTAACTTTAAGCCATGTTTACATCGCCGTGACAACAGAGTGATATCCTGCACCAGCATTGTCGACTTCCTGTCGTTAAACACGACGTGATGTGCATGCGTTGCAGCCGCCGAATCCCAGAGGAAGCATCTTCATTCGCGACCGCGTCTTCTTCCGGCGTCCGCCATGTTGATTTCCGGTCGTCGGGTAAGAGGTTTGGCCGGTCGGTCGGCTATAATTAACGGATCCAATGTCCGGCCGTTGGACGCGTTACGTTCGGTCACTTATCCTTATTCCTTTTCAGCGAAAAACATGGTACCACGGTGCCGGAGAAGGGAATAACGGTGGTCCGAGCAATGTTTAATATTACAGGGGAACTGCACTTGCTTACTTCTGAAGTTCTGAGCAAAGCTTTGATACACGACGTCTGATGATTTCGCTGATAATAAGTAGCCCTTTGATATTGCATGCCGACGGGCTTGTGTTCTACCGGTGTTAGCTTACTTCCTTTATATTGACGGTCCCGTTGTAGACTAATTATCCCAGAATGCACTTGACCGATCTTCACCAAATTTTTAGAATAAGTACGCGTGGGCATGATCAATCCGAGCTTCTTTTGGCGATCGCTCGAGGGTTGTTGCTATGGTAACCGATTTTCGGCGCGAATCGGCAAAAAATGGCATACACACCTTCATAAGTTCATTCTGTGCGCTGGCATTCCACAACGGATGACAGGATCACAACACGGATTCGCGGGTTAACACCGCCGATGACTAAAGGTCACGGGTTTAAATCTCGGCCGCTCCGCTTCCAGGTAACAGCCTTGGGCAAGCTGCTCACACGCATGTGCCTCTGTCACCAAGCAGTATAATTTGGTACCGGCCGATGGGCGGTGACACTCTTCGGCCGGGAAGGTAACCGCAGGCCTGGCGGAAAGTAATGGCAGCCTACCGCCGGTGGATGGCTTCAAGTCACCTGCGGGCTGACTGCTTGTACACCGGGATCAGCTCCGGGCCCAACGCTCGGTAACGAGTATGGGAGAACTTTACCTTTACCTATATGCTAAAGAACGGCCACTAGAACGGAGAATCTGCTTTCACGGCCGACATTTGAAGTTAACGGTAAAGTATGTTCACTGACTAATGAGGCATTTTTGATGCTGTAAGCTACATTACGTGCTATCGCACTCAGGTAAAAGATCATTCTTGTGCTGCGAGTCACATACCGGCAGGGGCGGTTCTAGGAATTTTCATTTGGGTAGGCCAGGCAACGGCCAAGCAAATTTTGGGTAGGCCAACAGAAGCGGTGTACGTGGGGATCATGGGATGACCCGCGCCGTTTGGGTAGGCCATGAACGAGTTTGGGTAGGCCACGACGTCAACGGCGGTCGACCGCCGTTGACGGCGTCAGTGGGAACGCCACTTAAGTGTTGGCCGCCGACAAAACGAACTACATTATATCCCTGTTGGTTTTAGAGTTTAATCACATGATACCAAACCGTCCTATTCTATGGCACGTCATGCGGTGCCATAACTTCATACAGTCGGTCCGTTGGTTGTTGCAGTGACATTGCTGCTACTGCTGCTGCTGCTGCTAGCGATGCCATCAGTTTGTTCATCGTAGGTGGACGTCGAGCTGCCAGCCCTGTCATCCTCTTGTAGTCGCCGATCAAATGCCGCGACCTACACAGCCTTCTACTCTTTTTCTTGTTGATCCATGATTTCTTCGTTCCGTTCCGATAGACAACGATGATTATTTTCCCGTTGAATAATACCATCGTCGACCGTTGCCCAAGCCTATTATATTTAAAGTAGCTTTCTCACTGACGCGTACGAACGTGCTCGTACGCCGTCGACGGCGATCGAACGCGGGGACCGTTGACGGTCTTAAAAATCAAGTATTGCTAGATGTTCGAACATTTCGACGGCGTACGCACGCCGACGACAGGCGTATATAAGGCCTGCTAGATTTTTGAGACCGTCCCCGCGTTTGTTTTAACGATTAAGTTGTTCTGTCGGGACACCATTAAAAGAATGCCACAGCAGCGTCCGGTTACATTGTGTAGTAATTAGCATAGAATGTATCGGTTAGTTCTGAAATTTGGTTTAATTCAAGTTAATTGTAAACTCTCCACCAGGAAACTTTTGCTGTCCTTCGGAAGTGTTTTTGACACTGACTGACATTTTGCCGATTGACGGTTCTTAGATTTTGATCCTGCAGCATTAAAGTCGTGTTATGTATCTATAGAAGTTCATTTCGACGTTGTTAATAATCACCATTCGTAGGTTTTAGATTTGATTTTATTCTCCCGCGAAAGCGAGGGAGTATGTTTTTACCGGCGTTGATTTGTCTGTCTGTCCGTGACCACGATAACTAAAAAGATCGTGGACGGATTTGTACCAAATTTGATGGGAAGGTTCCTAATGGGAAACGGAATACCAAGTTCGTGTTTCGTTACGATCGGTAGAGGGATGTGGAAGTAACGGTCAAAAAACTCCATAAACCGGCAATTTGTTGCATTTCATACTTCTTCGAACGATCATACCTGAGACACTGAATCATACCTTAACTGAAACTGAACTTGAACTGTAGTTTTAAGAATTTAGTAGGTGTGACAAGTGTTGCCAAATGTTGGCGACTAACTTTCGCGGGGAGATGTACTATCTCAAAGTACTTTCCGTCTAGTTTTTTTTTAATTTTTAGCTTGTCATATTATCTCTAATGCATGCATTTTACCATTTTTATTTGTTAATGTTTGTTTATATTGGCTATGTGTCTGAATTAAGCCTGACGTATGTTTGTATAGTTTCAGATAAATAATCGACGACGGTGAAAGACGCGGCGGAAATGGTGAATAAAGACCAGGCGGCGTCGGTGGAGTTGGCGATGGAAGAAGTGAAGCCGCTGCGACATTCCGACAGTGCCGCCAACGTTGAAATCAAAGAGAGCCAGCCATCAAAATCCGAACAGTCGTGCGGTCTGTTTCTCGCGATTAACTAAGACATGGTCGTTTTCTTCGACATCGTCCTCATTTTTTTGCTAGAAAAAAATTACTGCACTCATCACTGCGTAGGACCGTGATTTTGACCATATTTTCACTGCGCGTGCGCATAAACGTTTATATTTATGAGCTCAAGTTCATAATTCTGGTCAAAGAGAGCTACAGTTTATCGATCGAGTTATATTTCCTTATGTTTTCGACCACGCCTTAGCAGAAATGGCGGAATTTTTACTTTCGATCCGCATCTGTTGTCATAATCTAACTCAACGGCGTAGATTTCGTTTAAAGGATTGAAATTTTGGCAATTTAGCAACATGTCAGATGATTTTAGACGTATTTTACTATGCATGCACAGTAACAGCTACTTGTGAGCTTTCGATCAAATTTCTGACACCGCCATTCAATTTGGCGACTCCAATTTCCTAAAAGAGAACGATATGTTATCGACTGAGTTACATATTGTTGGATTTTCGACCATTTTCTGTTGCGCATGCGCAGGCCTTATTTCTACTTCCGGTCCAAAATCTGATATACTTCCATCTTTCTCCTTGGCGTCGATTTCGTGTAAGGGGATTGAAATTTAGATGATTTGGCAACATTTCGCGTCCACGCGCGCGCCTATATCGGAAAATAATCCAAAACTTTCTGTGTTGTATTTCGCTGGTTTTTCTCGCGAACGATCGAATCATCACGTGGCGGATTTCCGTTGTCCGATGCATCGCGAATGATGAGGATAAAGTGGGCGTCATAATCTTCTACAGCAGCAGCAGCAGCTGATGACTATGATGATGATGGAGATGATGTTGCTGCGAGTGGGATCTAATGACAGCAATTTTAGACGCGTCACGTCGGTCTTGAATGTGATATGCCATTAATCAGCGCTCGAGGTTGACAGTAAGTAGCTTAGTCTACACCGCGTTGAATAAGCTACAGGGAGAACAGGAAGCTTTTGGAAGTCAGCAGCAAAACATTTCTAGGATAGAGTGATGCAGAGAACGCATGATAGACGGCGTTATGTCAGTACGACACGATGCAATACAACTGTAGAGATTGTATATTTACGTGCGCTCAAAAGCCAGCTTAACCTAGCCTACGGCAACAAAAAGAAACGGTAAAATAAAGAAGAAACTAAAAGCAAAGAACCCAGGGAGCTCAGAAGAAGCGCTCCGAGTGATAGTCCGTGAAGGCAGCTGGGAGGGGGGTGGGCAGAAGTGAAACTATAATGATGATCTATTATCTCTTTTATACACAATAGGCCTACACCGTTGCATGAGTGGACAGTGGACAGACAAACAGAACCGCTGTAGAACATACCACGTACATAGGCAGTAACGATTTCATTACCTCCGCCACAGGTTGGCCGATGTCATCATGTTTTGATCAGAGTTTGTTTGTCTGTCTTTCAGCAGGATAACTGAGCCGTTAGTATGAATGAATATTCATGAAATTCGGGGACTAGGTATATTATGGACCAGCCTAGAGTTGACTAACTTTTGGGTTAGCGCACCTGCTATTCGCTGGCAACGACACTATGGCAGAGTTATATTCTTTACCGTGTGCCCTCCAGAGTTGATGATTAATCGTTAACATGAAATACGTATTTACAACAATAATTATACAACAAGGTGTCGCCCTAACGGGACGTAATGGTACTGGCCCGCCGTGCAGTGTTGCCGTGGAGTAGACTGCAGGCGGTATGACGTCATCGCCTGGCCTGCGAGCGTGAAGCCGCCTGCAGGCCGGCCGTGGAGTGCTACAAATCCCGACAGAAGACGACAGACGCCAGCTACCGTTACTAGTCTGGTCCCCTACACTATGTGTAGGCGGGCCAGTAATAACGTAATCGCCGGCAATAGACAGGGACGCCGGTTGACTTACTAGAGGAAGCCAGCACTCACAAGTGTGCAAAGACCCACGCCGGCAATGTTTTTTGTGACTCGTGACCTTGACCTTTGATCTTTTAACCCCGAAATAACTCAATTTCCAGGACTTATGGTGGGACATTTTTATGAAAAGTTCGGTGATCCTAGCTGTATCAGTTATTGAGATATCACGCATGCGGAAAAACACAGACAGACACACATTCAGACGGAGATATTAAAACCTACCTCAGCGACTGCGGTCGGCCAGAGTAACAAAAATGCTGTGTTACTAAGTAGAAATTTTATGCGTCAGTATTAATGAACGCGTTTATTCGCCAGATGGCTATAAAACAGTAATGTACATGTGGTAAAAAGACGATTGATTATGTAACTACTGTATAGAGCACTGTTTGCATATGCACTAGTATGTTTTTGCTCTATGCACTTTACCACGGTACGATAATGATAATAATAATAATAATGGCGGATGTAGTGGGCCGATGTTGTGCGTGTCCCATCGAGTTCTGCTCGGAGATACGAGAAAACTGTCGCCACGTCGACTGTCGCAAACATCTACGACAGACGTTCTCTCTCAAGACGCTTCGACAACGCATTCCCGTCATTAACTGGTTGCCGAAATACAGGTATTCGTCCGAATCATCCGAGCTATTTTAACCGATCTTTATCAGTCTCGTAATGATTATGTCACGTTACGTGGCTTGCGTTGTGTCATGCCTCATTAAACGACGATTGATTGATTGATTGATTGATCCACTTTGTTGCATACAGATGATGTAAAAGGGCCGATACGATAACACCACAGTAGTAGTAGTAGTAGTAGTGGTAGAAGGCGAATTTGTAACGCGCGTCTTCATACAAAACTATCTCAGACGCAGGTACGGCTCCTTCCACTAGTGTTTGTCAGTCAGTCTGTCTGTCCGCGCTCTAAAAGGAAAACGTCTTGAGCTATCAACACCAAACTTGGTACACGTATACTCTATAGCAGTCGCTCAGCATGCATTGACCCAGACGTCAAAAGGTCAAAAGTCAAGGTCACACGGTTACGAAAACCGTCACGGTCGCACGGTTGCTAGTGACGCGTGTTGCTACGGCTGTGTGCTACGGCAGCCGGCGTGGGTCTGCATGTCGATACGACTGCCTGTGTTCTCTAGTTACTTGTATTGCGGTGCTGTGCGGCGGCGTTTGATATACCAGATTACATCATTTCCAAGGAGACATCATCGCCGGTATCACGGTCGGTCTAACCGTTGTTCCACAGAGTCTGGCCTATGCCAACATCGCCGAACTGCCGCCTCAGGTCTGTTCATACGCATCGACTGTGTTCGACGTCTACGTTCTGTCTGTACTGACGTCAATGTCACGAATCACGAAAATGTTGCCGGCATGGATCTTAGACCGATGTCACACCTGCAATTTTATCGCGCAGCTTTATCGCGCGACAAAATCGCAAGTGTGACGCGGCGTCTGGCGCGCAACTTCTCAACAGTCGCGCAACTCCTTTTCCGATTAGAGCAGTGCTCTATTCTGTGCGAATTTGTCGCGAAAATGCGGTGAACGCTGATCGGTCAATTCTTGTTTATGCGACAAAGTTGCAGTGTGCGACACGGCATGTCACACTTGCGACGTTGTTGCGCGATAAAGTTGCGCGACAAAATCGCGCGATAAAATTACAGGTGTGACATCGGTCTTAGCACTATTGTGAATGCTGGCTCCTTCTAGTTCATGCGGCATGTCCATTGCCCAAGGTGCATTTAGTTTACTCGCATAAATAAATAAAACCGATCTACTTCAGTCTGTTGCTTGCTCTATCCAGACTTTAGTTATCGTGTAAACTAGATTCGCACCAACCTTAGCCTACATTAGCATCACCTATTCCTTCACCTATCACATCTTTCTCTTTTGATTCACCACTCTGCTCATCCACAACTCCCTCAGTCTTTCGCTCCCGTCTTAAAACCTACCTGTTTCACAAATCTTACTCCTCGTAGCTTCAGTTCTTCCTCCCGGACTGCCTTCATGGACTATTGCCCGGACCGTTTCTTCTGAGCTACTCGTTTTTTAGATTTTCATTATTTTTCGTTTTTGTGCCGTGCGCTAGATTAAGCTGGCCATAGCGTCAGCTTTTGAGCGCACGTACACCGTGTTTCAGAAAAAAACATTTACTCATATTATTGGCTATAAGTTGAGGAATAATTGTCTGATTTTAATAATTTTTGGCACCAAAATTCCTGACATAATTTGACATCGCATGACAGCTTAGTTGTCCATCTCACCTAACTAATGTGTCTACACTACCTTGTAAAACTTATCGCACGAGTTTTGTTGCCGTACATAACATACTTTTCCATACAGGTTGTGGACTTTTGGCATCAAATTTTTACTAACTGTTGAAACAACAGTTTTCAACAGTCAACAACCGTTTCTGTCGTGTTTACTGATATACATTATATATTCTTTGCCAGTGATGACGTCACTGCGACAGCAGGATGGAGCGCCAGCTCACAGAGCACGTGAGACGGTCGAGTTGCTGAAAGAAGTCACGCCTGATTTCATCCCACCAAGTTTGTGGCCTCTCAATAGTCCTGATCTTAACCCCGTAGACTATGCAATATGGAGAATCATGCAGAAGAGGGTCTACAACAAGAGGAAGATTACAAATGTCGAAGAACTTCGCCAGCGCATCGTGGACGAGTGGGAACGTCTTGATCAGCGCATTATCGACGACGCAGTGAAGGAGTGGCGAAAACGACTGCGAGCGTGTGCTGCTGCTGAAGGAGGACAGTTTGAACATGAACTGTGACTCCTGGCGAAACATTGTTGTTGCAACTGTGCATTATGACTTTGACGTTTAATTGTTTGAATGTTTATAACATTTACCGTGACTGTTTTCAGTGTTCTTTGACTCTTTCAGTCACATGCAGCCGTTGTGAAGCGTTATAACACATTTTGTGTAAAACTTACTACAAACAGTGACACTGAACGAAATAACAGCAGCAAATCAACACTTCCTGTATATGTTAGTGAACATTTTCACATTTAATGAATTGTGGAACGTGACTTTGTCACAAAACAGGGCGTGTTTGTAAAGTACGGCGACAAAACTCGTGCGATAAGTTTTACAAGGTAGTGTAGACACATTAGTTAGGTGAGGTGGACAACTAAGCTGCCATGCGATGTCAAAATATGTGATGAATTTTGGTGCCAAAAATTATTAAAATCAGACAATTATTCCTCAACTTATAGCCAATAATATGAGTGGATGTTTTTTTCTGAAACACGGTGTAAATATACCGTATCGTTTCATATCGTAGCGAGATGTACAGTTTTAACAATGCTTAAAATATACTTTGCTGGCTGCCAGTCGAGTTTTGTCAGCGCTGGCTAAAATTTGTATCATTATCGTTCTCACTTTTTATCTGCCTACAGTCTACTGGAAAAGTTTTCCACCACCAGTGCAGTGGTGGAGCTGAATTCGTATACGTGTAGAAGAAAGCACGACACTTCATTTAGTCTTTATATAGCAGCGCTAAATGTTAAAATAGTTTAATAAATAACTACTATTGTTAACAAATACTTCGTATAGCT
>Ga0209780_1004354_pt1 | contig 10883 bp, 8 predicted proteins | sample WorMetexBAHAMAS2_FD_187384 | JGI IMG/M metagenome (GOLD analysis project Ga0209780, IMG submission 187384) | Marine gutless worms symbiont microbial communities from Max Planck institute for Marine Microbiology, Germany - Inanidrilus exumae... | ecosystem: Host-associated > Annelida > Digestive...
TCCCCTTCCCTCTTCATCCCTCCCCCAAAATCGAAATCGAATTTGGTGCATTTTAGCCCTAAAATCTTCTTTCTTCAAGTTCAGCTCGAGATATTATGCGAATTACGCTGCATCGTTGAGGAGTGCTAATTGCTTCACACAATTTAATTTCAGAACAGACAAATTTGATCTTGGGGCAAATATGCCGTTCCGCCTTGATTGCATGATAACTACCGGAACACCGGCGTTCCGGCACCACTACACCACTGATTATACACCTGTTTTATGATGTGTATTAATGCTGTAAATTTCAGCAAGCGTTTTGATGGAAACTGTGCGGAACGTGGTGTATGCTGTCGTTGGCTTGCTTGGACTATTCATCGTCATCGCTGCTGTCGTATGCATCTCGGTTCACGTCTACCATTGCTGCTCTCGACGCCGCCGCAAGCGATCGAACACTGTCGGTGACACATGCTCACGACCGTCAGCATCCAGCACCGCCGTCGACTGCCAGTACATTACACTGCAGACGAATGACGGCACAGCTGCGGCAGCAGCAGTCCCAACATCCCCACTCAATCCCAGTGACCGCGAGTCCATGGACCTTCAGCAGACAGATGTTAAACCTCCGTCCTACGATGAAGTGATGGGATTGAAATGAATTTATCGCATTCAGAATTTCAGATGCAACAGTGCATGTTCCACGTTTTGTGGTTTTTTTGCAACAGTGCATTTGCTGTGCAACAAAAATTGCACCGCAGGTTTTTTATAGTTGACATGAAATTATTGCTTTGATGTAAATTTGTGCCATTTTACTGTATAAAACTAATATTTTGTGATGTTCAGAATAGTACAGTAGTGAAGTAAAAGTAATGAGTTACGACAGTGCTTAAAGTAGTTTGAGAAAGCTGGGGGGCTCCCTTTCACCTCTTATCCCTTTCCCTTATCCCCGCCTCAGTCTACCACCCCACTCCCCCATGAGCTGGGGCTGAGCTAAGAGCTGGGGGGGCTGAACCACCCCCCCTGATCCTCCCCTTACTTTAAGTCCTGAGTAACGATACTGAAGTGAATTCAACGATACTTTTAGCTGTAATGCAGTACTTCACGTGGTATTTATTCTTCACCTGTGACAATGTAACTTCTATTACAGTTTTTCTGCATGAGTTTCTACAATGCTAGGTTTCATTAGACTACTAAATTAGGTGAATCCAGCGATACAATGTTTTGTTTAGGCACTCACAAGTCATGCAAACTCTAAAAATTTTGCACTTCTTCAGACGACTTAGGCATTTGATTGTGTTTCGTAATTTCTTAGTTGTAGATTACGTTAATGCAGTTTTATAGTTGGCAAATATCAAGTAATTACTATTTATAACAAGCCTACCATTGTAAACAGAATCTTTGCCCCCGGTGCTGCCACCTAGTGAATTGGAGGAAGCATACACATTTTCTCTGATTCCGGCCCATTGGTTCCATTGTGTGAGAACTTGACGTCATCCACAAAACTGGAAGTTCATAGCTTGTTGCACTTTTGTCACGGAACTGAGCCACGGCCACAGTTAACATGTACCGAATATTCCGTTACGTTTGCACGTGGTTTTTCAAGATGTGCAACAGACAGACATACTCACTGATTGCAGTACTTTGCACCCCTGCCGGGGCAAAGCTATTAAGGCTTGTCTAGTGGTACATATCACCAGGCGGCTCTTTGTCCTAAGCCAATATATACATTGCAATTTCATCTTATATTAGTAACTTTAACTATGCAGATCCTCAGTATTAAAGTGCTGTGACTGCCTGTGCATGGAAAGCTTTGCTGCTAATAATTAGCGACAGCTGTTTCGTGTTATTTTTGTGCCAAACATTTTAGTTGATTTTTTGATAATTGCAGTGTAATCACTAATCAGTGTGTCCATAGATCATGGTGTTGCTGTGTTGAGTCCATTTATACTAGGCAGTAGTCAGATAATATGCACTTATCAGTCACGAATAACTGCAATATATTAAATATTTTCATCTGGCGTGTACAAAGACTGATATTGTGTCCCGATTGGATTTTGTTATTATGCAGTGCTTACACTTTGCACATACATGTATGCTGTAAAAATAGTCCCAATGTGTACATCAGTTTTTAGGGCCCCACCTAATTACCAGTGGGGTGAAATTTGGTGTGGGGGAGGCGACCTTCCATGCCATATTTCACGCCCATCGGTGCGACTCATTGCCCTTTGCGGTAAAAAACCTCAAAATCGCTGCCCGAGTAACCGAAATACCGGCGCTTTGGGCGTGATGCTGGTAAAAATCAGTCAATGTTTGGTGAAGTTACAGTAAAAGTAAAAGCATCATATTTTGATTGACGGTGAACATAAAGGTTATATTGAGCTGTTATGTTGAGAGGTTGTGTTGTGAGCTGGCGTTAAACAGATGTTACAAACTGAGTTTCAGCAGCTTTTTTCAGTCGCAGAGAGATTACTGTGAGTCTGTGATGTTTGTTTGTTTTGATGGCAGCAGAGTTTTTATGTGTCAGCATTTGCATGTGTCTGGCTTCCAGTTTTTGGATGGCTTGTAATGTGTATTCAGGTCGTTGTAATTAAACGGTGACTGAACTAAGTTTGTGCTCGCTCAGCTTAGACCAAAAGTTGTTCAAGTTTTTGTCACTGTATGCTTTTTTGATGACCTTCAGTAAATGATGGTTGTGAGAACAGTTCCGTTAAAACATCACGGCTTGTACGGTAGTACAAGCTGTTGTAAAAGCCAATAGCCAAAGTAATGGTAAAGGGCTCCGAAACCCCTGAACGGATTTCGATGAAACTTGAAATATATAACCATGTCGTGGGTATGCCCAAACACGCAAATCCGTGTGGCGCTGAGACAACGTGGATGGTCTGGGCGAACACGTGAAAAAACACCTTGTGGTTTCTTAGGTATACCTTTTTTGCTTTATTCTTTGGCTTGCGCCGAGCCAGCACAAGTGGACCGATTTTTACGATCTATACGTCATACGACGTGTTTCCGCCCAAGGATGTGCCTTTTGGGGTTCTCGTTCATACTGCTCCCATTTTGGGAGCAAAATCCCCCTATTTGGGGTCGTGCATAGGCATTTTCAAGCTTATTGCGCAAAATACTATTGAAATTACGCGCCGATTACAGTCAAATTTTGCACAGTCACAAAGACCACCAAATGCTCTTCGTGGGTGGTCCCAACGCGCGTAAAACAAATCCAAGATGGCAGACGGCCGCCATCTTGAAAAATTGAAAATGGGCCATATCTCTGGAACGGTTTGACCGATCTTCGTGAAATTTGGTATAATGAAAACACAATGCAAAAGACATAATCATACAATTGTACAACACTGAGACTGCACGCACATATAATACAAATTAGACCCACAAATTAAAATTACTGAAAATTTAAAAAACCGTATGAGACTATAGAACAATATCTATTGGCGCAAAGGCTTGTTCATGTCAAAAGTGCCATGCACCGAGTAGGCAAAAGTAGAATTATATGCTATGCTATCTTCTTTGCCTATTTCACCTAATAAAACCGCAAAAAAATTTAAAACAAAAACTGGCATCAGTTTCTCTACATTGTAAAAGCTGCCGTTCTAAAACAGCAACTATCAAAATTTTATCCCTTAGCACAGAAGATAGCTTTTACATTTATGACAGGCCACTGACTGAAATAAATGTGCACACTAGCTTCTGTGCTTAGAATTTGCGGATGAAATTTTGATATTTGCTGTTTTAAAGCGGCGGCTTTTACAATGAAATGAAACTGAAGCCAGTTTTTGTTTTTTAATCTGTTGTATTTGTAGTCATTTTGTCTTTGCATCCTTATTTTTTGCATTGCCATTCAGGTGTGATACATGAGAAATGATGTCAAACCATGTATCTCCAACAATGTTGCTTTGTTTGTTTCATTCACAGAGCGTGTAAGTTATTATCTGATTGCCCACTTCCAGTGTTACATATTGCTGGCAATACTGCTTATATTATCAGTAAGAATTTAATTATTAATTAATTAGTAATAATTTATTGCTATCATCATTATCTACTTATTATACAATTATTATTACTTGATATTATTTTATCTTAATGCTTTATGTTCATTCGTTGCTTGATTTAGTTATGTTATTTTATTATTAATTTCAGTTTCATTATTTTGCCTTTGTATTTGAGGAAATGGAAAAGCTTGCATGTTTTGCATGAAATATAGTCGTTACAATAAAAACTAGGGCTGTTGAGCGATTAACTTTTTAATCGCATTAATCGCGCAATACGCCGCAATTAATTATTTAAATCACATTTTTAGCGCACAAGTTCTTTTTTGTGTTGTGTTAATAAGGGATAATGGATGACCAGAAATATACGGACGCAAGCTTTTTGCACATTTGTGGACACAATCTGTGCATGCTTAATGAACGCTGATTTTCAGTTTCGATTTTGGAATCAATTAACCGTTTTATAGACCTAATCTGTATCACTTGTAACATCTCTCATTCCTTTCGCACTTCGGTTTTTTAGTCCATGACAGAACAGAGTACAATGCTGCTGGTAAGACTGGATAGCGACCGTCTGTGGACGCCTAACGTTGGACAGCTGTGGACGCAGACGCCAAAATATCCACGTCCGTACATCTCTGTGAATGACGCCTCTTAAATGCAGAAAATATCATCCTAGAATAGTGAAATCAAACTAAATTTAGAGTAACAAGCCACAATCTCGCTAAGCTCGATTGTGGCTTGGGCGCCTGCCGTAAGCCACGCATCGTGCCGCCCCGTCTCCCTTCGCCGGCGCCCGCAGCTGGTCTGCGCACGTCGTCTGTCCGTGCCCGCCGCTTGCCGCCCGTGCCTGCCGCCCGACCGTCCGTCCACGTAAGCCACGTCCCGTGGCCATCGCGACAATCTGATAGCGCCTCCGACTCGAGCATGCTTGAATTTGTGCGCTATACAAATTTTGTAATAATAATAATTATTATATATAGATGTTGCAAACGGAAAGTAAACGTTTTTTCAATAAAGGTGTAAAGTTCGATTATCTTGAGGTTTGTATTGAATTTTGCTACTGGTGTGACTAGTTTGACCGCGCCGACAAAAATGTTTTATTATTTGAGTTTTGTTTCAGCATCCGCACATGTGAAACAAGCTGTTTTACTTACTGCATTCGATGAGACATAGTGTCACGTGACTCAATAGTCCTGTACGGAGCATACAGACAAGAGGAGACTGAGTTGATTCTAACAGTGAAAATGGAAACTAGACATCCCGTAGGGGGATCATTTAGTAGTGCATTTTTGGCATCTGTAATCATTGCGGAGTTATGATGGCCTGAAGTCGCAAGATCTGGAAATTTTGTTAGCAATTTTTGCGTTTTCTGGAAAAACGACCCCTTATGGTAAAACTTTCAAAGTTTTGTTCCGAAAGTTTACATGGCGACACCGATTGACGTTGTTGTGTTCAAATGTTGTAAAATTTGTCCGACGGCAAATTGGCGAAATCTTGCGTTATTTACTTCACACACACACAAAAAAAATTTCGGCTGCTTCTGAAACTGTGGCTACTGCGCAGATCGCGCCCAAAATCTGCCAGGGCCAGCCCCCAACATTTGGCTCACATTGTTCCAGATTTCATCCAAATCGGTTCACTTTCGGTGGAAACGCGTCAACACCATTCTTTTGCCCCGTAATAAAGTATTTTCGTGATTCGACCGAAGCGAAGCATTGCTTCGGGCGATTAATAATAGTGATAATAAACTGTGCTGTATGTAGGTTTCAGTGTTTGTTTATTTATTCTCCAGTGTTGTCTCAACATTCAGCTGTCATGGAATTTGTAAGCAGATGGTTGTGAGCACATGTATGAATGTGTGAATATAATTATACATGTTTAGCAGACGTTGTATTTTTATGAAGTGAAGATCGTTGTCCGCATTTTTATCACTTGTCCATTGTCATTGTCTGTGCTATGGTTGTTGCTGAAGTAGACTTTTGCAATCACTGTGTCTCAAAAAACGACACTGGTTTGGACTGCTATAAATTCGACGCACATTCAACGATTTTGATAATCTTTGGCAGAAATGTTGCTAAGAAAGTCAGCAATCAAACGGTACTTTATTTTTTTCCAGCTCACCTAACTAGTGCTTCGGCACTACTTGGGGAAACAGAAAGCTGAAAATTGCGTCTTTTCACTTAAATGGAATAAATACTGAATGTTGCTTTGCCAAAAAGACATACAAAAGTAAAACACACATTCATATTATCACTTGGTCACAGCGAAACCACCAGTCATTTGCACAAGAATCGTCGGCAGTATGCACCAAACAAAACCTAGGAAGGGATTATAGCACGCCATACACATCGGTTACGTAATGTCTGTCGCTGTCTTCTTTGTCGAGCCTGAAGTGAAAACAATGGACAATATTGGTGGGATATCTTACTATCTCAACAGAGGTTAGCTATTATTAACCACGTTGTCGACTACAATATTATTTGCCTTTCAGCAACACAGCTCATGCCTGCACCAGTACATGGTGCGCACAAAACAGTTCATTTCTCCAGAGCTATGGCCCGAACAGGTCAGAGCTGAACTCAGTTGATTACAAGATGTAGGGAGTCTACAGCAGTGTGAATATGAGTTGCAAGTCAACAAAATTGAAGAAAATGCAGCGACTGGTTGAACTCTGGAAAAGCAGTAATACAACATTTGAGTGAAAACATGCTTCTGTGTTTTGCCAGGTAGTGCAGAATCATTATTTAGGTGAAGTGGAAAAACAAATAATAATTTGACTGCTTGCTGTCTCGGTAACATTCCTGCCAAAAATTATCAAAATTGGTTGGTGTACGTCGAAGTTATAGCAAGCCAAAGCAGTGTAATTTTTTGAGATACAGTGTACATGTATGCACTGTTGACCACCTAGACTGTCATTTTTATCTCTGGTTGCATTAACTGATTGTACATGATGAGCAGACTTGTGACATTATGTTCCAGGGACATTTTGGAACATTGTCATCATTGGGGTAGGTATGAATTTTTTTCACAGGGGAAAGCAAAATTCAGGCTGTTTGGAGTGGGGTCCTGGGGCAAAGCCCAAATGGGGAATCTGGAGCAAAGTCTCCAAAAACATGATGACTTCACCATAATAGCGTGTGGAGTTATAAAAGTCACATAACACCATTATGTAGAGTAGTGAGGTAGTAATGACTTCTGTGGCTAAGTGATGCAACTGCTGACTAAGTAGACGGCCAGCCTCACTCCTTCAAAAGCGCCGTTAAACTCCAGCCAGCCAACCTTCAGAAATGTTCTTGGATCTTTACAAATTACATAAGTGGTTCATGGCAGTTCGTGGGAGCAGTTGCTGTATGTACTGCATACTAGCTGTGCCATTGGTTGTCATTGCATTGCATTTGTTCATTTTTCGACCATGCTGTTGGTTTGCTATAGGACTGTTTACCGCTAAAGAGTGTTTGAATGATATACTGTCAGAAACAGACCATAACTAGAGCAGACAGTTTGTGTGTCAGATTGTAGGCATGCCTACTTTAGTCACTTCAACTGGCTGCAGCCAGAGGACGTCTGTTTCAACTGCTTATATTTGTTATTTAGCTTAATATTGTCTTCTGAGTGAACAGTTGGTTTTGCACTTTAACAATGCAGATTAGACCACCAGTGTTAACTCATTAGCAGAAAGTTTATCGAATCATATGGAACTAAATATTAACACATTAGCACATGACATTAAGACCTTTTTCTACAGATTTGTAACAACCAAACATTTTGTGTGAACGTTGCCAAATCGTAAGCATGCAGATATACACCCCGTACGGGCTCTGGGGTGGTAATGTGCCGTGAATCAGGTGTTGATTTCGGTGCTGTATAAATTGTTTGTTTTTTTACTTAACTTTCTTCCTCACTTTCAACTTTCCTTATACTTTCTTCCTTATTTGTTTACTTCCTCACTTATCTATCAGCTTCTTCCAAAATAGACCCGTTCTGTTTCCAGGCCGGAGGTCGTAGGAGGCGACTAAACCTGGCTTTAGTCTTTTTGCATTCATTTTATGTTGCACTATAATTTGTTACCAATACACGTTTGCTTTGTTGTATTTGTTTTAGTTTTTCATCACTACGCCAAGCGATTGGCTGGGAAGAAGCCGAAGAACGTCTCCAAAATGGCATATTTTGTGTCGAGTGGGAGTAAAACCTTAATTCAATCAATCAAGCAGATATAGTTATACGAGTAACCCTTTACTTATCGATTAAATTACCGTATCGTAATTTACAGCAAATTAATGCAGCAGTGCTGTTGAGTGATTCTCTGTTGATGGTTAATTTTTAGGTCGACTCCTCCGAGTGACTTAATAAAGTGTGTCTCAAATGTCTGTCCGTCCACAAAACCTTTCTCCGATTTAAATGAAATTTGGTATGTAGGTAGAGGTCGACGAGTGATGCATGACGGTATGCAGTATGACCCGATCCAAGGTCAAGGTCACGAGGCCTTGAAATTCGGAAATTCGGCCATTTCCAAAGGCTATCGCCTCGGCCATTTTCCAAAGGCTATCGCTTCCCCCATTTATTATGGGGGCTGGCAAATGACCACTGGGCAGGCACATTACGCTGCGACCTCTGCATTCAGATTTTTGATTTTTGCCCTAGTTTGTGTCACGTGACTTTGAACTTGGCAGTAACGACAGTTGTGATTCTCGAAATTTTCTTCCTATCTCAATGAAATTCGGTATGCAGGTAGAGGTCGATGAGTGATGCATGATGGTATGCAGCATAACCAGATCCAAGGTTAAGGTCATGAGCCCTTGAAAGTCGGAAATTCGACCATTTTCGAAGACTATCTCCTCCCCCATTTATAATGCGGGCTGGCAAATGACCACAGATTCTTAAATTAGGGCACAATGCTTAAAGGTTATCGAGGCCGGATTTTTGATTTTTGTCCTACATTTTATGTCACTTGACTTTGAACTTGGCAGTAAGTAGGAGTCGACCGTCAGTCCCGTATGAGGCTAGTTTTTTAATATTTGCAACTTATTATAAAATGCGGGACAGTCACATAAAATTCTTGTTTATTGGTGCATGTCAAACTGCTGATTATTTTTATCCTTATTACGGCTCATCTACACTGTTAGTTTGCCAGATGCTGTAACGCCAGGCGGAGTTGACCACCGACGAGGGGCTATAGGGTCACGTGATTCATTGCAGTGGGTGGTAGGCTTGCAGCCGCGCTGTCGGCTATTTATGCTGAATGCAGAGGTCGCAGCGTAATGTGCCCAGTAAGCTAGCATGGGTCCTGATAATTTGTGTGTGTAAACCGAGAACTCTACGTGGTGGACCGTGGAAGGGAAGAGAGCGCATACAACGAGCCGGGTTTTGTTAGCTTACACACACTTCCATATCACTTAAATTCCACTCACTGCGTCATCTAATTAGAATTTGCCCAGTTTCATGCACAGGCCTGTTTTTACCCGCGCGACGCTATGCTAGTGCGGGTATTAGCCGTCACTGTGTGTCTGTCTGTCTGTCACACACCGGTATTGTGTCAAAATGGCTAAACATAGGATCACACAAACAACGTCAGGGACTCTTAGTTCTGTGACGCCAACAGTCGTTGGTGGGCGACGTCCCATTCCCCCTGAAATTTGCTCTCGAAGTGACCCACTCCCCTTTCGAACACAACGATTTCGACCAATATCCGCTCATGGTGCCTCAACCGTGAGAGCTAGCGAAAAATATCCAATTAGCACTAGTAGGAAGTCGACCACGCGCTTTCCAACGAGCCATAGATGAACCGTATACGTTACCCCTAAGTCTCCCAAAGGGTGACACAAAACGCAGTTTTGCTGTTTTTGCCAGTAAAATCCAACTTCTGTCGGAAGAAGTCTGCTAGTGCTGCAACGTTTCTTTGTGTAAAAACTTCCAGCGGCAAAGCTCAAAGTTGTAGCTACATGATTCCTCTACATAACGGTCCATAGATGGATTGTGGGTGACGTGTCCCCATCTACCTAAAATTTGCGCTTAAAATGACTCACCCCTTCAGAAAACGCCGATTTTGACAGATTTTGCTTAAGCCATGACAGCTAGCGAACAAATGTCAGTTATCGTTAATAGGAAGTTGACAATGCGCTTTCCATCGAGCCATAAATGAACCCGGTGCGTTACCCTTAAGTCTCCCAAGATCGTTAAAAATATTAGTGATTGTACTGTATTCTGCAAGAAAATTTATTATTTTCCACTTGAATTCTTGGCTTATTTTTCAGCGACTGTGTCGTCTTTTACGGGGATATGGGAATGAAGTAGCGTTCTCACTGACTCCTGCGATCGACCGCCGTCGACGACGTCAGTGAGAACGCTACTTAATTTATGCGGGTTAGCGGCGGGAAGGCAACGAGAACGGCGGAAAACCCGCGGAAGCGGTTGCCGTTCTTGCGAGAACCGCGGTAAAATCGCAGTTGTGTTAATAGGCCCTATTTCGTCCGCGTTTACAGAGAAATCCCACGGAAGACCGCCGAATTCACCTATCTGATGAATCAGTTCCTCCTTTGCTGTTTCTGTATAGCTTATAGAAGCCCTGTATAGTCAGTGATACTTATTTCTTAGTTAAGATTCTAACGTTGTTCTGACTTTGAATTTTGAACTAGGCCTACATGCAGGACGTTGAGGGGTGAACGCCGAACGCGAGAATGGAAATGATCTCGAGGCCACTCGAGGGATGAGCATGGGAATGGGAATACGTTTGTGAGGGTGAGTGCAGGTAAAGGAATTCACTAGCTGATGTAGGATCCCCGTAAAAGACGACATAGTCGTTGAAAACTGAGCCAAGAATTAAAGTGGAAAATAATAAGTTTCCTTCCAGATTACACACATACAAAAATGGCCGGTCGTAAAAGAGAAAGATATAAAATA
>Ga0209780_1004355_pt1 | contig 10881 bp, 9 predicted proteins | sample WorMetexBAHAMAS2_FD_187384 | JGI IMG/M metagenome (GOLD analysis project Ga0209780, IMG submission 187384) | Marine gutless worms symbiont microbial communities from Max Planck institute for Marine Microbiology, Germany - Inanidrilus exumae... | ecosystem: Host-associated > Annelida > Digestive...
ATCTAGGTCATAATGTAACTTTTGAGCAATGATAAAACAATCACATTTTAATGAATGTGAATTTTAAGTAGAATATTTCTTTAAAAAAGAATATACTCATAAAAATTATACACCAGTATTTTGTGTTTTGATAATTTTTTTGCAGAATAAGAAGGTTTGCACGTTTAAGCAAGTTCTAAGCATATGGCAGATTATATGAGCATTGTACAAACCACCATAATACTTCACTAAAGGCCAGTACACATCACAACGACAGAATTAAACTGAGCTGAATAGTGGCAGTTTGTGGTTCTGAACACGTTCAAAAGTAGTACAGTTGAGTTCGTTTGTGACAATGTGAATGGTTGGTACAGTTTGCACAGACTCAGAACTGTCAGTTCAGTTCTGTTGCAGCAGTGATGTGAACAGACTTGACAGTGCACACAGCTGCCAGGAAACTGCAAGTATCTGCGTGAAAATTCCATTGCAATTAACAAAAAATGTTCCACACACTGCAACCACTAGAGATGCTGGAGTGAAAAACAAGAAAACCTGTTCTGTGGCCGAGGCAAGTTCACACCGGGCTGCTGCATCTGCTGATCTTGTCAGATGCTCTAGCTCATCGCGGAGAAGTTTCAGTTCTTAACAGCATCAACAAACAAACAAGTCTCCACTGCCGCTGACAGACCTCCGTGATGTGGTGCCTCACGCACACCATGTTGTACACAGATGTAGATGGTCAGTGCGATAAACTGGTGACCAATGACCATGACCAGTTTATTACACCGATCGTCCACCTTAGTTGACAGCACCAGAGAGGATCGACGTGACAACTCTAGCTTCAACCGTTACAGAGATAACTTACAAAATGTAAATGGCTCACGTGACCTAACCACGCCCCTTTCAGGGACTGTTTGCCATCCGTGGGTTCGCACTTGGTACCATCAACCTACCTACCAAATTTGAAGTCTCTATCTCCACTAACTATAAAGATATGAAAGGTGATACAACATGTCAAAAATGGGGTGGTTTGGGTGACTCTAGGTCACTGGAAATAGCACCATTCGATAGAATGCATGGCCTCGTTTGCGTGATCCTACGTTTAGCTGTTTTGATACAATATCAGCATGTGATGGATGGACAGACACACGATGACAGTTAGTTAGTTGGAGTTTAACGTCCGCTTTCAGCACAAATATGGCTATATCAGAGACAAAAGGTCAGGGGTGGCGAGCTATCCCTACCCTGTGAAGGAAGGCCAACGATATATTAACCTCAACCTGGCTGCCTTTTTGTTCAGCAGCCACCCAAAAGGGAAAGGGATCGAGAGGCTCATTTAAATTATTACGCTAGCGCCCACAACAGCAGAAGACAACTATCGCAGCGCAAAACTAAACTAAACTAAATACAACAAAACACCAGAATAAATCTTAACTAAGCAATACAGGTAACACAAAATAAACAAAACAAACTAAACCCAGGTTTGGTCGTATCCTACGAACTCCGGCCTGGAAACGGAGTGGGGTGATTCTGGTGGGGCGATTCTGGTAGAAAGGAAAGGGATGAACAACAGAAGAAAAGAGGTAAAGCGAATGAGGAAAGGAAAAGGGAAAAAGTAAAAAAGAGCAAAAGATGAGGAAGTGAATGGACAAGGGAGGAGCAAAGGCGGAAAGGGGGTACCCCGTCCCACGCGAGGTCACACGATGACAGCATATGCCACGTTAGCATCATGTTGCACGCTAACGAAATCAACACATATTCCTTGCATAAATATACGTGTGGAAAATAAATCTGACCCCGAAAACAGGCTGTTAAAACAACCGTGTGTATACTTATGAAAAATATGCATAACAGCCTTTTACATTTATAAGTGGAAGGATATGCATCAAATTTGGTATAGTGGTTTACATTGTGGACAGAATCAACTGTGACCAGTGCTTTGGCAATTACATGTTGATGGAATCAATTCTGTAGCTATCAAAAATCTCCCTTTTCCACTGGTTTTATCATTAACGTGGGCCTATGTGTCAACTATCTTAGAGAATAAATGTCACCTCCTTTTAACAACTGTTTTCCATGACTTATTCCATAACCACAGGACTCCTCACGGAAGGAGCGTTGCTCTGTCTATTCCGGTACCCAAATCTTAAAAATTACTGTATATAAACAGATAACCAGACATATTTATAAAACATCAATGGATTCTGCCAACTATGTACAGGAAAGACATAAAATGACCAATAACAGGACAGCTACATGACATGCGTAGTTCACTTAGACAGCAACAGTTGGTTGTAGGTCAAACAACTGGTAACAGATTCTGAAATGAAACAGCAAGAACTATTTGCAACTAAACGATTCAGTTACAAGATCATCCAGAAAGATAAGAATGAAACAAGACCGAGATGGTACAGACCATGGTTTTGTTGCTCAAAATTGCAGCGAAGTTGATGGACATCAGCAATGGCGCCGGCGTATTTAACACGCAGCATGTCACATTCCTCCGACAAATTGAAACTGAAAACAACATTTCACCACCGTCCGTAAGTTTTGCTCACACTTATGTATGGCTACGAAACACACTTTCTACAAAGAGACCTAAGGTAAATTAGACTGTCCATAAAAATGACACAATAAAGTATTTACAGTTGCAGAAAAATAATAAAGCCAAATTAGCCAATAATAACAAAATTAAAACAAACAAAACCAACAGAGCGGTGATAATTTAAGCAAATATAATTCTATCAGTTTTATGTATCAGTGCCTCTGATTCATTTCCACAATTTTTGGAGCTATACAAATTTGTTTGTATGTATGTATGTAATATGTATGTATGAAATGTTATTTTACTTGTCGGCTTTCAGAGTTTTGTTTTCCTGCTGCAAGTAAGTGAGTTCGTTCCACACCGCATCACAGTTTTCAGTCTGCAGTTGTTTTCTCGCTGGTCTTGTCAAAGTTGGCTGCACTGCATTCTTTATCGCTTTCTTCTGTCTCTTTACACTGCGTAAACACACAAACTTGTCTCACAATAACATCTCTTTTTAAGGCTGAACAACTCCTAGAAAAAATCCGACAACAAGACGTTTTAGCTATTCATAATCCCGACCACTGCACTCACTCTCTCCTACCACTCAGCAAAGATACTAATATGTCCCTCGGACCAAGAGGTCACAACTATCAGCTCCCAATGGTCACTCGTAAACCACGTCACCAGTCGTTTATGCCATGTTGTCTTTTGAATTATGTCTAGCTCTTGTGTTGTATTTTCTGTTTTATGACTAATGTTCCTTTATTCATGTCTAACTGATTATTTCACTCTGCTTTTAGCTGTTCATATGCATTATGTTTTTACAATGAATGTACTACTTACTCTTACTGTCAGTGTCATTTTCATCATACAACGTGGTCTGGTCCACAAAAACGTGCCACTTTAGTTCTGACCACAACTGCGAAATTTCTCGGTAGATTTTAACGTTTTTTGTACCAACAGAAACAGGGAATAATACTCCATAATTTTAGTTACTTAACGACTTGATGACGTCGTAACTCGGTCACACTGCAATGTTCACTTCAGCGAGTTACTTTGTGCATAATAACAATACAATAAAATAAAATATGCTGATCCTGCAGATAACATTGCCACAACTGAAAACACAGTTAAAGTGAAGTTGCACATTTTATAACAGTTCTTTAGAGTGTTCATTCATTTCCGTGTTCACTGGAACAAAAAATTTAATAAAAATCCACCAAGAAATGCAGCAGTTATAGTCATTTTTATTGACCATGGTGTAGTTAAATGTTACATGTTTAGTGATAAGATATTGTTCTGTATGCCGTAACTGACTTTGGGCCAATATGTCAATGACATAAAAACAAGCAATCGTGAATATTATTGCCATTACTACTAATATATAACATTCAGTACATTACTGAAATGTTTTCTGTGAGATCTCTGTCATTAATTCACCAGCTCAACATGGTAAACTCAAACAATGCCATTAAACGGCTGTGTCTGGTGACTAGCATTCTCCGAGTATATCAGTCTATGTCGTGTTTCACAGGTACACACCAGCAGCTAAGTGCTGACACAGAGCACTGCTGACCATGTAAAGTCATCTTCATAGAGCTGAAGCTGTTTCTTGACAAGTCGGTAGCTGTTCAAGATGCTCTTGAGTCTGGCAAGTCTGCGACTGTGAGCCGTTCTCACCGCCATTACTTCATTGTTCTACATCACACAACTACACCACGTCACCTCACCGTCTCCTACTGTGGCGTGGTTTGAATGTGTTGCACAGCCAGTCGAAAGGAACCAGCGCCACTTCCCTCAATAGTCCGGTGGTGGATGAAGGGAGGATGATGATAGCAGTCAGTACTTTGAGTTTCTTTCAGTGTTTTAGTTCAACCAGAAAACCCATACCACAATACCCAACATTGATGACAACAACTAATCTCCAGAATTATAATCAAATACAAAAAAATAACGAAATTTATTTTAAATAGTTACAAAAATAATTAATGGTAATAACTGCAAATATGTAATTTTCAATGCAAAGTCACACTTGGATTTAACGGTAAAACGATTTCAAGGTCAAAAACTGAATATTAATCTAACAATGAGTCACCTTTAAATGTCACTCACTCATTAGTTCTACTCTCTGGACATTCTCACTCGTAAGTTGAGATTATTATCTCAAACAATGCATCAGTTCAGCTCCATGCTCTTCGTCTCTAACAAACTCAACTTTGGTTGCTCATGTGAAAGTCTGATGAATCTGCATCTCAGCAATGCTGAATAATAATAATTCTAGCATTTGTTCAACTATTTTTCCACTGTTATTCCCACTGTTAGCCCCAGAACAAGATCGTTTTTTTACAAAAAAAGATGCAGCAGTGCAACCCAACCTACAACAGTGACAGCAACAGCAGCAAAGGTCTTCAACAGACACATCATTTAAGGAAATTAAATATGTGAAAAGCTGGATACTGACCTTTGCTGCCAAAGCAAGCTTCATGTTGTCCAGTTTTTGCAGAGCATCATGCAGTTCATGCTGCAGTAGGACAGTGTCACGGAAGTGTTCAGCATTTGACAGAGAATGTGATCGTGACAGCCGTGTGACACCTGCTGACGATGACACACCTGGGCGTTGGTCCGTGACACTACGGCTACGTGGTCGCTGTGCCTCTGCATTAGAATGGCGTAATGAGAAGGCATGGTCACTACAATGCACATAAAGACATCCTCCAACAAATAAACAGATCCACAGTCATATCACATGTCAGCATATCACTATAGAGATTAAAGTCCACACCACTACAATATTAATTGCTTCCCCAAAACTGCCATGTTTTAGCAACTTGTTATTCTGCCACTGCTCATAATCGACTATTTACAAAAACAGCACATTGCACTCTTAAGAAGTGCGTATTAAAAAATAAGACATACACATAAAATACGGTCAACATACGCCTGAGCATCTTCAGGTGATAAATCATGTCTCTGTTGATACAGTGGATATTCCAGCATGATGTCATTATTGCATAACTGAAAAAAAATCACAATTTTAACACTGCAAACCAACGTGCACTGCAGCATTTCCATGAAAAGTTTCATCAGGTTGATAATCTAATATCAACCAGTTATTTATAAAACTAAAAAAACAACGTACTTGTTTATCAACATTTCGACCTCCTTGTGTAGCATATTTACACAGCACTGAGTGTGTTTAACTATAGTGGTGCATGCTAATATTGTTACTGTTGTTATTGTTAGTATAAAGAGACACACACACAGCCAAAGCCATGCCACTCATTCTACTTTACACCTAATAGACATGACAATATATTTCACAACCTGCACAATCGTGAAAATGACACTGGTTGGTTGGTTGGAGTTTAACGGCACTTTCAACACAATTTAGGTCATAAAATGAAAATGACACTTAAATGACTGTGTGTGCATGTGTGTCTGTGAGCTACTGAGTTGAAACAACAAAAATTCAACCGGAGATTTGTCATCATTGGACTCTGCCTTGCACTGTTCAAGAGCACTCTTCAACTCCTCAATCATCTGCTCCTTCTCATGAGCACTCTGCAACGACACCAACTTGTTCTGACTTATACAAACGTTGTAATAATAATGACAATAAAAAAGGAATTAGGTGCGGCAGCCAATCATGCAGCTACCGGCCAGATGACCAAATAAAGTATAAACATATTTTCTTCGGCAGCCACTGAAACAGTAGAAAAATGTCAACAACAGCTAAAAAACTCAAGCAGTAACCAGAGACTATGCTGCGTAAAAGTCAACAAGGCAACATGCAATAGAATAAAAATATAAATAACAGTCAAAAAATAATACAACAGTAAAAAAAGCTTACATGCCGATGGGCCGCAAGTTCAACAGCAAATGCATCTTCCTGACTGCGCAGCACTTAACATGCAAGTCAAACACACAACTGAACTAAAATCACACTAATATGCAAAATTTATAAATCTTAATAAATAACAAACTAATTAATATAGCAACTTGAAAAAAGGCATATAATAAATGGTTACACACAAATTACAACTACAATGATTAGCAAAGAACAAAGACAGTTTATTGAAGGAAAGAAACAACAATAACGAACAGGCAAACGTGAAAATATCACCTTCAAACTACACTGCTAAGTAGCAAAACAATGGGATAAAAATTACAGAGTGCAAACAGATTGTATAAGAAGACTGAGGTCACAGATATAGACATAAACTAGGAAGAAAGTGCAGAGTTGTTGAGAGAGAAAGCAGTCAGCTTGATGATCAGAAAAGTGAGAGCATGAAGAACACAGACATAACAGTGACTGCACCAAATGCTGTAAAACAATGGAGTCTGAAGAAGTGAGATGGAAGGGAGACATGGTACAGAGAAGTGGGAGAGAAGAAAAACATGGTACAGAAATGGATGAAGTGAGACAAGAGGGAGATATGGTGTTAAAGAGGATATGACAGGTTTTAATCTGACCTGATGTCCTAGCTGGATACAAAGGCCTGGAATAAGTGGAGAAAATAAATTGAGGGCGACTGGCTGACCAGTGTTTACTGATCATTAGAACAGTTTATGTGCAACAAATGATGTGATGAAAGACGAGGTGTAAAAAGAGACGGCAGACAGAATGTACAACTGTGAGCAAACTGTGATATAAACACAATGAGAGCTGACTGTTCTGTGAGTCAGAATGCAGCTGCCGCAGCCGTGCAATTAGCTCTGTCTGCTGACGACAGTTCTCTGTCAACAGCTGCTGAGCATGCCACAACTCAGACATCTCGTGACTACCAGCAAACACACAACACTACACACTCACATTACAGTCACACGTGAAGCTAGGCTCCGTTAACCAGTTAGGTTTTAATGGCACTTTCAACATATGCCCCTTCCATCATACAAATTAACACTGTTGAAAAAGTCCATAACATTTGCAACAATTAAGCATTTAATGAGTTCATCAACGTTGGTGTAAGTATAGCATTTATGTCAAGAAACCTGAAGCTAAGCAGTGTGTTCTTAACGTCTGCGTTATCGCTGTACACTTCTGTCTTAAGAGAAATGCCGGCACAAACTCACATTCAGCTGTGAATACGTCAGTATTATGTAACGTTCCAGTCAACGTGTGTTACGTAACTTTGGAGATCAGTCTGTCCAGAAAATCTACTGCACTCATCGAACTAACAAAAGGTATACAAAAGAGAAAATATGCTACGACACACACAAACTAATCCTAACTCAAACAAACTGGCCCTAGTTCTGAAAAAGAAAAAAACCTAGGCGGAGACATCACAATCACATACTGATATGTGCACAGCTGTGTCCTACAGACACAATAATGACAGAACAGTTAAATACATGCAACTCTTTAACAGTGAATAGCAATTGTCATATTCAAAGAAGCATCAAATGTCTTATATACTGAAAGTATTCAAAATTTCATGTGTACATGTCATTACCGAACTGATTCCATTTCAGCATCCTTGGCATCAGTGACACACTTTTCATTCTTAACTTCATCTTCGCAATATTTCAATCGCATCTGCAGCTTTTGCACCTTCAACAGCAACATCTTAAACACTGTACGTTTAATTGCATTAACTGATAAACACAGAGGCAAACATGGAATAAAAGTGTTGATTACAATCTGACATGTCTGCATTTGTTCAATGGACAGTAGTAAATGGACACTAATAAAGGATAGCCAGATCAACTGAAATGAAGGTGACTAAGCAACATCATCGTGTTTCATTTCAATAAAAAAATGGCCAGCATTAATCTTCTACTGCAATAATGACATAAGTAGCCAAAAATCAATAAAATCGCACAAACATCTTAACAGCACAGCTTACCTCTGCCTGTAAGTTTTTGTTTTTATCCTCAAATACTTTACAATCAGCTTTCACAGCTGTACATTCAGCCTCAACATCCTGCATATGACAAAAACTTCATAATTATACTCATAATATCAGTATTTCATTACACTGCGTATGTACGTTAGCCAAACAATAATTTTGTTTCAGAAATAGGTGGCTTAGTCACCAACCCTGAAGCTACAAGTTAAAGGTAGCAATGTATGTGTACTCTTCACTTGCAGCTTTGCAGTGGCTGCATCCGTTTGTTTTCCATGTTCATGATGTTATGTTATTTAACATGGCATGTACCAGTGGACTTTCTAAGCCATTAGCATTCATGTTCTGATGACAGAAACTTCCCAGTCAGAAGGACACACGTGTCAAACATTCTATAGAACTTACACGCAACATGCATACATGTATTTTTGGCAAATGAAATTTCAATTTACCTTCAGACAACTGTTCAGACTTTCAATGTCCTTGTTTAATTGTTCACATTCAGACTGTTTTGCAGACAGCCGCTGCTTCAGTTCTAAGCAAAATTGCACACAGTTTTCTGCATCACACAATTGTCTGTGTCAATACTGGATCCTAATACTAGATTCCTAAAACTATCTCTTAATTCTTGATGCTCCATAGTTTTCTCTCTCATAATGTTGCAAGCATATCTATGCAATTTGACAAGTCCCATTAGCTTTTGAATGGATATTAGCAAACTGAAATAAACTATATCATGCACATCACTATGTAGCCATAATAAATTTTCCTAGGGCTTGCATTTGGCTATCAAAAACCAGCTCTTGAGTTACTAGTAATCATTTCATCCACAACGTGTTGCTACATTTTGATTTTCAACATCAAAACATCAAAGCTGCGAACATAATTAAAACCAAAAATTAACATTATTTGCAGTTTGTGATAAAAATGGACACATCTACATCTCGTATTACAATTAAAGCAAGTTAAACATTACACAACATCCAACAACAGTGGACACACTGCAGTCTGTGACTCAGTGACAAAATACTTGCCTCCGCAACCTCACTTAACTCCCACTGACCCACTGGCAGTATCAGCAACATTAAACAAACTGCTCCAGAAAAACTTGCACCTTACAGCTGGGCATCATCAGTGTGTGTATATATTACAAATGATTCATCTACCATGATTAAGCTGGTCAAGTTCACGGACGGTTTCTTCTGTTGCTGCGGTTGCTAATTCATGATGTTTACTTTCCATGCTCTTCATCTGTCACATCAGTTTAATTCATTTATACTACTACATAAACAAGCTAATAAATGCATTTTGAAAATACTAGCAGCGGCCCAAGTTCTTTCTACTGACATTCTACATGGGTTAGACCAGACAAATTAATTAATCAATGGATTAACTATGCTGCATCAATATTTAACAGTATTTGCAGTTTTCCAGCTGTATTCATGCAATTTCACCAACACATTTATGGCTAAATTATAAAATACTATAAGGTACTCAGTAACTAGTGTAGGAACATACCCATGGTAAGATGGAAAATTATGAATGACTCCTTATAAGCCAGTAGTTTTAAGATATGGCATTTACCGAAAACTATTAAAATCAGCTGGTATCATGTTGATGCAATTTTTCTAAGACATTAACACTAGCAATGTTTTTCTTGCTGCTATAACTCACTGGTCATCTCACAGCGATTTCCTCTGGCTAATAGTGGTAAGAAAATTAGAAGTAACATCCACCTCTAGCTGTAGAGTTTGATTTTCTGAATGAAGCGCATCAATAGTCTTCTCGAGTTCAAGTTTACTGCAATTTACCAAATACACAAAACAGCATCAGTTAACTGATTTTATACAAATATCACATGACTATAATTTTAGAGAAAAACAAATTGACTATATGTTTAAGTCTAAATATCTTTAATAATGTAATCATAAGATCAATGTCACACCTGCAATTTTATCGCACGACAAAATCGCAAGTGAGACATGCCATGTAGCACACTGCAAATTTGTAACATAAACAAGAATTGGCCAATCAGTGTTCACTGCATTCTCATGACAAAGTTGCACAGAATAGAGCGCTGCTCTAATCGGAAAAAAAGTTGCACGACTGTTGATAAGTTGCACGAACGTCATGTCACACTTGCGATTTTGTCGCACGATAAAGTAGCGCGACAAAATAAGGCGATAAAATGGTAAGTGTGACATCGGTCTTATTCTAACTTTTGTCCACATCTACTAAAGCATTTCCATCGTCAGCAATATCTTGATCAGCTGCAATCCTAAACTACAGCATATCGATTTTCTAAACAAGACATTATAAGATATCATTATGACATTCAGTAGTAAATAATAACATTGCGATGTTAATTTGGAACAGAAAAGAGCCACCTGCTAGGTTCAATAAACAACAAAGCCACAATCAGTTTCACAATGATCAACAAATGTTGTCATACATTGCAGCAAGTTGTGTCATCTCATGCAAGTGCCGTGAACACTGTCGTTCAAGCTCCTCAATGCGCCCATCTCGGTG
>Ga0209780_1004356_pt1 | contig 10880 bp, 5 predicted proteins | sample WorMetexBAHAMAS2_FD_187384 | JGI IMG/M metagenome (GOLD analysis project Ga0209780, IMG submission 187384) | Marine gutless worms symbiont microbial communities from Max Planck institute for Marine Microbiology, Germany - Inanidrilus exumae... | ecosystem: Host-associated > Annelida > Digestive...
GAGGAAGAGAAAAAGGAGGGAAGGGACAGGGTAAGGGATGGCAAAGGAGGGAAGAAGGAAAAGAGAGGGGAAGGAGGGAAGGGTGGCCCACTTTTAAAAATCCTAAATACTCCACTACACGTACATCGGAAACAATAAATAACGCAATTAGGAAGTCATATCAAATGTCACTGACAATACAATTTTTATCTGCCCCATAGCTATAGCATATAACATGGGACAGATAATAAAATCGTTTTGCGTCTGTCCGTGCGTGTGTGTGTGTGTGCGTGTGTGTGTGTGTCCGTCTGTGGACGTGGACGGTCGCATTTCTTCATCGATTTTCACCAAATTGGACACAGACGTGTAAACCCCCAAAAAGTAAGAACGAGTTCGTTGGGGGACGATATCGCTTCACCCCTTTCCCTATTTTTCCCCTAAAAACCCCAATTTTGGGGCGAAAATGGGCGTTTTCAAGCCAAACTCGCGAAATCAAAAAACGTGCATATTATCAAAAACTACTGCATCGATTCCAACCAAATTTTGCACAGTGATAAAAACCACCAAATGCCCTTCGTGGGTGGTCCTCACACACATTACAAATCCAAGATGGCGGACGGCCGCCATCTTGGAAAAATCGAAAGATTGTTATATCTCAGCCGCGGTTCTAGCGATTTCGACGAAATTTGGCACGGTGACGCAGTTCGGCCCTCGTGACTGTTTGGCCCGTTACAAATTTGAGATCTAAAGAAATCCAAGATGGCGGCGGCCGGCATCCTAACAATTTAAAAATTAGGATATCTCGGCAACGGGTTGAACAACCTAGCGACTTTTCAGTATTCACTTAATATTTTAAGCTATACATGTACATCACGACATCAACAGAATAGAGGATACGGTATTCTGTTACTATGCGCACAGTGACAGTGCAGTCATGGACTTGTGAACTCGGCTATGGGGCAGATACCATGTTCCACAGAACGTATTTCTTGTAGTGAGATAAATTTAAGCAATATTTCACCATGTTATCAATGTACAGATGAGTCTGTCGCATGCAGTCTAGTGATTTGTCGTCACTCACAGTCTTGTTACAAACTTACAAGACCTTACTGAAAAACTCGAGGGCGAGACCTTAAAGGAAAAGGTAAACGCGTAGATTTGTATAGCGCTTAATTTTGAAACTCATCTGTAAAGCGCTCGGGATGGCACGTGTTAAAGGAATCATACAGCTTTACCTGCCACCCACACGTTTATCCACGAATGGAATGAGCCATTCTACCTATCCTCCTAGCCGCATAGCATCACCGCACTTTGGCCGGGTATTCATTTTCCATCCCACAGAGGGTATGAGGCTAAGTTGGCGCGGGTGGTTGGTTACATAGGTTCTGGTAAGTAAGAGCAAGACCGCGCATCCAGATCGACTGATCAAGATCAAAACTTTACATACGCGCTCAGTGGAATTTAGCATAATAAAGAACATTGCCACATTACAAAAATGTCCACATGACCCTGTTTAAAATTTCAAAATTTTTTGAGCAGGTAAAGATAGGCATTTGAAATTATATCTTAATAATAAAACAGCAAATATTAATTATAACAAGAAGCTCAGCTATCTCCGAGAGAGGGACCGCGCGACGCATTATGTCTTCACCCACTACGAAGATATAAAAGGTGATACAAAATGTAAAAAATAACGAAAATTGCATTGTGTGGAGTAGTTAGGGTCACTCAAGGTCACTAAAAATAACGTCACTCAATACAGCGCATACGAGTCCCTGTTATCCTAACATATAACTATGTCTGTATATCGCACCATTTCTGAGATAGCGATATATTGGTCAAAAATGGCCGATTTTAACCTGCCCCACCTCTAGTTGGCGCCCCAGTTAACCCCATTTGATTTCCGCCGAGGTATTTCGCAACAGACAACTAGAATCTCTGGGCATGATCCTACGTTTAACCATCTTGAAAAACTCCGACTTGTGACAGACCGATGGACAGGCAGACCATCAGAAAGACAACCGTCAGACAGACACATGATGACTGCATAATACCGCGCTGGCATAGCGTCGCGCGGTAAAAAAAACTAGCCAGTTTACAGCCAAGTGTAACGAAGGCAAGGTCATAGCTCTAAAATGGTAAATAATCACTTTGGTAGGACTCCACCTAGAATGTTAAGCACGCCCTAATCCAGCGAAGTCATGCGGCAACTGATGGATCTGAGTGTGCTGGCCATGTATACAGTCACATTCGTAGCGAGTTATGATTTTTTTCACATCACATCGCTGGTAAGGGCGTACTTAACGTTCTAGGTGGAGTTCTACCATGTAATATTAGCCGTTTTATAGCTATGACTCTGCCGTCCTTGCACTTGGCTGAAAGTGGCCATTTTTATCACTTATGTGTAATATATGCCCTTAGACCCCCAAGCCGAAGCTGGCCGACAATTGTCGGCCGGCGTAAGAACATTATCGGCGGCCGCTAAATTTCCCTTCCAATAACCCTTTTTCAAATATGTCTCGTTTAGTCTTGGGTCTACTGTCATACCGCTGTGTCATAGAATGATAGAAGTCCAATTTTTGACCTAGACAAAAATCTCACACGTTTTAAAAATATTATAGGCCCTATTCGTCTGAAGATAATGAGATGAGAAATCGCACAACATAAGAACTACATGTAGTCATTGAAAACTTGCCATGTATGAGTCACTGAAAGTGATCAGAACAGCGTAGATCTAGTGTAAATACTGAAAGTGTAAATACTGAACGGAGAGAGGTTCATTCATGATAACTTTTTATATGCATAATTTGCGTGTATTCGTTCGAATGACTAGTTATCAGTAGTTCGATGATAAGCCGCTCGCCGTTCTCTGTTCCTGATGAATGTAGCTTCTCCATAACAGAGATGATCTTCACCATAATTGTTCCGCACCAGGACTTCCGTTAACGGGCGTACGGGCGAATTATACGCCAGAAAATTTGGCCTAAACGCCCAAAATTGGATGGCCCGGCGTGCGAGTACGGCGCCCAAAATATAATGGCTGGCGTACACGCACGCCGAAAAATAATTAGCCGGCGTACGTAGGTTTGGCGACTGCTCTGCATTACTTTCATTATGATTTGTGTGTCAATTTCGTGAATCAGCCTCAATCAGATTTACCCGTCACTAGTACTTAATCACTCGATATACACTCTTGCATACTTACTGATTTGCTTCAGTTTCGTACGAAAACGCTAAAAATCCATACCCCAGCGTACCGTACCCCCTGCATACGTCCGTGCAAATCAAAAAGCCCTGTTCCCCACGTGCAAAATGCACTTTATTTTCGGCGAAAAGTGCGCGCACTTTATGATGTGTACGTTTTTCTAGGTTTTTCATTTCTCAGTTCTTGTAACGGCCGTTTGTCCTTGTTTTATACACATTTTCCTTTTTTAACTTGATGTCTTTCCTGTGATTTATCATTGAAGAAGTCTTATTAATTGGAATGTTTATTATTTATAGGCCTATTTGTCATGGTTTTAACATTTTAATTTGCGGTGCTAACTCCAGAATACCACAAGGTTTGTCCGTGTATGGCGATTAGTGTTGGTATTCGTTGTTGGTTATGTGTAATTTTTGTGATACTTGAAACGTGGTTGGTAATGAATAGGTCACGTGACTACTGTATATTTCCAAAGACTTTAAATGGCAGTTATCGAATGTTTACTATAGTTCTGCAAATGTTTTGTTTTGTTTGCAGTTTTCGACGGTTGTCTATGGTCTTCATTGTCTACAGTGCTGTGTTCGAATTACTTGGTTTTACAAGAAATTTGTTTGTTCACTTATTGGATTTGACACGCCTGAAAGTGAACCTAGCACGACCCGTGGAAAACGAGGAGTTGGAGCTGGTACCGCCACCGTTCTAATTTGAGCTTTAATTGGCAATCCCATGACAAAGTCTTGTGTTTTGAAATTGAATCTTAAGTAGTCAAATAAATCAGTTATGTTTAAAAACTTTCATAACAGAAACAGCCCGAACAGTTAGTTCACAGCAGCCTCTTACACAAACGTTCTAACTTTCAGACGCTACACCAGAGAACATAACTTACAATTGATAATGAACGCAATTTTCAACTCACTTTTACGCAACAAGCTGGACGACAACCAACTCATTATCTTTACTAAAATTTTCTGTTGTACGGCAGTCGGCAGCTCACACCGTGCGTATATTTACGCACGAATTTACGATTTTTCGTAGGTAAGAAAGTTTTGTGAATAGCGTTACGCACGTAAGAATTTGCGTATATACGCAAAATTTACGCACAGAAACTGGCGTACGAACTTTCGTGAATAGCACCCCAGAGTAGGCTGGGCCTCTGCCCGCAATAACGAACGAACGAACTCGCGCCGGCGCCGCCAGTGAGTGCAGTGACTCAGTAGGCCTAATTTACAAAATTAGTCCTGTATGGAGACTGACGGTCGACTTCCGCTAGGGCGTTAGGGTTCCTGTGACCTTGACCTTGACCTTGACCTTGGATACGGGTCAAGGTCATACCGTTGTGTATCTCTCATCGAGTACTACCTGTATACCAAGTTTGATAAAGATCGCATAAACTTAAGAAAATAACTTGTCAGACGTGGTTAGGACCAGAGTTCAGAGGTCACGTGACGAAAAACAAGGACGAATTTCAAAAATCTGACCGGTTAAATTTTAGATATTGCCCCCTAATTTAAGAATCCGTGGTCATTTGCCAGCCCCCTTAGCAGGTTTCGGCAACAATGTCGAACGAAATTTCGTCTATTTGACAATGTGGAAACAAATTGAACATGTTCAATTCGTTTCTACTTTGTCGAAATCACGAAAGGACGAAATCTTACAATAGAGTCGTTCGACATTGTTGCCGTTGGTGGCAACAATGTCGAATGTTGCTTCGACGAAGTCGAACGTTGCTTCGACAGTGTTGCCTGTTGCTTCGACATTGTTGCTGGTGTGGACAGGGCCTTATATAAATGGTAAAAACTGGTCAGTTAACAGCCAGGTGTAAGGTCGACAGAGTCATAGCTGTAAAACGGCAAAAATCACTTTGATAGGAGGAGTGACCGCGTGGACTCTGGCCTGCTACTTAGTACTTACGACACCGACACAGCATGCATTCATGAAACTTTGTCAGTAACTTCAATCAAGGTCTTAGGGGCCTACAACCATCGGCTAGAAAAGTTAATGCGGCTAGCCGACATTTTACTCGGCGGCGGCGGCTGGAGAAAAAAATCGGCTTAGCCGGGCTAATCCGATTTTTTATCGGCGGCGCCGGCGGCTAGCCGGTCAAAAAACGTCGGCGGCGGCGGCTGACGGCGGCGACTTACAGGTCTATATGCCCTGTAACATAGGGCCTACTGCGTGTATAGGTACCGTGCGATAACTAACACGGTGCCGATTTTGGACAATACGATGCACCTTTACTGCAGAATAATATTATTTTTAAATTTGTCTTTTTGATTAAAATTAATGTACCGCACACTTGCCGATACGCTGCACATGCGCAAAATTATACTTTGTGCCTGTCCACATTAATGCCGTATGAACTAATGTTATATGACTAGTCGTAACTCGTAACGCACCCTGTATATCATAGACCGCCTTCGCGCAAGCGTCTCCACAGTCACTGGTCAGAGGATCATTACACGTGGAACCGAGACAAACATAGCATTCAAGAGCTTGAGATGACTCGATGAAGACACCGAACATCACCAGCATCAGCAGCAGCATCACTGACGTCATTCTCCCCATGTTCTTCACGAACATAACTTACATAATATTACCATTGACACCTTACTTTCACACTTGTGTGTATGCATGTTTCTATTTCATTTTATCCAGCCGTATAGCTGCACGATAAATGAAATCCTGTTGATGACTGATCATCACACCTCACTAGAAAGCGCCCAGGCTGCTCATATTCTCCAGCGGATGCTGGAAGAAATAATCGTGCCTCCCAAAACATGTTATAATTATAAATGGTAAAAAAACTGCTGACAAACTTACAACAAAGTGTAAGGGGACAGATTCATGATTCTAAAACGGCATACATCACGTTGGTAGGACTCACCTAGAACTCACTTGATTGTAAACTGGCCAGTTTATATTTGCTGTTTTATTACTAAGATATAATTTCAAATGTTATGTCCATTTTTACGTGTTGATAACTTTTCACAGGGTTATGGGCAATTTTAGGCGGCATCGCAGCAATAGCTAGATGCGGCCTATTGCTACAGACGGAGTAGCGTGGTCTGTGTGTGTGTTTGTGTGTAGGTGTGTGTGTGTGTGGTTGTGTCTGTTGGTCACGTACGTTGTCCCTGCGAAAACGGCCGAACCGATCGAGATCAGTTTTGGGGCTGACTTGCGTAGGCCCATGGAACCATGTATTAATTAGGGTCGAGATACCCACGAAAAGGGCAATTTTGGGATTGTCCGGCTCAATGAAAAGCATTGTCATTAACTGCTGCGTTGTACGCTGCAAAAGAACAATAACGTACGGTACCACAGCGCCACTGCTGCAGCGGATTGCAATGCTGCCGACTGGTCGATGTCACATTACATATATAGCCCACCGTGAAAAAAATCCCCCCCGCGATGCGGCCTTTCGTCAAAATTAGTTGAACACTTGTAATTTGGCACTGCGCGTTGTTATGCAAAGTTTCATTATGTGTGTAGTGCTATAACGGTTTCCTTGAATTCAAGACAGCGGCCGTCCGCCATGATGGGCTTGACAGTAAATAGTTTTTACCGCGCGACGCTATGCTAGCGCGGTGTATGCTGTCTTCATGTGTCCGTCCGTCTGTCTGTCCGTCTGTCCATATGTCCGACTGTCCGCCACAAGCCGGTACTGTACCAAAACGGCTATACATAGGATCACGTAAACAACGCCTACGATAGCCCAGGGTCTCTGGTTTTCTGACGCCTAAAATCTCGACGAAATTCCAACTTGGTCATCCCCTACGGGAGCGCCAAAGGTGGGGTAGGTTAACAGCGGCGATTTTCGACCAATATCTCGCTATATCTCAGAAACGGTGCAAGATAGGGACAGAGTTACTATGGAACGCTAATAAAAACTCATATGTGCTCTATCGAATGGTGCTATTTTCAGTATACATACATACATACATACAAATAAATGTATATAGCGCCAAAATCGTGGAAACGAATCAGAGGCGCTGAGTGACCTTGAGTGACAACTAACAACCTCAAACCACCCCATTTCGACATTTTGCATTACATTTCATATCTGCGTAGTGGATGGAGATAGAGATTTGAAATTTAATAGGTCGGTTGATCATAGAAAGTCCTAGTCCATGGATGACAAAGCATCCCTAAAAAAGCGTGGTCAAATTTCGTAAACCATTTAAATTTTGGTGGGCACCAACCATATAACTGGAACGGCTGAAGCTAGAGTTGTCAATTTTTATTTACACAGGTAGGTTATGTCGAGTCCCACGTATGGATGACAAATCACCCTTAAAATGGGCGTTGTCCGGGTCACCTGACCCACTTTAAATTTTGAGGCCCCAATGATATCTCTGGAGACTATGGTTACCTGCATCGCATGCATATTTAATAGCAATCGTAATACTGTGGAAGGGAGGTTCCTATTCATCAGTGAACGGAAAAGATTGCAGTAAGCAACTCTATCGAACGCCTTTGTCGCATCGAGCAAAGTACAAAACATTACTTATGTAATAGTCAATGGCCTCTTCTAAGATCATAGTACACATGTTAGTCGATCTCTTGGCTTTAAAGCCAAACTGCAAATCTGAAGTGATCAAAAATCAGCATATTGATTTCATATTATTAAATCCAGAATCCAGAGCCTTTCCAAATACAGAGCTGAGAGCGATCCCTCTATATCCAGAAGAATCAGATAAAACACCGTTTCTGCCTTTTTTGCCCATTTTGCGCATTTTTCTTTTTTCTGTCAACTCACCTTCTCCGACGTCCGTCAATCGACATTCTCGAAATTTTTCCACATGACGTGGTTTTAGCCTCATAGGAAGCGCTGCTATGCCGGTTTCCTGAAAGTGCCCCCAACAAAAACGAGGAGCGAAAAATCCCAAAGTTCGCCCAAATTCGCGCCTAACAGCAACATATTAAACGCAGTCACTCGTAACGTGGAAGGAAAATTCGAAATTGAAAACAATAGCTTTAGTCACTGACTATTAGCTTATGTTCACCAAATTTGGTGGGGTCGGTTAAACGGTGACGGATATCGACGCGGTAGATTATACGGGGTGGAAAAATTTGCGATTTTGACCTAATAGTTCACAGTTTATAGTGAGTTCCACTGACAAATAAAATTTGACCAGCGGATTACATAAAAATAAAATAAAACGAACGGGATGAAACTGCATAAAATCCAATTTAAAAAAAAATTCACGTTATATCTCGGTAACGGTACAAGATAGCCCTATTATTGCTGCGGACGACTATTGCAAATAATAATGATAATGATTACATTGTAAATGACCTCGAGTAACCCCTAACTACTCCAAGTAGCCATTTTGTAAATTTTGAGGGCCCTGTCCTTTTTTCCAACTCACTTTCTCCGATGTCCGTCAACCGCCGGTGTTCCTAGCCAATTGTGAGCATTCATGTTTGTTGTTCATACATCGAATTGTCACGGTTAAAACTGCACAAGACGGGCGATCTTCAGGTTGAAAATTGACACGTTAATTGCGAACATTCTAGTCTGTTCATAAAAACAAGTTTAAGTTGTACCTGCTGCAATATATTGTAACGCCGACGATAAGGTTGCACTTAGAAAATAGTACTCACTTCTGACGATCTGAAGTTGGGGAGACGTGCTTCGTGCGTTCGGTGGAGCGTATATAAAGGACTCAGGCAGGTACCGGGTTATTGTGATTGGCTACTGACGATGTCGTCCGTGATTCACGCCGTTCAAGACCAATCAAAATAGGCCGCTAGTGACGACGCGAAGAACAACTGTGCAGTCAAACTAAAAAGTCTTCATTCGAGGTCGCACCGACCACTTTAACATGGTTGACGGACAGATGGCCAGAAAACAGGCCACAACATGTGTATGTGTCGCGTGGTTAATATCTGCAGCAGTAACATAGCAGTGAACATGGTCATTATTTCTATACGATTGGGACTCTTTAAATTAGATCTCCATCATCAAAAAGTAAACAAATACGTCAGTGAAGGGGACTAACGTATATCCACACATGCTGATCCTACGGAACGACGCATCTCTAGCGTGAAGTTTATACGTCTGCGCGTCTCTACGGTAGTGTTTACATCCTGGTGGGCGTGGCCCGCGCGCTGGCCAATTCGTCCGATTTTGGGGAAGCAAAGTTCACCAAAGTTTGTAATTCCCTGCCTTGGACGCCGACGAACCGCCGAGCAAAATGTGACGCTTCTAGCTTTATGCTCGGCGGAGAAATCTGTAACCGTACAAACAAACAGTTAACGATAATATCCACACCTTGCTAATCGGCATGTGTGGATAAAAAGTGCGTAAAATTGCAATTCTATCACAAACTGCTATGACATCGAAATAAAGGCGGTTTTGACCGCCATTTTATTACTAGCATTTTGAGGGAGAAAAATCTGAAATGCCAAAGAGCAGATTCGACTTCATCACCCGAAAAAGGCCTATTATTAAAACAGTTGCATGACATAGTCTAATATAAAATGCCTTGCACTCTTTATAAGAGCTCTTAGAGGAAATTTATTGGTGATGACTGCGCATTGTTGTGCTTTCAACTGCAAGAACCGAAATACAGTTACCTTCAGGCAAACGAAGGGAATATAATTTTATCGATTTCCCGATATCCTATTAGACGAGCTCAGTGGACAGTGGATCTTTTGTCAGATCGGCGACCTGTCACTAGTAATTGTGCAGCGCTTACAGTCGCATCGCTGATCTGGCTCTAGCACTAAGCAGCTTTTACGAAACTGTCGCACCACAGGAAGGTCAGCGTAATACATCTAACCCAAAACTTGTTCGACAAGAACAAGTACGCACGAACAAAGTTAATTTCCTTAACGGTGTTGGTGTAGATGTTCCGCTATCACAATATTGCTTCTAGTATAATTAACGACACAGTTATTGTAGAATTCTGATACTATATAATTCCGACACACGACTGCGAACACTGACGACCACACAGCAAGCTAACTATACTGAAACGACTGACTGACTACTAAACACTTTACTGACGTATTATACTACTACTGAGTCACTCCTCAGGAAACTCGGACTTATATATCCACTCTGCATACTCGTCAGTCCTAGAAAGGAGAGGCAAACTGCGTCCGGGCCGACAAACTCTACCTCGGAGCGGTCCACATATTTTTATACATTATCATTATGCTAATGTGGTACCGGGCCATCGGCTCAGTCTTACATAAGGAACACTGACGTCACTCAGGCTGCTAGCCCAAGTTCTGCTGACGTAGGAATGAATGTATTTATGTCTTTCTGCATTCGTACAGACTCATTTATTGTCTGAGCTGTGAACACACGGAATTCCAGCGATAACCTATCCGTTCGTTTTAACCCATTTATATTGTCAGGCGTTCTCTACTTCTTCAGTCTGACTTCGGTCTGACTACCTCCATAGCTATGCACCACATATACAAGTGAACTAGAACAATATTCTGCAAGGTGCAATGTAATTAGCCAAAACAATAATAGCTCACTGGCGCTCAATGTTTATTTACTATTGCATTTATAGAAGTCCATGCCGCTTCCAACTTAACATCTGGACGTAAGTTAAGATTATAAAAACAAAAACTGGCTTCAGTTTCTCTTCGTTGTAAAAGCCGCCGTTCTAAAACAGCAAATATCAAAATTTTATCCGCAAATTCAACGCACAGAAGCTAGCGATCACATTTATTTCAGTCA
>Ga0209780_1004357_pt1 | contig 10880 bp, 3 predicted proteins | sample WorMetexBAHAMAS2_FD_187384 | JGI IMG/M metagenome (GOLD analysis project Ga0209780, IMG submission 187384) | Marine gutless worms symbiont microbial communities from Max Planck institute for Marine Microbiology, Germany - Inanidrilus exumae... | ecosystem: Host-associated > Annelida > Digestive...
TGTAAAGAAATAACAATTATTTGTATGTTTACTACTGTCGGCCAATGTCCGTGATTCAGCTGGTGTTGCCCACCCGTGTTATTTGTTATTATTATTCTGATTATTAGCCCGCACGGCATCTCGATGCCGAAGGGCTTATATTTTACCGCTGTGGTTTTTTTTCTTTCTTTCAGTCTTCTTTCTTTACTTACATTTTTAGACGCCTAAATGCCTAATCTCTCAGGTCACTGAACGGATCTCAACCAAACTTGGACACGTATTCACTTAATGACTGCTGTTTGAAAAATTTGGTCAGAACTCCCACCGGCATTTACCTCCACGGCTGAGGGTAAAAAACGCTTTTTGGGACCGACTTTGAACTGTGACCGAACATATCTCTGCAACTGAACACGATATCAACAATCGGAAAGAAACTTGTCAATCTACAGGGACTCCGCTACATGCCGCCCAAATCTGGTGAACTTTGGTCCAGAAACGGTTGAGATCGGTTGGCGAGTTTTTACCCACCCGCTAAATTTTTGCATTGGGAGACACTGCCAGCCTTACCGCATTGATGTTATATAACAGACAGCAGGCAAAGTTCGGCACGTGCTATGTAGTGGCGAGAGCTTACACTCTAGAACAACAGAATGCCGGGCGGGCTCACGCTGGGCTTTGCCATGCATCTAGTTAGTATTATTACGTTGATGCAAAAGAATGTTGTGTAGAATTGTTAGTTGGTGGTTGATTCATACATCGGTAGGCTTGACGTTGTAGTTTGCCGACTGACGTACGCTGCCTACGACTATGAGTGACTGTTAGTGACTGATACGTAATACAGACGGTTCTCATTAAATTTTTAGGTCGACTCCTCCGAGTCGACCTAATAAAGTGGGTCTCAAATGTCCGTCCGTCCGTCCACAAAAACAAAAAGTTTCTTTGATTTCAATGAGATTTGGCATGCAGGTAGATGTCGATCAGTGATGCATGACGGTATGCAGTATGACTATGACCTGATCCAAGGTCAAGGTCACGAGCCCTTGAAAGTCGGAAATTCGGCCATTTTCAAAGTTATCTCCTCCCCCATTTATAATGGGGGCTGGCAAATGACCACGGATTCTTAAATTAGGGCACAATACCTACAGCTTTTCGGGGCAGGGTTTTTATTTTTGTCCTGGTTTTGTGTCACGTGACTTTGAAGTTGGCAGTAAGTAGGAGTCGACCGTCAGTCCCGTATGGAGCTAATTTATATTACTGACATTGTAAGTCGCTGAGTGTGTGTGACGCTAGTAACTGTCGGCTGTCTGACATGACGCAGACTGCCGGGACGTGTTGAGTACTACGTGAAAGTACTTGTTAGTTGTTACAAATGTACTCAGATTACGGTGCGGAGACGGCGTAGGCGATCATCATCGCCATCATTGTTTAATAAAAGTTGTCAAAACGCAACTTGTACAATATATCAAATAGAAGAGAAATAGTGAGAAAAAAGCCTAGAAATGAACACGTCTGTGACGCTGTGCGTTCTGGTGGCTGTGTGGCATACACGTACAACTGTAAACTGTTGCCGTTTTTGCCATGCCATACTGTGCTGGCGCCTTGTTCACTATGACCTTCTGTCTATCCGTTCGTCTGTCTGTCCGTCACAAGCTGATGTTCTGTCAAAATGACGCAAACATTGCCACACGACAGCCCACGTCTCTAGTTTTTTCATTGTCAAAGGTTATGATGAAATTTCATTGGGGTCAGCCCCCACTCATCCGCAATTGGGGAGGCGCCAAATGCACGTGGGGTAGGAAAATTTGCGACTTTCGGCAACTCGCTATATCTCGGGAAAAGTGGTGTAGAGTTTCTGTGAAGTTGAATAAGAAAGTCATGTGCTCTACAAAACGTGACATCGCGGGAATGTCGTCCCTTGTCGTCCCTGCGTCTGATCTTTGGCACGGATTTAGCTGGGCACTTCAATTTTGGTATGCTGATTGACCGTAATTACGAGCACTGGCCTGCGTATGATAGATTACACCCGAATTGGGTCACGTGACCTGGTTAGATTTGCGGTAAATAAGTGACGGTATATTGAAAATAGTAGGCCTACAAGATATAATGTTATATGTGGCCTATCAGGCTATCAAATGGCATCAATTATGATACGAATGACCTTGAGTGACTAAGCCGGCCATTTTGGCCGTTTGAAACCTAAGTCATGTACCTCTGAGGCTCTGAAATTGTACCATACAGGATCTGCTCAGCGCTAATTAGATGGTGTTTATGTGTATGTGGTCTGTAATTTAACCGGCATGTCGAAAGTGAAGGACTTCGTAAAGTCACAGTCATGTACGCTGTAAGAATGGTGATGTGTACTAATATTTCGTAGACAATGCAAGATAGAAACGTTGTTACTACACTACAGAACTCCGGACCTGATAGGGAGTAATACACTGCCTGTCGAATAGACCATTTAAGGTAACCTTAAGTGATATTTTAGGTCAGAACGTTTGTTGCAGGCCGTTTAGAAAGCGGTTTTCGTACAGCTGTGCCAGCAGTTGACAAGATTTCAACTGACGTGGAGCGTCTCGCGGTCCCTCTGCGGCAACTGAGCCGCAGAGGGACCGCGGTGTGTGTGTAGAGGGGATCAAGCCGTGAGTCGGTGTTGCCGTTAGATCATGAAGACGAACGGTAGACCTGTGTTTTGAGGTAAGCGTGAAAGCGGATCAGTTCTTCTAATGCCAAATTGCTAAGTGCGCGGCAAAACAGGACGCATTAACGGACGTCGGCAGAGCGACTACTTTTCATCGTTGTCTCTTTGAGAGGGAACTGCACGGATGGACAGTGTAGCCTACACGATGCATACGAAATGATATGGACCCGATTATCAGGCACTAAACGCTGAGCCAGCTTAGTCCGCTGCCGTCGCGGCTAAAGCTATAAACCATAAGCGGCTTTTTGAAATGACTAAGTTGAAAATTGCTCTGGGTAATGTAAGCTGATGTTGTAGTCGTGTCGGTAACATGATCGAAGAAGAGTGGAAAATGTAGTGACTTTAGTTGGGAGGTTTATTTAAGCGATGGATTAAGGTAGGTTGCCTAAAATGCATAGATGCCTGGCTACAGAATGATTATTATTACTTCACGCCCATAAGGGGTGCGAAGTATTGTGATGAGTACGTCTGTATGTCTGTCTGTCTGTCGGCAAAGATATCTCCGGAACCACATGCGCGACCTTTACTTATTTTGTGTGCATGTTGCGTATGGTCGTGGCTCGATCTTTCTCCGGCAAAGGGGGCGAAGTCTGCTTATGTACGATTGCCTTGTTAACTCGCTGTGATCGCTTACTGCCTCTTGCGACATATTTTTTTTATTTTTTTTTTACATTTTATTTCAAAACATTTTCTCGGGCATGTGTTAACCGACGTTTTCGAAACTGTCTCAAGTAACGTGGTTTTTGTCCGCAATCCTGTATCGGTTACCTAAAATAAGCGAATGCCGTAAAACGCAAATTTTGCGAATTTCAGTACACGCTACGCTGAGATGCTGGCGAAGACAACGAAGTCCGGAATCTGTGTTGGTTAGGGTACTTCTGAGGTAGAAGAGATGCTCGTCATTTCCTCTTCGGAGAGATGGAAGCGATCCAATTGGACGAATGGGGCCGCTGGATCACAACCAAGACAGCAGTATTAGCAGTCTTGTGTCAACTACAGTTAGTTTTGCCTGTCTACTTCAAGTTCAACAGACAAAACTAAGTGCAGTTGATATTGCAAGAGAGGGTTTTGTGACATTTTAAAGCCGATTTAAAACACGTGCTAAGCTATGGCGACCCAGCCGCCTACCCTTCCGGAGGTTACAAAGAATGTTACACATCAATCGCAGATCTGACTTTTACTAGGAAATTAAAAGCTGGTGCATTCCAACACGAAGTATACAAAAATTATGCAACGCAGCGTGCTCGTTAATTGAACGAATTAGACGGACGTCGTCGACGGATATCGCGTTGCAGTTGTCAAGGCAGTGGCGCAGATGCAGCGGTTCGCGTGTGTCACGCAATGCGATGCTCCGCTCGCACTTGCCGGCACCGGCTCAGAGCTCGATATGGAATCCGTCGTCAGTAGCGACCAGTTGACAGCAGCCAGATGCTGACATGGGGGTAGAGCTGAGCCAATCCGTTAAACAAGAATATACTCAATTCACCCATCTCTCTCGCGACTCACGATACGATAAGGTAGATTAACGTGCGAGCAAAAGCTGACGGCATGCCAGCTTAATCTAGCGCACGGCCCGGAAACGAAAAAATAAAGAAAAAAATAAAACCAATAACAGAGTAGCTCAGAAGAAACGGTCCAGGCAAAGATCCGTGGAGGCAGTCCGGGAGGAAGAAGTGAAACTACGGGGGATAGGATTTGTGAAAGAGGTAGGTTTAAGCCGGGAGTGAAAGGGAGAGGGAGTGGTGAATCAGAAGAGGAAGAAGTGATGGGTGAAAGAATAGGTGACTCAGTTTTCAGCGCAGTGTAATAGCTATCACTATCAAAAAATAAGGGGGGGGGGAATGAGCCCGTGAAATCACGTTAGTATATTAAGTACGCCTGTAGTGGGGCGCCGATTCTACGGGTCCGAACCCACGTAATCCTTAGTGCGGAAAACGTCGAGTTTCAGAGAGTCTGCGAAAGCAACCGTCGTTGTAGCAAAAGTACTGAATGGCTGAATGAGTATAAGCCTAGTGTACAATATGCTGCGTAACTGTGTTGAAGAAGAAAAATTTTATGCCAGGAGAAAAAGAGTGCATGTTTTTTGTGAATGTATATTGATATCAATTGTATTTGGCTGCTGATAAATAAACATACATACATACATACATACATATATAGCAATGAAAACGATTATGTGTTATATAAAAATAGATGTCCGTGCCAACTCGTAGCAGACTTAGAAACTGGTGAGTGATTTATTTCATATATGCCTAAGACTGCCAAATGTCGTCAGTCGTTATGCCTAACTTCCAGTATAGTGAAGAACAATCGACACAAGCGTAATCTGACTTAGCAACTACACAAGAGACCGCATTATAGTCAGTGAGTCTGTTTGTTACTGGCGTGCCTAATGGGCCAGTATTGTTTTGCACGCTGTCGTCTGTCGGCGTCTGTCGTCGTCGTCTGTCTGCGTCGTCTGTCGTCGTCTCTAACGCTGTCGGGCGCGTGGGCAGTCCGGCGGCGGTCAACACTGCACGGCGGGCCAGTACGCTTACGTCCCATTAGGACGACACTTTGTAAAATACGGGATTTTTAAATCAGAAAGGGTGACATGTGGCGAAAATGTTATTGACCATTAATTTTATTTAATAATAGGCCTAAAAGCAAAAATGCACAAAGACAAAGGTGGCTTACATCGCAGTAAAATAATACAATATTACTAGAATATCACCAGCATAGAACATGCAAATAAAGCAAAATTTAACATGCAGTTGAAACCGATCTAAATGGGGAAAATAAACGAAAAACATCATATATAAACATAACCTGTTCCAAAAGCAATGACAGACTACGAACACATTCCATGAATCTATGATAAGAAACTGCCTAAATTTACATTACGTAGTCTTACAGTGACACATGGCGGCATGACGAGATCATTAGATAAACTGTTCCACGCATTAATGACTCTGTTATTAAAAAGTATATTTTTAATATCGAGATAACATAAACGTTTTGCATGTTTAAGATTATTACCACGAGTAGTTCTACACGCAAATTCAACAGGAAGAGATACATCTCAGTCTCACAGCCCGTGAAACATTTTATAGCAAAAGACTAAATCATAAACTAGACGACGGCGATCGAAAGTTTCAAGACTAAGACGTTGCCATGGTCAAAAGGTCAAAGTGGCATATAATACAATACGACATAAGTTACTGATGACCGTGCGATTTTCAAATCTGCCTATTCCTATATTTTGCACACGATTGATTGATTGATTGATTGAAATCGATTTAGAATCGGCAACAGCGCAACGATTAACATCGGTTAGAATTTTGACAGCGGCCCATCACTAGCAGTCCGGTCAGTAGACGAGGCCGACACACGATACTCGAATGTCAATCAGTGTCACCTGCCCATCACCAATTCACCGTCGCCAGCGTGCATTTTCGCCTGCTTCCTCCCTGCCGTTTGTATTACAACTAGAATTAGAAAGTAGGCTACACATGTATAGCCCATTAAACGAAAAGAGAATCGTCGCTAATGCGCTGAATGCGAAATCTGCTCGAATAAAAACGTCTTGAGAGAGCGTTTGAAGATGGCTATATATGTCCATTTCCGCACATTTTCAGCAAGTATGTTCCAGGCGTGAGGGTCGGCGTACGAAAACGCGCGTCGGCCGTAGTTTGACATGTTGTTACGAGGAAAGTATAGAAGTCATCGGCCGTCGTTTGACGCCTTCTGCACAGCACCGACATTGCATCCGTTCCACTGAGGCATTCACATCAGCAGCTGAATATACCATACGTCCTGACGTTGACGACCTGAAACTCCTCCAGATAGGTGTTTAACCTGCGTCCTGCGGGGTCCAACGGCAACGAGCCTCCCTCGTGAAAGACGACATACGTACGCCCTTTTGTCACTGTTCAATTTGCACAAACTGCACGAATCGATCACAGTAGGCCTACTGCATGACAAGCGAAATTTAGTTCAAATTATTTTCTATGTTATACATTTGCTATTTACAAATCTACAAACGTTTCTAGAGTTTTAGCATTATTGTTATCATGCTGGCCGCGTCTGGCGGTAAGCATAATGTAACAGGTCCGGCGTCCGTCCGTCCGTCTGTATCTCTGTCCCGTCTCGTCGTTTTTCGCCCACAACACAAGCCATCTTCTACATCCACTATTATAACCGCGGCAACGAACGCATGATTTGAACTTACTGATCGCACATCGAAACTTAAATACAAAAATTTCTTGATGAGAATGTTATTCAAACAGCGCGGTTGTGGTACTCATCTGACAATAGTCAATCTTAATACTAATTTCTACCCAGAGGTCAGCCAGTGTATGCTTGTAGCTGTTGTTTGACTTTTAACTTTGGGCATTCATTGTCGTATGTTTTATTGTCGCTGCAGTGTTTAATTATCTGTTGTGTTGTTTAACGGCTGCGGTTGGTCACCGGTATTAATAAACTATTGATTGATTGATTAAGCCATGCGGCGCATAATCGGCTTGACTCATCAGGGGCATCATGCGACGTGGCCAGCGTACATTTCGGCCCGACAATAAGGAGGACCGACATACATCGCATTTATATTAATAATATAATGTTGTAACTTACTGTCTTCCGGCTTTGAACGTCTCTGAAATGACCTATGTTTGTGTTTGGTGTTAAGTGAAACGTAAAAACTCAGTCAATAAATAGTCGTCGGGCTTTAAAATTTGTGGTCTGAGACTACATCAGATGATGCACAGATTTTCTGCTGAACTGCACAGGAACTTTTTCCGGACCCGAGATCTTGCCTCGCATTCCCTTGACAACGAATTACGGGAAGTAATGTGCTAGTGCAAGATGCTGTCTTCAAGATAGTCCTTATCTTTATCTTCAAGATACAATCAATCAATAATAAAATTTTTTATAATAAAAGCAAGTAAAACAAAGCATATGAGGACAGGACAGCAAGGCAAAACACAAACAGCTGCCCTTTAAAGAATACAATAATGCCAATTCGATATTGACCAAAAATAAACTGTAAAATAATCAATAACAAGAAATTCTGAGAAATAGACTCGGGTGATAGTTTGCCGGAAATGACACAATAAACTAAAATCAACCACGTCGGCTGTTAGGAAATTCCAGTACCTAACAACCCGGTGTGCAAAGAAGCATTATTCTTAGCAAAATTTACAAACAGTCGATAGGGGGTGGCTACGAGTTTTTGTAACAGGAATAAAGGAGAAAAATCGATAGCATCTTCACTGTAGTTCAGTTGAGTCAAGATGTTTGTAGTCGGCGCTGAAACAGTCACAACGGCACCAGACGATGGCACAAGACACAGCTGTCAGCGACATCTTTCTTATCTTGTAACTGCGAGATACTTACTTTTTTGAAGCTATCTTGACAGAATAAGGATATTTTTGAAGATACTTTTGTCAAGATAATTTTCAGCCGATTACCGATTATATTCTGAAATTTTAAAATTTTTGCCGATGCTGAGCGATATTGCATTTCGTTCTTTCTTTCGTCACTGTAACATGGTCGACAACAATTGCGTATGATAACCTTCGTTTCTCGCCGTGCGCTAGATTAAGCTGGCCATCTCGTCAGCTTTTGAGCGCACGCTAATCCACCGTATCGTATCGTATAGTGTTGCGAGAAAACCGCAATAATTATCCCACTGTAAAATGCAACAAGTGATTCTGAGAGGATTTGTTCGCGCACTTTCCAGCCGTTCTTGCGCATTCTTCAAGCGGCCATGGACACGTATGTGATTTGTTTTTGATCAAGCGCGCACAACGGCGACTGATGACTGATAACAAAGCTTATTTGGTTGGCTGTTTCAGCGACTGGTTGCTAGGAGCCGGCTGGCGGCGCGGCGTGCTTCATCTTGAAGCAAGTTGCGATCACTACGCGCATGCGTGAGTTGCATCGTCAGCGCCGTCGCTTCTCCTTCCTTCCGCTCTTTTCGACAACTCATTATGTAGCCCACCTGCCGTTTTACGTCTCCATGGCAACCAGGTGTATGGATTATTGAACGAGCAGGCCGGCGGGTTGGTGACGTAGAGCTACTAGTCGCCGCCGCCACTGCTGGCGTCATCGTGCGACATCTTCGTATTACAGCGGCGCCACTCAGTCGCCCGCTCACCGGCTCATCACACGACAGTGTGGCGACCAGGGGACGAGAACTTCTCTTGCACCGTGACGACTTGGATGCTCGTCTTGACGACGTCTCACGGTCGCACGGTGCGCGCGAGATGAGGGAATGGGAGGGGCTGTAATAGAATAGACCAATAATAAACAGCGGTGCTAACAACAGCTTGTTACGCGCTGAACACCAATCACGGTAGGGATGCGCGGTACACCGGCATCGAAAAAGTACCGCGGTGTTAAAAGTGACGGTATTATATACCGCGGGCTTGCTAAATACCGTCCGCAGCATTCTACGTAAATCACTGCATGTAGATGAGATCAGCAGCAGGTCATCAGCATACATTAAAACTCCAACATAAAATGCCAGCAACATGACAACCACGTCCAGAGGCAGAAAGTTTACATATAATATCATTAACACACACGGTTATGGGAAAGCGAATCGCCGAGAGCACTGCAGACGATTCGCGCGGTTAATTTTTTGCAGAAGTTGTCTGCAACTGATGACGCCCCTAAATCATGTTAGTCACCCATGTCATTGTAATATCCACATATATAAAAGGTAAGCGATAAAGGTAATGTAAACCATATCGGTTTAGTGTTTTATCGAGTAAAAGTAGACTTGGGAAAATAATCTTTGTTTACTTACACGCCGTATTTCTCCACGAATTATGTAACATCACTACGACATTTTAATACTAGTAATAAGTAAACAATTACTGCACTACTAACTTATAATTAATTAGTTTTATTATGACTTGTAATATGAATAACGTAAAACGAAAATATTACAAACGGCCGTTATGTAAAGCGAGAAAAAAATCGAATACCGCAAACAGCAGTCAAAAACGTATGTAATATTTTAATATTTTGATATTCGGTTGCGGTCCTAAATCAATCGACAAATAAAAACTAATAGACATGATGATGGTGGACTGGTCACTTGCTATAGTACAGCACGCGTCACAGTCAGCATTATAGAGCTTTTTATTTCTGAACTAACGGACAGCTGGTCCAGCCTAAACATACGTAATATCACCACAATTTGTACAAATGCGTAAGTTCATAATGCACTAAAGACTTACCGCATTCGCTGATACTTATCAATCAACCTAATTCGGAGGAAAAAATGCACTATTTCGCCGTGGGCTCTTGGAAATATGCCAAGCTTGATGGTTAATTCACAGAGAGTGTTCGTAGAACTTAAGCAAAATATAAACTCTACTGGCCCTTATTTTAAGGTATTATAATTACAACCGTTAACTAATAAAACGCTTTCTAGTTCTAATACATGGCAAATTCGTCATCGCTTATCAGTTGTTGGTTAGGGCCTACTACTAACAAATATTCAAAACGTAGCAAATAAATAATATTTGCGATTATTACTAATTTTCTGTGCGACAAAGTGTGGCATGCAGCAAACGACAAATTATGTATAGAAACGTACTAGTAGAAGTCTGAAAACTTTAAAAAAATGAAACGAAGTGCGTTGAAATTCACGGAAATGACAGATTTAACGCCATTAATGCGCGTTTTTCACGAGGACGGCCAATTTCACGCAAAATGTCACAGCTGCGAATTCGTGAATTAGCTTGGTCCATACTGATACTGCTTCAGTAGTCTATAGTGCCTACATCGTGACATTTACGTCATCAGAGCTTGTGCCCCATTTTGTCACACTTTCCTGGTTGTGACCTAGTAGTCGCAGTGGTCGGCAGCATCACTCACCCAGCGATTGACCTACTGCACTGTGACGCCGCCGGGACTGTCTGATGTCTGGATTGCAGACGCAGCAAGTTAACTTTTCCACTGCGTTTGGCATTGATGGAATCAATCATAGGCGTCGGAAAGAAACAAAAAGTGGTACCATTACGGCTGAAGACATGGCGAGCGCGTAGCGCGAGCCTATAATGGGGATTTGTGGAGCGGAGCCCCCAGCGGGGTCCAGGCGCAAAGCCCTTGGTGGGGCGTTAATGTGCCTGCGATGTTACACAGTTAAGCTGTCTTCATTTGTGTGTTCGTAGGTGCGCATATGCCTATATTTGTATATATCTATATCTGT
>Ga0209780_1004358_pt1 | contig 10878 bp, 14 predicted proteins | sample WorMetexBAHAMAS2_FD_187384 | JGI IMG/M metagenome (GOLD analysis project Ga0209780, IMG submission 187384) | Marine gutless worms symbiont microbial communities from Max Planck institute for Marine Microbiology, Germany - Inanidrilus exumae... | ecosystem: Host-associated > Annelida > Digestive...
CCTGCCGATCCACGACGTCGCCCGCCAGCAGACGACGGTCTTCGTCGTCCGGCGGCGTTTCGTTCGTCCGACTCGCTGTCACGGCCGTCGCGCAGCCTCGCCGCACGTGACCGTGACACAGACCTGCAACGTGCACGGCGGCACGGTAAATGCAGGTTATATGTGTACGCGTAGGAAAAGTGAGCGTTCTGCATAATATGTCAGAAAAAACTATGGTTTAAGCATAAAGTTATTTTTAAAAATTATTAAAAATTAACAAAATACGTAATGGCTGTTTATTGTGTAAATGTTTTAGATATTTAATTTATAAATGTCAAATTAAATACCCGTATTGACTGCATATGCAGGTAAATATGGGTATGGGTAACCATATTACCAGCATTGCGCCATAGCATTTTCTGACATGTGTATTAGGTAGAAAAAGTACACAGAAATATTTTTATTCCTTTATTTCACCACACGGGAAGGTATAAAGAACTTGAGAAGAAGAGACACTTAGTCAAGACATTAAAATTACCGGTAGATGAGATGCCGTCGTGAATTAACTGACACGAATAACAGCCGCTGCTGCGACTGGATAATATCATCCATGTGGTGCGCCTATTCTCCGAATAAAGGGAGTTTAAATGTAACCACAGGAAATGATATGAGACTTCATGCAGAAATGTTACGTGAACTACGGAAATTTGGTTTCTAATAGAGCGATTAACTCGTGTAATAGCTTGCTCAACTTGTTGCATCTCTTAACACTACAAAGGTTTAAAACGTGATTAGATAAATTCTGGCACAATCAAGATTTCATATATAATTTCATGGTACAATTGCAGGGAACCGGAAGTTGCAGCGAAGTGGTGTATGAGGTATCTTGGCAAGTTGTTATATTGTAAAGTGTCTAGAAGAGGCGGACATACAGGCTTTGGCCGGTACTGGTAAATTCTCTCTAGGTCTAGGTCTACGTCTTCGTCAAAATAATCACCGTTATAGCAGCGGCATACTAATTTCAACTCATTTCCTCCTTCTTCCCTTTTCTCTCTCAGTCTCTCATGTTTTCCCTTCCCGTCCTTTCCCTATTCTCTTCCCACCAGTTCCCATCACACCGCTATAAATTTAGCAGTTGGACCCTTTAAGATCCCCGAACGCGAGTCCGGTCGAAACAGGTCCACGTTATTTTCTGTCCACCGGACAAACAATAATTAACGTCATTGCACGCTACTGTCCATATGCATAACCCGAGCCATAACCCTAAACACTAACCTAACCCTAACTCTTAACCCAGCCCCAACTTTTAACGGCGACACGTGATGTGGACGGAAATAGCGTAGTGCGTAAGCAATTATCCATCCTCGTGAATGGAAAATAACGTACGAATAAATTAGCCCCGTACGGAACTGAAGATCGACTCTTCGCAACTGACGTTTCTGCCTACTTAAAAGTCTCGTGAGGCCAAATATCATTAATCTGGCCCGATCAAATTTAGATATTGTGCCCTAGTTTAAGGATGCGTGGTCAGTTGCCAGCTCCCATTGTAAATGGCGAAGGAGATAGCTTTTGAAAATGGCCGGATTTCCAAATTTGAAGGGCTCGTGACCGTGACCTTGACCTTGACCTTGGATCGGGTCATACTACATACCGTCGTGCATCAAGCATCGACCTCTACCTACATACCAAATTTCACTGAAATCAAAGAAACATTTTGTGGACGGACGTACATACGCACGTAGGCCTACGTACATTGGACGGACATCTGCGACCGGCTTTACTAGGTCGACTCTGTCGAAGAGTCGACCTAAAAACGTATTTTGGTGCATTTTGAGGGCAAAATGACGCATCTGGCAAAACTATTTTGGCTAACTTTAATGACATCTAATTACGAAAATTGCTGTCGCAAGATACTGTTATATTTTGCTGGTATACATCGGCTCACATAATTTTATAGCCGTATTGTGCTGTCTCCTAGAAGAATGAACAAAGTTGTTGGTCGCATTCCAGTCGTAGACGAATTGTTGCGCCCCTCCTTCCCCCGATACTCCCCTTGGATATGCCCACACATGTACGTCAGCCGGATTTGACATTGGACAGTTAATAGCAGAAACTAAAAACGTATATAAGTGTCCAAAGCACCAGCGCCCAGTGGCTGCTGTTTATAGGCGCTATGTATAAATTTCCTTACTTACTTATTTACCTATTTACTAATTTCGTTCTAGTTTTCGTTGTCGTGTGAAAATAACACTGAGAACTGGGGACCGGTCGTCGTCGAATCTGCGGCGGTGACTTCTTGCCGACATGCCTCCGTCACTGTCGCTGTTCTCGTCCATCAGTCGCCTGCCGCTCGACGGTCCGGCACCGCGCCGCCGCAGCCGACACTTTGAACTCCTCGTCGGGTGCCGCTGAATCAGAATCTACATCACATCCGCGTCGAAACCTTAAAAGTAGCCTCATGTGTGTAATGTAATATAGTTAGGGTTTAGTTAAGTTTTTCCGTTCATTTGTTTGTTTCTTTATTGTTCCTTTGCTGCCATTACATGGTGAATAAAGATTATCAAAAGATGCCCACACGCCAGCGAATAATCTCGGTCGTTTGGCCGGGAGTAAAGCTCAAAGTGTTGAGAAAAAAGGCCGCATCGCTAGGGGACGGGATTTTCACAGGGACAACTTAATGTAACACCGTCCAGTCGGGAGTATTGTAGTCGGCTGCAGCAGTCGCGCTGTCATGCCGTTATTGAAGACTGATTGAAACCTTTTGCTGCATACACCGTAGCAGAGACTCCCAATGCTTTTCAGTGGACCGGACAACCCCAAAAACTGCCCCTTCCCATGGGATCTCGACCCCCATCTAATACATCGTTCCTTGGGCCCACCGAATCAGTCCCCTCCCCAAACGGCGTCTCGATCGGTTCAGCCGTCTTTGCACAGCTCACCTGTGTGCCCAACATTACAGACACTAAGACAGACAGACAGACTACGTTACGTACGACATCTATAGCAACAGGCCGCATCTATGCAATGAATACGATGCGGCTTCATAATAATAACAAGAGAGTATTTACAACATAAGACATTATAATCAACTATCCAGTTCTAAATCAACTACGTTTAATTCAGTACGGCCTGTCCTTATATTGTTCACTTTTTACAGAATATGCTGCAAAATCCCTTACTTGCGTAAGAATTCTTACATGATCTGAAGTAGTCTGATACAGGCTGTGGTACCCCTGGAACGGGATAAAACGCCTGAGCCGACGTAAAAGCATAACAAATATGTACAGAGAAAGAAAAGAAATACCTTCAGAGAGAAAAAATAAATACCTTATGAAGAAACCACCCAGCAAAGGTGCCTTTGCCGTCGTGACCGACTCTAATTTTGAGCAGCGGGCCGACGTCACTTGCCTCGATCTATTGGTAACAATATCAAATACGCAGTGTTTACGAGTAGTAATAATCGTCAATACCTCGCGACGCTGTGATAGCGCGTTATATTCTATTGCCCTGGGTCTGTCCGTCTGTCCGTCCGACACAAGTCGGTGTTCTATCAAAACGCCTAAACTTAGGATCATGCAAACAACGCCATACGATAGCACCATATCTTCGTACTAGCCTACGGATGACAAACCATTCATGAAAAGGCGTGGTCAGGGTCACGTGTACCATTTTATTTTTTGGGACCGCAATATGTAAAGACTGAAACTGGAATCGGCAAGGCTGAGTTGACCTATGTTACGTGAAAGCGGACCTGCCGGAATTGAACCCGCGACCTGTAAATTGCAAGTCCAAAGACCTACCACTAAGCCACCACGCAGCACAGTGACACAGCATGTTGCACAGTCCCTCTGCAATAGCTGAACGTCTTGTTACTTTTCATGAGCCATGGCTAGAAACAAGTTTACCTCAAACGGGGGATTCGCTATACATAAAGTAAAGTAAAGTAAAGTAAACGTCGATTTGTATAGCGCATCGTTGTAACCACATCTAATGCGCTCAGGAATGGCACGTGTTAGAGGGATCACACAGTTTTACCTTCCATCCACACGTTTATCCACGAATGGAATGAATCATCCTGCCTTTACTCCGTAAGCATTCACCAGATGGCGCCACCAGAGCGAGGTAGCACACATCCGATTACAGCTCACTACTCATTTATCGACCTGGAAAGGATGAAAGGCTGGGTTGGTCTAGTTGGCTGATCTTGTAGCGGACGGTTTACCCACATAAGTATAAGTGGTCACCCATCAGCCGCAGGTTGAGCGTAGGACAGGGAAGTTCGTTCTACCACTGAGCCACGCAACCAACGTCAATTCCACCTGCAAAGACGATGTCAATCAGCGTACCAATAAAAAGTAACAACAACCTGCTCCGTCATTCTGAAAACAAAACAAAAATTGGCGGAAACTGTGGTTCAAAGTTCCGCTTCACCTTGAACTTGTCAACTTGTCCCTGCTCAAAGTTGTCGGTGCGATTTCGAAGCATATATTCTTCGGTTTTACCGCCTTCGCCGTACATCTGTATGAAGACGTTGCTGTCGGTTCCAGCGCCGTGGACGTCTCCGGTCCACACGGTGATTTCATACGGTATACCTGCAGAGTAAACGCGCAGCATTATCACCGATGATGACGATAACCGTGATAATAACAACCAGAAGAAGCCAGCACCCACAAGAGTGCAAAATCCCACGCCGGCACTGTTTTTGTGCCTCGTGGCCTTGACCTTTGACCTTTTGACCCATAAACAAATGGGTTTCCAGGACTCACGGTGGAACATTTCTATGTCGAGTTTGGTGATCCTAGCTGCATCCATTTTTGAAATATCGTCTGGAAAAACAGACAAACAGCGGGAAAACAGTACTTCCGCGATTAGTCTCGGAGTGGGTAGCAACAACAACTACTACAACTACTACAACAACAATCCCTTCATGCAGGACGATCTTGGAGAGCCGATACCAGGGAAAAACATTCATTCACTCACTCCGTGTGGTACATGGGCATTATAAATGTCTTCAATTAAATTTCTCCATTTACTGCGGCCCATAGCATCTTCCATGCGAAGTTGTCAGATCTGACAGTCTTTTTTCTACAACTCAACTCCAATTTTATTTGGCCTACCTCTAGGTCTCACACCTTCCCTTAATAATCCATGATTTTTCACTCAGTCATTCTCATCTTTTTCTTGAAACATGCCGAATAATAGCAATAACAACAAGTGTCTAAAGTAATGTGGCAAAAGGCCGCATCGCCGACTTGTCACCTCTTGCGGCTGTGAATGGATTCCTCCAATCTCGACACCATCTAATACATGGTTCCTTGGACCCACATCAGTCAGCCTGCAAAGGGCATCTCGATCAGTCAGCCGTTTCTGCACAGTATATCCGTGTGATCAACGCACAGACAGACACACACAGACGACGCTACGTGTGACATCTGTTGCAACAGGCCGCATCTGTGCTATGCATGCGATGCGGCCTAATAATACAAATCTCAATATCACACTGGACCTCACATATATTTGAAATGTCTACTACTTACGGACGGTTCCTTTTTCGACGGACGTCGGTTCAATCTCGATCTCGATTTGTCCATCGTCTTCGTTCTTGTCGAGCCAACGATGACAGGCGAAGGTGTAGCATTCTCCTTTCGACGGAATGTCCACCTTCACCTCGTCCAGGAACCAGCCAGCACCCGGCGATGAACCGTCGTGGCCGATGCGTATCTTCTGAAGCTGTCGCCCACAAACACAAGTACAAAGAGCTCTCGGAGACTTTTAACAAGCACCAGCTGTCGCAGACGACCTGCGTCACGTGATGTAAACATTTTTATCATGCTTTTATTATCCGCGCGAAAGCGAGGGAATATGATTTTACCGGCGTTGGTTTGTGACTTGTGTGTCTGTCTGTCTGTCTGTGACCAATAAATAAAAAGATTATGGACGGATTTGTACCAAATTTTATCGGAAGATTCCTATGGGGAAAGGGAAGACCAAGTTCGTGTTTCGTTACGATCGGTAGAGGGATGTGGAAGGAACGGTCAAAAAACTCCGTAAACCGGCGATTGTTTACATTTATGCTTCACAAGCATGGTGATGATTAATCGTACCCACAATCGGCGAACGCGATGTACTCAAATGCCCAAAATGGCCCCATGTAAGCAACACCATTGGGCAAACTTTCGCGGGGAGTTGTACTCTCTCAGAGTACTTTCCATCTAGTTGACTATGTAACGCACGGTCCGTCGATTATAAAGTATGAACGCGCACTACAAATTTTTATATCTAATCTAGTCTAATCTAAGTTTACGGACGTACAACGGTCGACATGCAGTAAAAGGAAAAAATTACTAAGTTCAAAGTTTGAACAAGGTTACAGCGGGAAGTATCCTTATTTTTGAAGATACCAGAGTTCTCTTAAAACATAATAGTTCTCTTAAAATACAATACATAAGGAATAGATGATACGCCAAGGGAGCCTCTACGACGAAATACAGCTCCATCCATTCTGTACTACTTATCCCCAAAAGAACTCTTCCAGAGCAAGTGGAAGAAGAAAACTGACGGGGGATCGGCTACCCCAGATTAACGGGAAAACGGTCATTAAAAAGGAAGTAAGAATGTTAGAGAATGAGTAAAACTTTACATCTCCCTTCAAACGTGACGGGTTATTACAGAAACGAGTCTTTCCAGTAAGTATTGAAGTAAGTAAGTAAGTAAGTAAGTAAGTAAGTAAGTAAGTAAGTATCGCATCGATTCTGACAAGAGGAGATCTGTTTGCTGGTACCTTGCCGATGTCACAGGACTCGAGCTTGAAGAGATCGATTCTGCCGGCCTCAAACTTGTTCTTGTTGTTCTCGGCACTCATCAGCTTCAGTGTGCCGGTGTCTCCCTTGCTGCCGAACAGCTTGATGAAGACGTTGGCGTCGGTGCCGGCCGCGTGCTGCTTGCCCGTCTTCACGGAGACGTGGTAAGACGTCGCTGTACAACATCGGTCACCAGCGCCGTTAATACTGCTGTAATTAATGTTAAAAGGTTCATTGACTGGGTTAAGGTTTTACGTCCCACTCGACGCAGAATAGGCTATTTCGGAGACGTTCTTTCCAGCCAATCTCTTCGCCTGGTACTGAAGAAACTAAACCCAACACAACAAAAGCAAGCAACGCAGGAACAAAGTGATTTAACACAAAACGCATACATGGTAAACCTAAACAAACACACAAGAACGAATACAAAACCGAAACCAATTAGCAAATTTAATAACTATTTATATATGTGTGCGTATCATTGTGCACAAATGTTGTACAAAATACAGCATAGAACAGTTCTGATTATTTTCCCTTCTAACGTCCAGACAATCACCAAAGCTCATACTTATGCATTACATATCTAATGCATTACATATCTAATCTTCAAGCAATAAAAACAATACTGTGCTCGGGTTTGGACGTTTGCATCCGTATCTATGGAGGTCGCGTTAGAACTGCTTCAAACAGCATTTTACTGACTAATGAATTCATACAAATTGTCTTGAAAATTCAACAGTAAACCTAGAAAAACATCACAGACCAGCTACTTTACCTAGTCCTCTGTAATAGCATATAATGAACAATATGTTACAGAGTCAAAATTAAATGCGACTAAAATTTGTAACAAGCCCAAATCTTTACAACAGATAACACGTAATATACTGTTAACTAATAGAAAACATAGGCAGTCGTATCTTCGTATCTACATGCAGACCGACGTCGACAACGGCCGCACGTAGCACAGCGGCGTATAGGTATGTGGAATACCGGCCATGGTCACTAGCAACCGTGCAACCGTGACGGTTTTCGTAACCGTGTGACCTTGACCTTTGACCTTTTGACCTCTGGGTCAATGCATGCCGAGCGACTGCTATAGAGTACATGTGTACCAAATTTGGTGTTGATAGGTCAAGCCCTTTTCCTTTTAGAGCGCGGACAAACAGACTCAGAGACAGAGAGACAGACAGACACGACTGAGCGCCCGACCCACGCCAGCGGCTACGACTACTGATATACTGCTGCATGGGTCAGCTGGTTCCCATTCGGATCATCATCATCCATCTGTTCCGGAAAAAAACTCTGGGTATTCGTGGAAAGGATTCTTACGAGTCACATGTCCTTTGTGCCACCCAATCATTAATATCAAGCATTGGAGGGAACACAAAGCACTAACCCTCACCAGTGACCTGCCCTCATCCTTTCATCATCCTCAACTGGACTCCTGACGGAAGTGCCGGTGCTCCTTTTACGCCAGCTCTCTTGCGTTAATAAAAATCGTATGCAAATTTCATAAGTGAAAATACTTTGTTGGATACGTAAATTATAGTATTTGTTGTCTAATTTCATTTGACGACATGAGACAATAAATTACTGGCAAGCATCTGCGTTCCATCAGCGGTGATCTCTCGAACGGTCAGTCCATCATCCTCTTTCACATCAAGCCATCTGCAAATATTGCGATCAGACATCAAGTTACTAAGCAAATAAGTAAACAATCAAATAATTATAAATGCCATAAAGTCTGACTGTACTTGAACAGTGCATCAAGAAATGACATACAACAAATTTTATTTGCTGATTAATGCGAAAATGGGACGTCAGTATAATTCAGTATTTCAACCACTATAAATGAACACACAAGCCTAAATGAATAAATAGAGAATATGTCAATGTAACGACACTAATGGTTTTGCAACAGGAAGGCACGTCTATGGTGTTAGTGTTTTTCCGAAAGGAGTCCTTTTAAAACTGTTGAATCGGGATTATTTAAATGCGAAAGAGATAAAATACCTCTGGTTTTCGGCTATATTCTCAATGCACCTGGTCACAGAATTTAATATTTTTTAATTATGTCTAAAACTGACTGTCTAAAACTAACTGGAAGAGTTTAGCGTCCTTATTAGCTCTTTTTAAAGTTTCCATTGTGCTTGTGCAAAATCGGTAGAATCCAGGTTTCCATCCCACCTTTTTCCGATATTGTTGCATGTCATGCAACAAAATCGGAAAAAACGTGGGATGGAAACCTGGATTCTATCGATTTTGCGCGCGCTAAGTCCCAATTCTCCTACGGCGCTCGCCAGTCATTTGCAGCGGCGTATATAGACGGCGCACTCAGCGCGAGCTCGCGAGCTCGAGCGGCGCTTGCTAACCCCACATGACGATCTGTAGGGTATGCCAAATGTCGTGCAGTTCCGCTCAAAACTGTGGCCGTGCATAAGGAACTGAGAACAGACACACACACAACAACAACACACACACACAGAGAGTCGATCTTATACATATAAATACCTGTTACATTCAAAGACGACTGCGTTGGACGGATCATCCAAGGGATGTATAACAACTTTGTCGAGGAACCAGCCACTGCCTGGCCTGTCTTCGTGGTGTCCAATACGAATCTTCTTCAGCTTCTTCAGCGTCACCGCCTCCACGACGAACTCGTCCAGCTGTTACATACTTACACAAGTATTTATACAGGTATTTATAAGGAGGTCTGTTGAAACAGGCAAACCCATCACGCAGTCAACGCCAGTGGCATAGCTACGGGAGAGGGGAACTTCAAACCTGGGTTCAGTGAACCCCGGGACTAAGTTCTCCAGGGACCACTGGCCAATCCTAAGCTACAGCCTTGCACAATATGACAAATGTGTCTGTAGCGCTAATACCTTTCAAGTTTTTTTCAGTAATAATTTTAAAAATTGCGCCTGCGTTACGATAGGTTCGCCTTCAAGCTCCGCCCAGCGTTACACCTTGGCCGACTGGCTCGTCTACGACATCACGACACGACGGCTAAAATACTAATATAGATAGCGCATCAAAAAAGTTTGGCAGCCTAACTCAAATTTAAACCCATATTGGGCTATGCCGTCGACGGGCCTTGAAGTACACTAACCTTACAGCTGAACCCTCACAGTCACAACATCACTACACTGATCAACGCCAGATGATAGCTGAATATGACGTCATATGAAGTGCTTTTTTCACTGGTCGCTTTTCAGTCACGTGACATTTGACAACAGGGTGTTTAACTCTTCCGTGTCAAGGCACCAAGGCTGACCCAGCCATGCTTAATTATGCCACCCACTTACCAAACTGCAGACTACATGAAGAATGTAAAAATTCATGCAAAAGTGAAAAAAACGAAAGTAGTAATAAATACGACCAGAGCGACATGATCAAAAGACAATCTGCCAAGAGAAGCAACACATTGTTAAACAAGATGCAGTCAGAGACTGCAGAATTCGCCCCCGGTGCCGCCACCGTGCAAACTGAACGAAACATACGCATCGATTTTGATTCTGGCCCAATCATTCCATTATATGAAAAAAACGACGTCACGCACATAACCGGCAGTACATAACATATTGCATTGCACTCTGAGGAGGATCGAGCCACAGCCACCACTTATGTACAGAAAATTTATTGAAATTTGGACGCAAGGTTTTTGAGACAAACAGACAGTGAGACAGACAGACAGACACGCTGATGGCCATATTTCGCACCCCTACCTGCGGCGAAGTAATCACCCACTGTCTTCAGTGTTCAGAGGTGACAGAGTTCTAAAAGATAAGTATTTTTTTGCAAAAATACAACGTACTTGTCCGCTTTCAAACTTGTTCTTGTTGAGGGAGGAGCGTGTTAGCGGACGTTCTCCAGTGTCGCCCTGTGAGCCGAAGATGTTCAGGAACACATCAGCGTCAGTACCTGCTCCCGTCTTCTTCCCCGTGTATACCTTCACCACGTACTTGATCACTGCAACGCACACCTGCTACGTCAGTGACATGACAGTAAACGCTCTTGATAAAAAGCCGATGTACAGGTATGGTAAACGATAAAGAGTCATGCATGCTTTTATCCAGGAAATCACTTGAGGGGG
>Ga0209780_1004359_pt1 | contig 10877 bp, 5 predicted proteins | sample WorMetexBAHAMAS2_FD_187384 | JGI IMG/M metagenome (GOLD analysis project Ga0209780, IMG submission 187384) | Marine gutless worms symbiont microbial communities from Max Planck institute for Marine Microbiology, Germany - Inanidrilus exumae... | ecosystem: Host-associated > Annelida > Digestive...
GTTCAAGTCTGGAACAATCTACCTAACGAAATTGTATCAGCTAACTGTGTCAGTGCATTTAAATCCCTCTTAAATTCAATTCATGTGTCGTTTTTTAATGTTGTGTTTTAGTGTGTGTTATCTATGTTTTTTGGGCAGCTGTAAGTGCTCTTTGAGCCTTTCTGCCCAGTAGACGCAGTTTTTTTATTGCATTTTATTGTTCTACATGCTGCTTATTTTATCTGTGTCTACAAATAAAATATATATAAAATATCTAATTGTAGAATTTGTAGTCATGACTAAATTTAGCCATGCATTCCAGAGTGCAGATTTTGCTTCACTACTATTAACAACAAATGACAATGTTGGACTATGGAATTAAATTACATGTGGACAAGTAAGTAAAAAACGTAATTTGCACACCTTGCCGACAGACAACAGAACCAACAGCAACAAGAAACACCAGAAACAAACGAAACCGTCAAGTTCATTGACAGCAGCGGCACTACTAATTTGTTAACATACTATTAACACTTGCTAGACTTCCAGGGGATTTGTTTCCCCCTGCGCCAAATTGGAGGCAGTCTGCCTACTTCCGCCTATGTAGGAGGCCCTGCTTGTAAATATTCTCTAATTTTTATTATTATCATTTATAATCTTGCACAGTATTTTACATACAATATTGCAGATTGTCAGATCAGCTCGAAAGATAGTTGTCAAAAAACAACCTGCAAGAAGTTACAAATTTTCATAAATTCGATCAAAAAATTGAACATAACATGCCTAGACTGCTTTAACATTTCAACAAACCGTCGTATATTAGCACAAACCATCTCAATTATCAAGCAACGGAATGCCATCAAATTAGTGGGTAAAGCTGCTAATTGTAAATTTAGGCATATTGAACAAATGAACATACTTGGCTCCTTTCACTTTGACTTTGGAGAAGGCAATATCGATGTGGTTGGAAGTGAGGTTCTTGCCGAGAACGCCTGCGTCTTTACACCACTTGGTGATGTCCGTCGACGTAGCCTCAGCGCCGTTGGCTTTGCTTGCGAATTTCTTGAAAGCCCCATCCATGACTGTTCCAAAGCCCGAACCTCTTTCAGACCTGCAAGCGCAACTCCAAATGTGAAATTTTGCAGCAGCTGTTACATGTAGGCTACTTGCACATAGGTTACACAATCTATTTTACGTCACAGACATAAACTCAGAAGACACTCGTCATGTTCACGAAAATGATAACTTCAATATAACACGCCAATGACAATGAATTATTGGATAATTTACAGAATATCGTCACGATAACCATTAACGAAGTAAAACATGTCACAAATGTAAAATGTTATGCAACTTACAATCGAAAAAGAACACGATTAACAGCAGCTTTCACCACCCGCGTCAGTTTTCACTTTTTAACCTGTGACTGTAACCTTGGCAACGCTACGTCAATGATGTCATAGAACGCAATAAACTAGTGACCAGTAAGTAAAATAATTAAATGCAACGTATTAAAAGCGGGGTATAGCGATTTTTGAAGTTTCAAAATAAAGTGCATAATTAAATACAGGCATGTACTCGTGATTCAGAAAAAATATTATGAAAAATTATTTTTGCATATTAAGAGATATATTCAGTTTCAAAGATTTTTTTAACGAGACTACCGAATACCAACTTCCTGGAGTCAGATTAAGGGCAAAGAATATCTAATTCTAATGAAATATCGTAAATTCTGTTCATTACGGAGAGAAAAATAATTTCTTTTTTTGGTAGTTATGTTTCACATAAAAGTATTCAAATCACACCATTAACCATTTTTAATAGTTTATTTTAAAACAACGAAAAGAAAAAAAATCGCTATACCCCGACTTTAAACGTAAGCAACAATAAGCTGTGTCTTCCATATCTTCTAGAATTATAAGCCCATTGCAACGAAATTCGGCGAACACTATACTGACAGCTGTGGATTCTAAACACGAGCATAATTTGCACCGTACTGTAGTATGTTCCTACTACACTATCTGCAGGAAATAGGCTACATTAGTAAGCGCTAAATGTTATACCGGTAATCATAATATACTGTCCTTCCTCTTACAAATGCATCGGGCTTTAAAAATGCACCAGATTTTGAGTCGGTTGTGCAGGTACTGGGCAGATCTGAAAATGCTCACAGTTAATGATGGAACTGCTTTTTTTCACGCGCCATGCTTTGCTAGCGTAGTATGCTGTGGCCCTGTGTACGTACTACGTCTGTCTGTCTGTCTGCCTGTCTGTTTGTCTGTCTATAACAAGCCGATACTGTACCAAAATGGCTAAACGTAGGATTACGAAAACAACGCCATATGATAGCCCAGTGAATCTAGTTTTATGGCGCAAAAGATGTCGACGAAATTCCGATGGGACAGGGGCGCCAAATGCAGGCGGGGTAGGTAAAAATTGCGTTTTTTCGATCGGTTGAGATTGAGAAGTCTCCGACTGAGACGCCTTACCGCCGAACATTTGTGTCCATCCGCCACGGTGGTCCACGTCTACGACGGTGCGCCCGCGGAAGTATACGCGATGTTATACTTATCAACAACGTTGGTTGTTATGGAAGTCTGTTGTTCACACGTAGCCTATACGGCTCACTTCAGCGTTAGGCCTGCATGTATGTGACACGGAGCATCGCATGCTCGCTGTGCGATAGTTGAGCGATGAGTGTATGAAACAATATGCATCCAATAAAAAGTGGCAGTTGCTAAAAGTGCTCCCCATGTAGGCTGTCAGGCTATGCGATATGTTTGCGTTATCCGTACAACAGTCGCGCGGGTCTCTCGGCGATAGCTGAGCCTCTTGTTGCAGATACATCGTCCCATTTAGCTATCACTTCGCTTGTCCTCCCTTTCCTATAATTTTACTCCTCAAATCCAGAGAGACGTTTTGCATGAGAACGTTTTCACGTGGCTTTTTGTGCCTGAGATCTCTAAAACGTCCGATGTTACTCAGTAAAATCTGACTTTTTGGCGGCCTCAAGCATAAACAGCTGTATGGCAGCCTAGTCTTTTCCGAACTGACGTGTGACAGATATTGACAGAGTCCACTATATTTGTTCTGCAAATTACAGTGTATTAGAAACAGGTGCTTTTGCGGAAGTTGGGAGCCATGGTGTTCACTCGACCACTTTAAGTCTCCTGACACTTTCATATATACATATTGTTCGCTAGACCTATTTTCTATTGAGTTGCTTCACTAATAATTATTGAATACGAAAGCACGAAATGAAAGAAATTTCCTATGAGAAATTACACAGGCCCACCACGCTCTGAGCGTAATCCTCTATGGGCCATGGCGCCCTGGAACATAGCATGCATCGCTATGAGTAATGTCACGCAGCGAAGCATCGCCGTTTGTGACGATAATTAGTTTATTCAGACGAAGCAGCTCATGAAATTATGCGTGGAAATAAAAACAACTTTGTCGCTAATGTCACATAATAGATGTTGATCAGTTAAAAGTAGACTATCGACGCGAATATATATATCTTTATTTCGCCAATCAAATGGTAGCAGAAATAGCAGTAGGGCAAAAAACAAATACACAATCAAGCAAACAAACAAATAAAGAAGCAAACAAAAAAGAATAACTTAACTATGGTATTCACATTTCACTAAATTTGCTTTCAAATCATATCATAATCATAATCATACGCATATTTATATAGTGCCATTACGCGGAGGCTTCAGAGGCGCTGGGGAGGAGGCAATCAGGCGGCATAAAAGCATATGTTAAAAGGAGTGTAAATGTTTTTAAAGCTAGATTCGCTGTTACACAATATCAAGTCAGCAGGTAAATTGTTCCAAGCATGACAGGTGCAACGCATGAGGCGGATTGAGGCCATGGCTAGGTCCTCATCCGACGACAATGCAATATTTTATGCATTCCCGGTTTTGTAGACGATATCATGTTTTACATAATGGCGCCATTGGAGCAGAGTCAAACACGAAGTTATCTTCGTCAAAGTGTGCCAGGTGGCGGCACCGGGGCGAAGTCTGATATTTACGATTGCCTTGTTTGCAAACATTGCTGTCGCCGACTGTCAAACAGGTGCGTAGATGGCCAGAGTTCTACGGGCCGGACCCCAGCCACAATTTTTTGAATAACCTATGAGATTTTGAAAAATCCATGACAACGTTCTGAGGTGGTGGGTGATAGTTTCATGCTTAAGTCGAAATACACAGTATGCTTTGGAGCCAATAGACAAAAAAATCCTAGCCAAGCACTTGCAATCGAGCTGTCTAACTAGGCTTTGATCTTTCAAGATTTCAATCTCCGTTCTTCTGCATCTTTCATAGCACTACGCGCTTTCCCCTGCTTTATGCAGTGTCTACCTTAGATAGGCCCATAGTAAGGGCTGGGCATTTGTATCGCGACGCCAAAATCACCGAAACGCCTCAGCGGCGCCGAATGATGTTCGTCGTTGCCCGAAGAGATGCGTCTTCAGTTTCGGTTTGAATCTGTTCATCGACAGACTGTTGTCGCGAACGGCTGATGGTGGCAAACTGTTCTACACGGAGGGCCATGCACGCACTGAAAGCAACACACCGTTGTCCGGTTAAAGTCTGTACTCCGGGCAGCCAGTCGTACTCGATGCCGACCGTGACCGTGGACGACCAGGAAACTCACCATTTGGATGCTGCAGAGCTCCTGTAGCTATAGCAGAGCAACACCATCGACAACTCGCGTATGCAGCGCATCAGCTAGGACGTGAGCAGTGGATGATCCACGACGTTCAAGGACGTGAGGTCAGCGAAAGTTTAAAACGTGCCAAACTGGAGACACCGTTGGCCATCAGATATAAACAAAACTGTTCTGCCTCTTGGGTTCCGGTTCAGGCTCTTGTTTTCCGCCTAAGCTTCGCCCGTGATAGTTTTTTTTCAGAAAACGGGAACTTGTAGTGGCGTTTCTACGGTGGAAATGGGGGTACAGCCCTCGCATAATTTGGGCTTACTCCACGTTGCCCCAATGCCCCACTTTTCACACACTAAGACTTATAACGTGTCATATACAACGGGAATAGTTGCTTCACAAGTCGTGTGAATAAACTACTGCAAAACTGCTCCTTACACACATCTCGAGTCTTTGCCACCACATCTATGTTGGCCCAAAAATATACCCACTTTTTGAGTGCTAGAAACGCCGCTGGCGGCCTGGACTGGAGCCAAATAAGATTAACAGTTTTTCTCATCTGATAGTTAACGGTTCCTCCGTTCCTACGCATATCTTAACGTCATGATGCATCCGGCAGCCAGTCCCCACACAAAATGGGGAAGGCGGCCGCCCTGACTCCGCCATCGGGCGTGAGTTGTGTACTACTAAATTGGCTGACGCAACAACAGCTCAGCCGTAAGCTCGCGAGTCGCCCGCCACACGACACGCCCACCCACGATGTACACAGCGGTCGCCGGCAGAAAAGCCGTCTGACGTAGCGAGGCCTAGACTTCCGGTAAAACTGTATGGGTGGCGATCTGGAATAACAGTCGCCTGGCCTCGGCTAAGTTGTATTATTATACGACTTGTCGTTGCGTATGTACAGTTGGTGCATCTAGACTTGAAGATTTTACGCGTACGCCGACGCAGCAGTTTGCTGTCAAGTCAATATCGATTTTGATCACCTGTTGCCCATTTGCAGTGATCGTATATAGAGAAACAGTACCGCTATGTCTACATCGATCGACAAAGATACGATACGAAGCGCCTTCGACGACGTACGAGATGACTCGTCACCAACAACCTGGTACGACTATTCGTGTTATTGTTGGTGAACCCAAATTACTGCACGTCCAGTACATTTAGCGTCCAGTACGAACAGCTTGTAGACCTACAAACACGTTGTCACTACGAGCCATCCTGCCTATAAAGAACAGTATGTAAGAGCACCTAAGGCTGTCATGTAGGCCTAACACAAATATGTTAGGTAATAAATATGTTAATTTTTGAAACCTAAGTAAGGTACAGTTATGCCTAGACCTACAAACATTTGGCTGGGCATCGAAGCCTTAAGCTGCGTTCACACCGGAGCGTGGTTCCGCGCCGGCGCCGCGTGGCATACTGCGTCGTTTTCGCCGCAACATGCCACAACATTCCGCAGTTCGAAGAACCAGCGGGAAATCACCCGTCATGTACGTTGTCAAATTTGCATGCGACGTGCGTAATGACTAATAGTAAGATCAACCCGTTATGTGCACTTTTGTCGACCATCGTTGAATGCTTCGTGTCTCCATTATGACACATTCACGCTTCTAAGTATAATCGTGAAGCGTGGGACACGATGGCGCGGTCCTCGATTAGGCTACTCGTATTGAATGTTGCAGTATTAACGGGGCTGTTTATTCACCGTCGTCTCCTCCACAGTACACAACGCATCACTGAGTACACACAAGTAAGCACCATACACACATTGCTCACCTGTCTATTACAGCACTCCATTGACTCACTCGTAGACTACGTTTACTTCTGACGTCGTTTGCGATGTGTCTTGCTATGTGTCAGCTAGCTGCAGCGGTTTCTAGTCCACCAGCATCATCAACGATACGCTGTTGACGACTTCCGTGTTGACGGTCGCACACCACATCGCCGTTGATTGATCGATGAGCACTAATTTAGATATTTACCGCGCTATGCTATTTTGGCCTCGTATGCTGTATTTTTGTGTCAGCTCGGCCTATCGAAGGCTGTTACGGATGTTAACAAAAAGGCCGAGATGGAAATACCGTAAATCCTGAAGTAGAAGCCCCAACTTCTGTTAGTGCGTCCATATTACAGTAAATTGATGACAACATGTCGCTCAATCAGGGTCCCGTTCGCGATGGGCACGCGTGGGCACGGCGTGTCCAATCTTTTTTCGCCGTGGCACGCCATACCTGTACAAATTTCCACGGCCTCGCGGGCACGGCGCTGGACACCGCTGTACAACTAGTGTAGAATTATGGAAGAAAAGTGAAATACTTGCCACCAGATGGCTTCTTTGACAATCAGATTTTACAAAATTCCATTTCGGCCGGGGCTCTGCCCCGAACCCTGCTGGGATCGAGCTTATGACGCTCCCCAAACCCCTTAGTCGGCTGGTGAGGGGGACACCCGTCCCCATTTACCAGCGCTCTCGACGACTTTGGCGTCGCGTCTCGGTGCCTTCGACACCGAGCGTGCCCATTCTTCTTTCTGTGTGCGCTCAATGGACAGTGCACAAGCGTTCAGAAATTACTCACTTATGCTAAAACATATGCCTAAGTTGACCATGTCTAGGCCGAAGCAGCTTGACATCATTGATGCTCTGCCAAGTAGGCTAAGCCTACTTAGTATTCGACAACTGTCACGGCTTTTGCTTTGCCACACGAGGCCGATCGAGGCCCGAACCTATGACTTTCAAGGCCAAAGACAAGATCAAAAAGTTGGCATCGACGCCAAGGCATAAAATCCTCGACGCCTATTTAAATTGTTCGTCTGCAATGGATTGTAGACTTGCTTAATTGTCCCCACTGACTTGTAAATCATTGCATTTGTTTTAGGTTGATTCTTAGCTATGAAGGCCAGCACATAGTATTACATTCTACTGGCGAAGATTATGAAGAATTCAAAGCCAGTTTCAACGGTTAGACTCAATTTTGATTGCTCTTATAAACCGTATTTATAATGTGCATACCGGGTAATTCGCTGAGTTTTAAAAATTTACTTCCAAATAAAATAAAGAGTGCAGAAGTTATTAAACATTGACATTCACGTTATTGCAATTGTGTTGTGGCGAATTGATTGGCATCCATATATAACGTTAACCACCCTCATCATGTTTTACGGTCAGAGGCGTTGGAACCGGGTGGGGTGGAGGGCTCGGGCCCCCTCACTTTCTTCAAAGCGGGAGCCTGGCCAGTGGCCACTTTACTTTTTTATTAGTCATATCGTTGCCAACATTGTAGCAGACAATTTCATTCTCAGATACTGACAAGGCCAGATTTAGTTTAAGTGGGCCCTGTTTGGAAAATATGTGGGCCCTTCCCTGCCTTATTACCGTTGCCCAGTTTGCCAGTTACCCAATTGCCTTCGCACACAAAGTTGTTATTATCGACATGTAACCATACCATATAAGGATTGATTACTGCAATACTGTTCTTGCTGGTGCACCAAGGACAGTAACGAACAAGTTACAGCGTGTGTTGAACGCTTCTGCGCGTGTCGTCACCGGCACTTCGAAGTTTGACCGACGAACTTCACTGGCTCGACGTCCCCGACCGGGTGTTTTTCAAGCTGGCAGTGACAGTTCACCGGTGTCTGAACGGCCGCGCACCGCCGTACCTGTCGACAGGACTACTGCGTTCCGGGCGCCAGTGTCGACACTCGGCAGCACCTGCCTTCCGCCAACTGCTTGCAATACCTCGCTACCGGCTCAACACTTATGGCCGTCGGGCCTTTTCAGTTGCCGGCCCCACAGTCTAGAACTGTCTCCCGGATTTCATCCGGGACCCGACCATCAGTGCAGACTCTTTCAGACGTTTGCTTAAAACGTACTTTTTCGCTCGATACTAGTGCATTTAGCGCGTTAGAGGTTCTTGACGATAACCGCGCTCTATAAATTTACTTACTTACTGACTTACTTACTAACTGTGCATCTCATAACAGAATCACGCGCACGCAGTACACATACACAGAAACTGTAGAGTTTAAGCCAACCGAATCAATTTACTATTAGTAACTAGAAAAGCTGTCCTCGATCGAGGATCGATGTCAGACCTACCACGCTGACATTGACCTTTGACTTTAATCTATGACCTTGACTTCCATTCCTTCCTCCACCCAGATCCATGGCAATTACCTTAAGGCTTAGATCGTCCCAAACCTTTTCTTATCTAACGTATAGAGAAAGGCTAACACGTTTAGGTCTTACGACACTTGAGACAAGAAGATTGCAAGAAGATTTGATTGAGGTGTTTAAGATTTTCAAAGGTTTTGATGATGTTAAACCTACTGACTTTTTCACTATGTCAAGTACTGAACTCAGAGGTCATGAATTAAAGTTGTATAAGCCTCAGGCTCATTTAGACATTAGAGAGAATTTTTTTACCGTCAGAGTCATTGATGAGTGGAATAGATTGAATGAGTCATTACTGCACTGTGGTACGTTATCAACATTTAAAAAGCGACTTGACTGTTATTTTAAGAATCGGGGATATGATTAAGCTCTTGTATGAGCTTCTTTCCTCTTGTGAGCCACCTTTCGAGGTGGCTTGTTGAGTTGAGTTGAGTTGAGAAGTCTATGCCAGTTACGCTACTGTTTATTCATGCAGTATGGGCTCGATCATTAGCAATAAACCGAGTTGTTCAGATCCACTGTTGTACATATTTACCGCTCAGTTTTAAGTTTTGTGATCATAGTATTTTATTAATATCTCAATGACTGATTGATAACTTGTGTATTATTGCTGATTTTATCATTGTATTGTATTATTGTATTGTATTTTATTTATCTATTCAGATATTGCTACAAGTGTGTTCCAATAAAGTTTACTTACTAATTACTAACAGGCGCGCCATGGAATTGATCCACACATATGTAACAAGGCAATCGTAGATATCAGACTTCGCATGCGCTGTGCAATCGCACCTTTAACTTTATATACACTGTACTTTCTTAGCCTAAGTCCCATTAACGCTAAATTAACTTCGCTTTCCTACGTCCATGCATCAAAGTATATTTGTTTCTGCGCAAACGTTCATCGTTACCATAGTAACAATAGCTACGCCGACGTGCGTTTCGGTAGTTCTTCCCATTAATCGTCAAATTTCTCTGTTTTTGTTTTACCTGTGAGATTAATTTCGAACTAGTTAATCAAAATTATGCGCTTTAATAATATGAAACTGAATTATGTCCGACTTTGCGGTAAATAAGAAAATTTAAGAAAAATCGGTCCGTCGTTGCGAAATTCATACTGATAGGCCTATACGGCCCATTATAGAAGAAAAACATGATATCATCTACAAAACTGGAAGTACGCTACATAACGACGACGAAGGAGGACCGAACCACGGCCGTGAGCAACATGCACAAAAATCACAAAAATGTGGTAGGCCTAAAGATCGCGCGTGTGGTTCCGCAGATATCCTGGCGCAGATATCCCAATATAGCCCCGATTTAATACTTAGCAGTGCCAAATGTGGAAGTCTCTCGCTGGTCATACTACCACGTAACCTGCTTTTATGAGTTTCATTTTAGAAAATTAGCGCTAGGCCTACATAATATATATTGTTTCCTTAGTTATTAGGCCTCCTCCGTCGATTTTTTTCGGCATAATGCAGTAACTTAATGCGTTTGATGGCCCCCTTTATGTGGGGCCCCTGTTCAGCCGAACATGCTAAACATATCAGAGGCGTTGAAACCATGTGGGGCTATCGTATAGTGGAGGGGCAACCTCATTTTTTTGCTTTTACATTTTTTATTCCTATCTATGCCAGTTTTCTAGCCGCCACGAAAACATTTTGTAGTAGTGACATGTACAGTCAGATCGCCGATCTGCCGCCAGCACGGGACTAAGCTTTTCTTAGACATACTGCTTTAATGTTAATTAATACAATACAATGCAATATAAGATTTGTAGGGCGCCGCGCGTGACAAATCTTCACCAGTTAACTTCGCACAGTACGACGTCATGCCCTACAACATTGAGATCGTATTGTGACTAGTGATATGACGTAGGAACCGGTTCCAAGGAACCGGTTTTAAAATTCCAGAACCGGTTCCAAAACCGGGTACCTAGGGAACCGTTTCATGAATACCGTGTCGTTAACGCATTGTATAATTTGGGTATTAGGCCTATACGAGTCTTTATTCCTTAATAACGAAAGCAGAAACATTGGTTTGAAACTAATGCGTA
>Ga0209780_1004360_pt1 | contig 10875 bp, 4 predicted proteins | sample WorMetexBAHAMAS2_FD_187384 | JGI IMG/M metagenome (GOLD analysis project Ga0209780, IMG submission 187384) | Marine gutless worms symbiont microbial communities from Max Planck institute for Marine Microbiology, Germany - Inanidrilus exumae... | ecosystem: Host-associated > Annelida > Digestive...
ATTCGGTTTTAAACCGAACTTGCCTAATGCTATTATATAGGCAGATCTGCTTAAACTCTAGTCTTTAACTCCGGTTTTAGACCAAATCCACTTTACTTTTCGGATTAACCATGTAAACACAAACTATAGTTTAAAACCGAAGTTAATCTGAGCTTTGGTCTAAAACCAGATTTAACAGTCCAGTTTAGACTTTGGTCTAAAATCAAGTTTAAAACTCAGTTAAAGCGGAAAGATAAAGTGACCCAGTGTACGACTACACCGGCTTAGTATTAACCACGCTAAACGTAAAGTAACATCGTTGATATGATCAACGCCAACCACTGGCGTCACCACGGGTTGCCCCCTCCCCGTTGAGGGGGAAAGGGGCAGGCAAATGATGGGGCAATTGCCCCAAACCGTCTGCAGTGGACCTCGCAAAATCGTTGAGAAATTTTTCGACTGCATGGGGTCCGCAGACATAATCGGATGATTCTGTAAGGACTAACGATTTTGTCAGTGTGGATTTTGTGACAGCCTTGCCACGAGTTACGCTCGAGTTTGCAAAATAGCGAGCAGGGTGGCAAATTCTCACCCTCGGTTGAGCATCCAACAACGATAAAAGCTGTCGCTACTCGACTGAAGGACACATAGTCCTGCTGACTGTGTGTCCTTAGTCCTAATCCCCATCTCGACACCGCGACGAATGTTCCCCCGACCACTGCCACTGAGCCCTCGTGGGTGGTCAAGTGACGCTATAAGATCGGAAGGTTGAAGTATGTGTGGCTGGATGTCAGTGTAAGCTGATGAAGATGGCGTTCATCAGTCAGTTCCACTTCGGCGTCTTCTACGCGCACGTGCGTCTGCGTGAACAGGAATCTCGCAACGTTGTCTGGATCGCCGAGTGCGTATCGCAGCGTCGTCGAGCCAAGATAAACAACTACATTCCTATCTTCTAGAACACATTCCCCATTACGCGCAATGTTAGATTAATTATCCACACACGCCGATAGGCAAGGTGTGGATATATCGGTTACTGTTTGTGTGTTTTTTGTTCGTACGTTACGGATTTCTCCGCCGAGGATAAACCTAACGCCGTCAAATTTTGCAGGGCGCTTCACTGGCGTCCAAGGCAGGGGGTCTCCCATTTTGGGGAACTTTGCTCCCCAGAATCCCAAAATCAGACCAGTCTGCCAGCGCGTGATGTGCGCTGGGCTACCATGGAGCGGGTGTGCACACGAGCCACGCCACGCGTATAATCGGCATGTGTGGATATACGTCCGTCCGCCAAAACGGACGCACTTGTTAAGCAGTTTCGACATTATTGCAGTCAAATTGCCATTCTCTTGACCTGTCGAACGTGTTTTGTATGTATTTCTCCGTTTCGCTAAACTGTATTTCCATGGAAATACTAGTATGTCATGAAGCCCCCTGCACCCCCAATGAAAAGATCGAAGTTTTTAAACTGGTACTAGTAATTTACATATTCTTATTCAAAAATCACGTTGAGGCATAAATAAGCTAAGACAATTAAATTTTAGAACAGGGTATCTACAACTCATGGAAAGCCTGCAAATCTACTGGAATCTGAATTCCCACCTGGAAATTTCCTGGAATTTGACTGGTTCTCCTGGAAAATTCGAGCCCTGGGCTAGTGGAAATTTAGCTCCATTCCAGTTACCGGGAAACTGGCAAGCCCAGTTTAACTTGGAAATAATGAGTACAAAAATCAAGTGATGAGCACTGATTGTAGCTCATAGTCAGTGACTGGGTACATTATAATATTTCATGCATTGCTTGAATACACAGCATGTTGTGACGACACAGAAGTCTATAGGGTTGTGGTGTCGGTCTCGACGTCTCGGTCTCGAGACGTACTGACGTCTCGTCTCGGTCTCGAGAAAAATTGTCAACGTCTCGGTCTCGTGAGACAGTCTCGCTCTCGTCCATTTACGTCTCGTGCCCAAGACCAGTTTTCGGCCTTATTTTATAAGCATTATCGCGTGGTCCACAACTGTGTTTATCCAACAGTTTCGAGTATTCATTGCTTAATTTTAAACACTGAAACACACGCTTCATTGTAACATTACCACAGTTATTTCACGTCTCGAGACAAGCGTCACGTCTCGGTCTCGTCTCGGAATTTTAACGTCTCGGCTGGTGAAGGCAAGGTCTCGGTCTCATCTCAGTCTCGGGAGGTGAGCGTCTCGGTCTCGAGGTTTTACGTCTCGTGCCCATCGCTGGAAGTCTACTGGAGGTTGCAAAAATATCTACTAGAAATCTACTGGAAATCCCGTTAATTGGACTTGTAGACCCCAACTAGATGGGGATGGACTCCCCTTTCCAAAATTGTAAATGCCACCCTATATTTTAGTTTGGGGTTCAGTGGCCCTTTCACCACAAAATATATATTGTATATTGACCGACATGACATGTATGATAGCATGACGATTTGCAGTGTAGTTAGTTATGATAGCATATATTTAAATTCACATCATCCGTTTGTCAAATCTAAACTGACAACTATGTTACAATCTGCAACTATTTCATTTCTACAGTACAACTGTGTTGCTTGTTATGTTGAGTCACTAAAGCATTTGTTCATTGTATAAAATGCATCAACTGGACGTGGATTTTATTTCAAGAAATTCATCTTAACAACCTACACACTCATCAAATCCAGTGCCTAACACACTGCCGAGCCCATTCAAGCAAGGAAGTTCCACTCAAAAACTCGGCAACTGTCCAGATTATTTCGCCAGCACCGTTTTCACAATACAAATATCATACCTGTCTGTCTGATAAAAACATGACTGGCTACGATTTGTGGTCACGAGTACAATATGAGTTTGAAGCATCTCTGAGACATAATTGAACACAGGTGGGGGGTGGACAAAAAGTCGACCAATTAAGTGCAGGGCAAAGGGCATTGTTCATAGGGGGGCCTCTGGTGCCTAGCAATAATTTGTGTTGGGTCTCATCACATGCAATTTATGCACACAAACTTTCAAGTTTGAAAGCTGGCCCAGATGAGTTTTAGGCCCCCCATATTGGGAGCAAACCAATGCCAATGACTAGCCCCCAAACAAAGTTGCCCATAATAAAATATGGGCTAATTCCTGAAATAAGTTTCAGATGCTGCTGTTACAAGAATTATCAACTTAAAACGTGTGTAGAAATGTCTGTCTACACTGATCATTACTGTTTATTATTAGTCAGTCTGAAATCTGATATTTATTTAACCATCAACAGCTGTCGTTACCTAATACACCTGTGAGTTGTGATCACAAATTGTGGCCGCCCCCCCCCCAGTTGTACTGCACTAATGTCAGTTTCATGTGGTATATATGGTCTCCACGTGTGTCACTGATGGTGATGGCCACTTGACTCAGCACACTGTAGATTCGGAGGCAGAAACAGTACACTGATGACTGGTTGAACTCACTCAATTTCACCGAGATAGATTCTTTTATCACTGGAACCCGACGCAACTACACACAGGCAATGCCATTAGTGTACTCCTCATCACCATGGATTCATCATCATTATCATCATGAAAACTTAGCAGTCTTCACGACACTGTACATGGTAATGCCAAAAAAGTAAATCATAAGAACTAGTTGCCTAAGCAAGCCTAAACAAGTGTCCAAAGTCATATGGCAGAAGGCTACATCGCTGACTGTCACCCCTCGAGGCTGCAAATGGATTCATCTAATCTTGACCCCAATCTAATATACCCCGGTATAATACATGGTTCCTTGGACCCACATGAGTCAGCCCCCCAAATGGCATCTCGATCGGTTCCCACACAGACCATGCTAGCCAGAGTAAAGGGGCGGCAACGACTCTTCCTTTGGGAGTCCTGTGGTGGACAAAGAAAAGATAAGGACAGTGCTATGAATTTCCTTCACTGCTTTGACACTGTTGATTGGATGACATAAAAACCTGTGTCAATTATATCTATTTCAGAACAAGTGGAGGAAGGACTGGAGAGGAAAACCAGGCTCATCTGAATTGACTGAGTTGTGGTTTTACATCCCACTCGACAGAAAATAGGTCATTTTGGAGACGTTCGTCCCAGGCTTAGTACTGAAAAACTGAAACAAACACAACAAAATCAAATATGCATCTGTAACAAACTATACTACAACATAAAATTACCTCAAATAAAACTAAAGCCAGGTTTAGTCGCCTCCTACGACATCCGGCCGGAAATGGACAAGGCCTATTCTGGTTTCGGCGCGTCATAAATTTGTCACTTACTTACTTAAGACACTTACCCACTTACTTACAGCCACAGAACCCACACGGGGCAGTTTCGTCTGATAAATGGTCGTTAAAACAGTCGTGATGGTGACTGATTTACAATTGTTGTTGGTCTGAATGACCAGTTTCCACTGAATGCGGATTCAACATTCATCAGGTAAGTGCTGCTTACTGATTGGTTCGAATGGATGGAAATCGACCTCGTTGACAGAGCCGGCATGACCTGGCAGCTTGTACAGGATTCGCCGAGATGTTGTGTCCCAGATGTAAACAAATCGGTCACCGGATCCCGCGGACACCTGACCACCATCTGGACTCCATGCCACCCTCAGCAGATTCTGCATTATATGCCATATCAACAGCACGTATACTAACTTATAGGCATAATTTTCATTATTATTACAGAAAACAAAAAGGGCAATCGGCAATCCCAGGTTTACTGGAAAATGGACAGTAAAATGGTGCAATTGTTATGCTGGCTATGTCTATAGCAGAAAGCTTAATCTAATGGTCTGGTGTCCGTCTGCCCCATCAACATAGAATTAGAAAGTACACTTGTATAGCCTATTAAACCAAAAGAATCGTCTCCAATGCGCTGAATGCGTAATCAGCTCGAATAATAACGTCTTCAGAGAGCATGTGAAGATGGCTATTGATGTCGATTTCTGCACATTTTCAGCAAGTTCCAGGCGTGAGGGCCAGCATACAAAAATGCACGTCAGCCGCCATACTCACCGTGACTCACCAGGGGGCAGCACGCTACGTGGCCAGCGTACAATTTGGCCCCACAATAAGGACCGATGTACTTGTTTTAACTAGAATGCATTAACATATGCCAGCAGCCAGAAATAAATTCCTGCATTCAGCAAAAACCATTATTACACACGACTCTCAGGGATGACTGTAGCAGGTGTTTCACACACAGGCTAGATACTATTCACCTTGCAGTTGCTGCAATCCACAAGCCCCCCCTGACTGAAAACGACCCCTGGAAGACCATGCCACACATGGCTGAGAAGCAATGAGTCTGATCTGAGATCATTGAATATCAGTCCTTCATATCAGTAGAAGAAGGCATCCTCTTGAGAACACTGACATTTGATTGTGGACAAAGCTACGGTCAAGCACAATATGCTATAAAGAGAAACACTCTTCCTGTTAACTAACCACACATAATCGAGTGTTATTTTAACTGCTCTGAGAGCATTTCTTATGCTGTCTATATGTTGCCAACAAACTGGCACCGAAATAACACATTCACACAAGTCCATGTTTCTGTGACTGTAAGAAAACACGAGTTGAAACCTTTTCATAAGTATGTTGATTTCCTTGGAATATTTTGACACATCGTTCATGAGGTGCAAACGGCCGCACGTCCCAGATACGGACTGTGCAATACATCGACACATAACAGTAAACAGTTACCACTTTCTACTATCAGCTTCAGTATTCGTTTAACACGCCTTCTCCGGAGTCACTCACAAAACTCAGCAAACGAGAAATCACTTATTGAATAATTGAGTCTCCGAACGGATTTCATTTGATTTGATACACACAATTTTCCCACAATTTTCTGAGCACACACACATGCCAACAGATATCTAGAGAAGCTGAACAATTTAATTATTTCCTTTCAGGGGTCATAACAATTCGAGAAATTTATAATCAAGCATCTTAAATCACTAATTCATCAAAAATGACTAGTATGTGCTTTATGGGACATTTATGCATTGCAGGTGATTTGTCAATGACATTATTATTTTTGAATACAATAAATACAAATTAAACAAAGATTACAGCAATCACCAATTCTAAATCATAATCTACAATAATTTAGAATGAAATATTGTTTAACTAATATTCCAGGCGTTGTTAAAACACAAAAGGTGAAATTTAGTATAAAGTTATTGTAACTGAATAAGTCAGTGAAACAGAGAAATAAAATTTAATCAAACTAAGTTTTAATCACGTAAATTTTATAACAATCAATCGAGTAATTAATCACAAAAAAATCACAGCCCTACTTTCTTTACAGAAGAGGTGAACTACAGAATGCCGACACATGTAAGAACAAACAAGGATCTACTGTCAGTTGGTCAGCAGAGACACTGGCCTGTATTGTCCATGGCTGTGGTCAGTAGGTATGATCCATCAGGACTCAATTCTGTGCCGGTGACCGTGTCTGCATGGCCCTGCATTCTGTATAGCACACTGTTCTTACGCAGGTCCCAAACCTGATGACAATACACAGTGTATATCATTGCAAAAGCACTGAGGCAGTGTGATTTTCGTTAACGAAAAGTAAAACGAAAACATAATGGAAACTAAAACGAAACTAAAACGAAAAAATAAAAAACGAAATAAAACAAAAACGAAAAAATCCAAAACGAAAACGAACGCTGACAACAGTTCACTGAAGGTGGCACTGCGGCGACTGGCTGACTGCGCGCCTGAAACACGCATGCCGGCGTTTAGATTCTGAGCGTATGATGATGATAATGATGACGATGACAATCACGAGTAACTCTATGTCTGTACTGTATACTGCATTATTGTTGTTGTTACTTGTTAGTATCTAACAGTTAGTAAAACCGAGACTAAAATTAGATGAAAACTAAAACTAAAACGAGAAAATACTGTAAAACTAAAATGAACGTACAACAAAAAATAACCAGAAAACTAAAACTACAACTACACCAAAAAAATAATGAAAACTAAAACGAAACCAAAACTAAAAAAATATTCTTAAAACGAAAACTAAAAAATAAATCAAAACAAAAATCACACTGCACTGAGGAGCTTCAAACAGAATGTCACATGGTAAAAGGGTAAACGATGCATGCTCCACACGCTGGCTGGTTTGGTCACCCATCTCAGAACTGACTGGGCTTGACATATAGCAGCTGCACTGATGTGACCAATGACATTACCAATATGCCAAACCACCCCCACTAATATCTATAAAGAGAAATTAGACTCATGACCTGTAATTGGCAGCAACCCCTCATACAGATTTCTGACTAGTGAACAGACAACAGCAAACATTATAAATGTACTATGTTGTGTATAAATAAAATTACTAGTTTCTTCCAGACAGGAATTTCCTCGTTCATGTCTCCCAGAGTAATAAGCTTTCTGAATACCTTCTGGCTCAATATACCTTTATGTCATTGTCAATGCCGCCTGAGATGACTTGCTCTGCCGTGTCTGAGAAGCAGACGGATGTGACTTGATACATATTCTGCAGAGTCTGAAATGACAGCTTGCGTCTGGAATCCCAAATCTGTGCAACGACACAATTATTAACACAACCAACATCATTAGTGATGTTATTGTTATTTCTACCTGTGTCTACCTTTCCTAATCTTCATGCTGCCAGTTCCTATCTCAACAATTCTCAACAATCCAGGATCGACAACTCGCCATAACCTATGATCAGCCACAACGACGCTGTGTCAACATTTGCAAAGCGCGCCTACCGATGCTCAGTTCCGGCTGTCTGGAACTCGCTACCAAAAACTGTTCTCAATAGCGACTGTCACAGTTTATAAGTCTCGGCTAAAGACCTTCCTCTTCTCCCAGGCTTTCTCTTTTGTCTGCTCACTAACACACTGCCTGGCCCCAGCGCCTCTGAAAGTACGACCTAATGGTGCTATATAAATCTGTTTATTATTATTATTATTATTATTAGACAGATGCGACGCCCAACGAAAATACTGTCAAATGATGTTCAGCAACATATGAAAAGTTTTGGTCTGATCCAAGAAAATGCATAGGTTCAGAATAAGTTGGCAAAGAAAATTACGGGGCAACCGGCTAACCAACGTTTGTCAAGAAAAGGCCGCGATACTGGTGTGTATACATATGACAACTCCCGGGCAATCCTGTTAAGCCAGTATCAGACTGACAATAAAATAATCACAGAAACACAGTACAATAAGGTAATGCAAAACTTTGCAGCTCTTAACTGCTGTTATTGTGTGAACCAAGACTTCAGGAACAGATAGAAAGCAAATGCAACAATGTTGGTCAAAGTTTCATCTGTGATATCAGCAAATATCCAGACAGAATGCACTTAACTCCATCCGGGTTCCAACTAACAAAATTTAAAGACTCTTCCACGACTTTCAAGGACCAAGCATCCATCTAAACCCTCATCTACCAAAGGTACTGCTGCTGCTGGTAAGACCATTACTACTACTGGCAGTATAACTGATATATTTTCATAGTAACACCAGATAAAGCTGGGTTCTGCAAAATCCTTTGTGGACTGTTAAGGTGAGATGTCTTAGACTGAATAATGAAAATGATGCTAATCATTCATCAATGCTGGCACATGAAAGAGAACTGTAGTGATTATGTGCTGTCTATAAATGAGTGAAGATTTACTAACTCGTAGAGTGCCGTCGTCACTGCCGCTACAAAGTAGCTGCGGTCCTCGCCGGGCAATGTTGCATGTGTTCACGAACGTCTGATGGCCGCGATATTTGCGGACACGTTCGCCAACTTGCACGTCCCACATCGATAGGTTCTTGTCAGTTGCACACGTCAATATCTGACTGCAAGTGTACAATCAACAAAGTATTAATTCATACCTGGACATTGGTCCTTATTGCCTGAGAATATACTATGAAAACCCTAACCCTATAAACCAATAGTCACAGCATAGACTCATACACAATCGCTTTACAGCCAGACTACAGGTCAACCTTTGTCAGCTGGCACCCCCAGTTAAGAACTAAAAGAATTTAATGGAGCAAAATTCAACTGACATGCCCTTGCTGACAGCTGAGCAACTAGATCATTTGGATTATGAAGAAGATACTGAAGTTCTCTCACAGCTGTTACCTACACTGTCTCCATAACACTTTCTGTACTGCACTGTATGAACTCATATTGGACCTGTTTATTCGTCTTAGTTTACTGCGAATATGCATTGTTATTCCCAGTAAACTATCCAGTACAGGGAGCCTTGCAGAATGGGTTAAGATGGCTCAGGAACATAGGGCTCAACAGATTAATATTTTCATGCCCTTTATTGCATAAGTGAATGAATGAATGAACGTTTTTCAGGCATAAACCCATAGCACACAAACATACAAACAATCACGCACTCATAAAAAAGAAAGAAGCAACTGCTAAATATCTAATAAGTCCTGCAAGGTAATTACAACTGCAAAATTAAACTGTGTGAAAGAAGTCATGCTTTGCTGATATTAGTACAAGCAAGCTACAAAACAACAGTAGTGGTCTTAGAAAGGAATCAAATATTGTGCATGTGCATCTTTTATCAAAGACTTTTAAAAGGCATTCAAGAGACCAACCTGCCATCGGTACTGAAATGCAAGTCCATAACAGCTCCAGTGTGACCTTTCATAACCGCAATGTTGTCACAGTCACCATATGTGTTCCAAAGAACTATAAAGTCACCAAAAATACACAGACAAAATCCTTGACTATTACAATTCTGTTTCATCACCTGCAACTAGTTCACACTGCTACAGTTGTTTAATCCAAAATAAATCCTTCCTAAATCCATAAAAACATTGCCACTAGTAAATGTCGTAACCACAGTTTAAATTTACATTTATTATAGCATGCCCACGATGCCATGTTACTGAGGTACGGCCTTTACACCTCAGAAACAAGAAATTACGAGCTGACCACAGTTACTTTGTAGCAGCAAAAATGAGAAATAAAAATCACAATTTTGCACTACTACAGGGTGCTGCATAAAAATCCTGTATGTAAACTACAACATTTATGACCATGACACCTAGCCAACAACTGGATTTGTAACTGTTTAAAGTTCACATAAACCTTATAAAGTTAAAATAGCATTTATACTACTCAGCTGCCAAGTGTAACACTGGGCAGTGCATACTATAGGCAATGCTTATGACTGAAGAGACACAAGGCGAATGCAAAGTGACAAAATGCGAGCCATGGTGAGCTACAGTGCAGCCTGCTGCAGCAGAACCGGTACTCATTCAAATTAAATAATACATAATTAATTTAAAAATATTTTTTAAACAATCAAATAGCAACACACATATGAGTCGATCAAATCCAGCCGATGCGAGAAACTGTCCACTGGGCGCAAACTTTGTACAGAAAATGTCACCTTCATGTCCAGACAGCAACATAATCAGAGCTTGCAGATGAGATGTTCGCTTAACACCCTGCAATTAGCAGTCATTCATGTGTCATCGCTGTCATTATTACAACATCGACAACGAACTGTGCTACAATCTAAGCTATGCAATGGTTATCGACCAACGTTTGATCTACAGTTTAAACTGTCACTTGACCAACAGCAGTGATGACATGATCCTTTAAGGTTAGTATTTTTGTTTCACTTTTCAGTATCTTTCACTGTGTCAGAGACAGAAGTACTTATAACTATCACTCCCCATCAGTCATAACTATTGTTATAATAATAATAATAATAATCCGATTTGTAAAGCGCCAGAATGTCAAAAGACTTCCGTGGCGCTAGCGGACAGAAACAGTCGTGCGAACTAAACCGGATTGAAAGTCCTACGGAATAGGAATGTCTTGAGTCTAGACCTAAACACGGCGAGAGAGCCACTATCTACAGTGTAACTGTTCAGAGAGTTCCAGACAGCAGGT
>Ga0209780_1004361_pt1 | contig 10874 bp, 5 predicted proteins | sample WorMetexBAHAMAS2_FD_187384 | JGI IMG/M metagenome (GOLD analysis project Ga0209780, IMG submission 187384) | Marine gutless worms symbiont microbial communities from Max Planck institute for Marine Microbiology, Germany - Inanidrilus exumae... | ecosystem: Host-associated > Annelida > Digestive...
GGTGGGAAATGGGGAGGGGTATCCCCTTCCCCATTTGACTAGAGGGTCTGGGGAGCGTCATAAGCTCCCCCAGCAGGTTCTGGGGCTGCCCTGGCCGAATATGATTTATACTGCTTTTAAGGCATGACATAGACCTGTTGTTGCGATATCTGTATGCGATTTCTTCGCCTTTCCTTCCCCTTCTTCCACACCCTTAAGGGGTTTGAACCCTGTCTTCGCCATTCCACCGTTCTCTATTTTAAAATTATGGTTTGATCCGGGCTCATTAGTTTTAGCCCCATAATTTCTGGATTTTGTTACCTCTAATCTTGATGATAAGTATTAAGTGCGACATTCTGAGCAGGAGGAACTCTCTCTGTAGTCTGTGGTAAAGTTAAATTAATAATGTGTTTTGTTATTTTAGTAATCGTGATCCTTTGGTTAGACGTATGCTGTTACGTCATACTGTTGTGATTTGTATGGCACTTATCTTGAATGACGTAATCTAACAAAGTGCCTGACAAGGGGAAAAATCCCTAGGTATGCGCCTGTATGCCTAATAGGTTGTACTGCCTATGGAAGGCACTAGAGTTGAACCTACAGAATCAGAGAGTAGCAGTTCTTGTTTAAAAACTAAAGTCAGTTAATTGATTCACATAACATGATCATAAGTATTGCATTGTTTGTTGTGCAATATCCCAGCGTAAAGTTGGACATAATATGTCCAACTTTACGCTTCGTTTTTATATTATAAAAACGAAGAAGAAGAAGAATTTGTTTTTTGCAGTGATGACAAATTGACACATATAACTAAATGGCAAACTACCACACAATAGAATGTAAAGGATCAACTGCAGCCAAAAGTAGCAGATTGAGATTGGCACAGGCATTAAGCTGCAATGCAGTTAGTTAGTTTTAGTTTAACGTCCATTTTTAGCACAAATACAGCTATATCAGAGACGATGCTATGCAAGTGATAGTTTACCACAATAATGACAATTGTAATAATTATGCAGTTCCATCCCACAACTGTACTATACCAAATCCTGTATAGCACATAAGGGAAACGACCTACATGACACTGTTTAATCACAAGTAATACAGTAGCAACCCGTATTACTTTTGTGTTACATGATCTTGGAAAAGGTGAAGTGACATTCTGACACAGTGAAAGGGTGCGTGGGGCAAATGAGGTTGGAAACCACTCTTTTGAACCATGCAGAAGACCGTGACAGGACCAGGTTCCAGTTGACGACTGTACGTAAGTAAGTAAGTAAGTAAGTAGGTTTATATAGTTCAGTTGTCGTCAAGAAACTCTAGTGCACTGGTTGTGCTAGTATCAAGCAAAGAAATATGTTTCACATAAACATCTGAAACAGTCTGCACTGATTGTCATGTCATGGATAAAATCTGGGAGAGAGTTCCTGACTCTGGGTCTGGGGCAAAGACTGAGAAAGCCCAGTGTCCATAAGTGTTGAGCCAGACTGTGTGTCTGTGGCTACAGGAAGGTGGGCAGCGAGTGGGCGTTAGAGATGGCCAAGTTCAACCTTGCACACAACTACCTCGTTGTCGGTATCACTGACGAACTGGAAGAGTTTGTTGCCGTGCTTGAAGCTGGTCTGCCGCGGTTCTTCAGCGGAGCTCTCGAATTCTTCGTCACAGGTCTTTCATTTAACACGTTCTAGTTGCTTTTCAGTTTTCCATTTCAACCAGACTGGTAATCCACTCTGCACTGGGCCGCCACAAGAGAACCTTGGGATAACCGAAGCAGGTTTCTCAGGCCGGTTGTCCTTCCAGTCGACAGACCAACGAACCACCATACGGAACTCCAAACCTGCAGTCCTGGATTTACATATGTGAGGCCCTGTTTGATCCTAATGTGGGTCTGGTGCCCTTGTCTGATATTTAGCGATGTCCTTCTATGGATGCCCTGCAAAATATTGCACTAATGTGGGGGTACCTAAATTTGTTGGGGCTGTGCTTGGCCGAATGGTCAGAACACTCTGAAATCAGACTGTGTCGACCTTGGAAGATTGTACACTGAACTTTGTTCTTACGTAGTTCACCAACAATCTTATCTTGAGGGAAGAGATATCACGTTATTTGTTATTTATGGCAACTGTTAGACACAGGCATCGGTCACAAGCATCTGTGCACACAACCAGATGACATGTTTCATGCATTATATTGTATTGTTTCCAGCGTATACAGTACGAAGATGATGTAGGAAACAACGATGAGGGGAACTCCGACATTATTCTCCCCAATGCAGATGTGCTAGTTGCTGCCAGCAAGGGCATGTGGGTAGTAACATTTTTACCCCAACTAAAATCCTCCAGTTCTTAACTTGGGGTGCCGGCTAACATGGTATCATGGTCATAATATGTGTGTTTCCAATGGCAAAAGTGGAAGGATGGAACATAAGGTTCTGGCTTAGTATAGGCCCAAATGTTTGGCCATTGTTGCTTTCCTTTTGTTAGATGGGATTTCAGATTTCATCCCAGGAGGTTATAGATGAAACATGGAGCCGAGTTGTTGGATCTCTGTTAATGATAAGCACTGATTATGGAGATTAATGTGAATAATGAACATTGTTCTGTCACTATAACTTTCTGTTACTGGCCTGCCTACTCATAGTGTAGGGGGGGGGGGCAGACTAGTGATGCTCTCTGGCGTCTGTCGTCGTCTGTAACACTCCATGGAATTGCATATTCGCCAGGTGGCTGGCCAGTAGAGTTTCGTCCCATTAGCGTGACACCTTGTTTTATTGTTTACATTATTGCTGCATTTATAACTTTTATTGCATTATTGCTTAGTTGTAGACATAATAAGATAATGGTGACACAATGGGATTTAATGGTTGGTACTGAAGTTGCATTCTGAACTTAGAAGAGTTGCAGTTCTTCCAAATGTCCAGTTACCTTCTTGACCTATGTTACTGGAATTCATACAACGTTGATGTTTATTTACACAGAGTGACTTGTCCTTTCACGTACGCAGACTGACCGGTGATGTATTAATTGGTAATACTATGCAGGCATACATGGGTGGGCCAAAAAAGATCAAGGGGAAAAAGCTGGAGTGGACTGGTATTTTTACTTCCTGCCTTTACTTTGCGGCTCAGCGGTAGGGTGTTGGACTTGCGATTTACACATCGCTGGCTCAATTCCCGGCCAGTCGGCTTTCACACAACATAGGTCAGCTCTGCCTTGCATCGCTTCGGGGTCGCTAAATCGAGTACCTGCTTTGGCTGGGCGTAAAGGCAGGATTCTCACCTCTGTCGGGTGGCAGGTAACACTGTGTGATGCCATATGGCACGTGAGTTTCCCGTAGCGGAGAAGAGCTAAGTTGATGCTAAACTGCTATACACTGTTTACTTTTACTCTACTTACTTTCTTACGCTGAGCCAGCAGTGTAAAGCATTGAAGACACAAAAAGTACAGATGAATAAATAGATTAAGCTAAATTAACGTGAAAACTGTTGCAGCGAACCGGTCTCACCTGCGGAAGACTTTTAACAAGCAGCCGCCGTCGCAGGAGACTGTTCACTTCTTTTCGGAATCGCCGATCTGGAAGATGGAAAATGAATTCTATGAGTTTGCTCGGGAACACTTCAAGTTCGTTAAAGAGCGGACTCTAACTTACCGTGGTGACCGCGTTGCTGGTATACGGCCAAAGCAGTATCACTACGAGAAAATTCGGCCACGGTAATTCAATCTGGACACCAATCTACCGATAGAGTTATTAGTCAGGGAAAAATCTGAGATGTCCAGTGCATCATTAGTAGTGGATTTGACTTTGCCGTTTAGGTGCTTACAAAACTATAGTCAATGAAAGCCCAAGTATAATTGCAGTTTCAACAGAGAAATTCCGACTGCAGAATACTATCATTGTGACTGTTTTTCTGTGATGATAACTATTTCATTGTTGAGTGTTAGTGCTGGTAATGATGAAATTTTTTAAACAGCAAACGTTTAAAAAATGAATGGTTAATTAATGGTTTATTTCAGTTCAGTGTGCATATTTCAGCTTTGAAGTGTTGTTTGAAAACTAAACAAAAAATTATGACAGAAACTCCAGGAGATAGCGATATGAAATGCAAGGCCATTTAACTAAACATACTGGATTTAAGGTTACGTTCTGGTAGTCTGTAGGTAAGTGGATGACAGTTTTCAATTAATCATTAAAATTATTGTAATCATTTAAAATTATTTACAGGTAATAAGTTTATTGTTAATTACTGCAGTTATGTATTTCTTTCAGTTTCTTTGCTAGTAATTCTGTATAATATGATTCATGAATTTTTGCAGCAGCTGTGGTGCTCAAAATGTAAACAGTTAGTTCAATTGGGTGTATGGGCGTTAGAGAGCTCTCACAGGAGTAACGGCCCTTCACCAGGATTCCTGTGATGGACGAAGAAAGTATGAAGTCAGTGGCGATTTTGCCCGGATGAAGTCATTGCTGTGAGTTTTCGTCAAAAACGCAAAAAAATCATAAAAACGTGATATTACTCAGCATCATATTGAAATTTGGGAAATGTTTTGACACTGTCAGTTGGGTCACAGTGGTCTAGTGAGAGAACCTTTGTTTGAATCTCATTGCAGGCAGTTGCATTTGTCCCAACAGCCACTGCGACATGCTGCTTTCGGCGCTGGCTGCACATCCCTAAGTTCAGTACACTCCACACGTGTTCACTGGCCATTAACAAGCACAGTGTCAAGCCAAGCTTTACCGCAATGCTTAGGCCAACTCAGCCTTCCACCCTCCGTGGGATGGTAAAATGAGTACAATGTTTGTGGGTGAGTAATAAATGGCAATATTGGATGCGGATGGTAGCAGTCCAAGGTGTTTGATTTGGTTTGGGGTTGGCGACCACCTGGCGCTCAGTCTGCATTCATCAAATGAAACAGGTGAACTCTTGCAATGGTTTGCTATGATGACAGCACCGTAAGCATTCTCCTGGTCATTATTATCCACACATGCCGATAAGCAAGGTGTTGATATATAGTTTACTGTTTGTAATTTTGTTTGTGTGTTTGTATGGTTACGGTTTTTTACGCCGAGGATAAACTTAGTGGCGTCAAATTTTGCACGGTGGTTCATCGGCATTGTGGGCAGGGAATCACCCATTTTAGGGAACTTCCAGAAGCCCAAAATCGGACGAATCGGCCAGCCACCGGGAAGTAAAGCTTATGGTACGTCACGCTCGTGCGGTTTATAGTGGCATATCGCGCGGTATGTGGACGTAGGTCGGCATGCGTGGATGTAGGTCCCCACTGACGTACTTCTTCATGCATTTTGTATTATGTCCAGAGTTTCTTTTTTGGGATAAGTAAAATAGCCGAGCACAACCAGCTAAGCCAGATTCATCTACAAAATGACCGTTAATAACACTGGTTGCAGTGATTTAACTGTCACTGTGAAGAAAGTTGTGTATTAAAGCTGGTAAAACAATCAAAGGCGGTTCTAGCTATTAGGCCGGGTAGGCCGTGGCCTACCCAAACTCGTTCCTGGCCTACCCAAACGGTGCGGGTTATTCCCATGATCCCCACATACACCGCTTCTGTTGGCCTACCCAAAATTTGCTTGACCTTTGACTGGCCTACCCAAATGAAAATTCCTAGAACCGCCCCTGAAAATAATGTCTTGTTTACGTTCTTCAGTGTTATCCACGAGGAAGGTGCATACATCGTGATACGGGCATTAAACTTTTAGAAAATTATCTGTCGGTTCCTCATTGCTGCTCCAGTTATTCGTAAAGGACCCAGCCCTACCTGAACTAGCTGCCGACTGTGTTATTGTACTGTTGCATTTCATTTTCTGTGCTTTATATGCAGACAGGGTAAGTCCATTACTGTAAAACCCTCAATGTTCACGTGCCCTTTATTTCACGAGCAAAACTAAACCGGGCATGAATATCGATACTTATTACTCTTGTGTTGGAAATGTGTGGTTTGAATTCGCCAAAATCAAAAGTTCGAAAGTAATTTTGCATGTGTAGTCGCCAACGTTTAGGGTAGCCAAATTAAAGGGTTTTACAGCATTGACACCTTTCCAACTCAGCAGCCAATATTAGGTTGTTTGTGGCACTCTGTTACTGTTGATTGAAAGTAGTATTCTTGTTCTGAGGTCCTTTTCAGCATTAACGTCATTGGCGTATGTTGACAGTGTTATTAGTTTTTGTGTCGATGATGTCGTGTTTTCGTTTTTTTATCTGCCACTGTTATTGCTAATCATGTTCAGTGTTGACAGCAGGGATAATATGGAACATGGAAGCGTGTATTAGCATAGCAAGATGTGATCGTGTTTTGTTGAAAGCGTGTTTGTGTCCATAAAATCTTGTTTGTGTGTGAAACATTACAGCACTGCCGATAGTGATAGTGTAAGTAAACAAAGATTATTCATCCCGGATACAATTTTACTCATAAGACTTTTCATTATTTTCCAATGATAAAAAGATATATAGATATGGGATAGAACATGCAGAAAATGTTATGTTTTTGTCGTAATGACCAAAATTCATGCAAAACATGCAGTCTTTGTCAGTGTCCTACAAATAATGTAGTGTGAAATTAATACTTCATAAAATAACATAGTAAAATTAATACACAAATGAAATAAAAAATAAAGTAATTAAGTAGTAATCATTATGTAATAAGTAACTAGTAATATAAGCAGACTTGCCTCCAATTGACATTACTAAGTTGGCCCTCCACAGATATTAACAGTAGTAACTTACATGCTGTGTTGTGTAAAGTGTGTATGCAGACTTGACTTATGTATTTGTATAAACAGTATTTATCTGTAAATTCAGTGTACAGTATTGACGTGATAGCAGGTGTGAAGGTAGATGTTGTAGACTTCTGGTAATAGTCAGCTTGCATGCATTTTGCCAATGCGCTCTCATGAAGAGACCTACTCATTACGGTTGCAGTATGCATAAAGGCAGATCTCCTGCCTGATGCAGAAAAGCCTCAGATGCAAATACCAGGCCATTTACTTAAACTGCAGTTGAGGAAAATGTTCCTTTCTTTGGCTAAAAGTGAAATGTTAAAATCGAAAATCTGCACCCAGCAGCGTGGCGGAAAAGCATTTGTCACAGGCAGGAGTACAGCAAGGCCTTTTTCACAAACGGTGGTCAACAATACATTGTTTTTGTGCCAACCTGTATTAACATTTGCGTCTCTGTTGTGCGTATTGCTCGGTGGTCTCGAGCGACGTTATATAGCTATAGGTGGTGTGCTGCTTCAAGTTGATATGTGGTCAATAAACCGTGCCTGGAATCATCTGCAGTGTCTGGACTTCGTTCCAACATACTTACAGCCCTGCTGTGTTGAATGTAAGTCGCCATCATAGGTAGATAGCATGGAAGAAGATTAGCAAAGAAGATTACTGGTAGTGGTTTTCTGTGTCACATTAGGTAACTTTGAAGTGATTTATTACAACTTGTTAAACTGTGACTGACTGATTAAGGCTTAATGTCCCAAAACACAAAATAGGTCATTTCACATATGGTCCATTCACGTACGTGGGTACCAAACCAGATGCAAAGCCAGACATACAGCAAAGATATTATAACGAAAAATGGCATCAAAATCTAGAAGATGGACTTTGATGCCCCAGCGAACGAGGATGTCTTAGTCACCTTGACGGCCTGCTGTGACCTTGACCTCCATAATCTAATCCGGTTAACTTATCAGTAGGGTCGGTTGAATATTCTCTAAGTTTCGTCAAGATTGCTCAAGCCGTTCAGGAGATATTGTGGTAACAAGATCTGTCCAGGCGAATGAACACAGTGGATATACAGCCCGAAAACAATGCCTTTGCCAACAAGTCAGATGGTGATGGCATACAAACTAAACCCAGGTTTGGCCACCTTGTATGATGTTGGGCCTAGAAATAGAAGTTGCCTATTCTTACAAGTTACAACGCTAGGACCACATGACGCATTACATTTTATGAGCTAGTAAGCAAACAATACTTCTTATGGTACTTGATAATACTTGTTGCCTCTTGTCTAACTATGCTAAATACAATGATTCGGTCCTCAGTATGTAACATCTGACAATAAAACCCACATTGGCCATACAGAGATTTAATAACCGGGTATATGATATAACAGTAGCAAATTGTATGCATAAGACTTAGTGGAACAATTAATTAATATTAAACAGGAAAACCTATGTGCAAAATGCTTTCGGCTATAATTACTACATGGTGTATAATCACAAATCGAGTCTTTGAAACAATGAATGTATAAAATCAAAGCACTTTTATCAACCAATACAATCATTTAAACCACAAAACTTCTAGCAAGTGAGTGAATCTGGCCGCATGAAGGCAATAGAATGAGCAATCCGGGTGATGAGAGGGTAAAATTTGTTACTCCCTAGCGTGTCACTCCAAAGCATCCCAAGTCGCTCCTCAACAAACGCTTCTGTTTCAGTAACTTCCAGTGAGGTTTCGTCCACAAAAAGTGTCAGCACGAAAATAGTACGTCGGAATGGAGCGTTTTCATTGTCACAGTAAGCATGCAACATCATTGCCGATTCTCCGTGTAGCTTTTCAAGATGGTGAACGATAGCAATTCGACTTCCTGACATGAGTCCATCTCTCAGCTGATCGTCAAGCATACGCTTTACTCTGTCCGGTGGAAAACCAAAGACGGCATCGGTGAAAAACTCCACCGGTGACTTTGCCTGGAAAAGGCTTGTCATTGTATTGGAAAACAGACGAATGAAACACGACGCAGTTTCATGTGTGTCGCTTGGCACAACGAGAACAAATACGGCGGGCTGATCGGGATTCTCCCGAAAAGCTATCGGCTTTATCGCGGCACGAATTATACCCCAGAAACCTGATGTCTGCACCTTAAAGGATTCACGGACACTGTTGAAAGCCAGGAGGAACATTTCCGGAGTTATGTTGGATTTTGAGTGAGCAGCATTCAGCTTCAAACTGGCTGGCTGATATAAACTAAACACCACTGAAACCAAGCATATAGCGCAGATTAAAGCCAGCATGACAGCAAGGTGTGTCTTCCAACTGATGCCATCATGACGACGCTGTGACACGACTGTGCACTTTGACTTGTACTCAATATATGAGTCTTTCTTCCTGGCTGCACCTTGTCCATGCAGCGGTCTGCGGATCAGTGTCTTTTTGTACTGATGGGTAACCATGTGAACATCATCATTATCAACGGAGTCGTGCTGACAAGACATGCCCGATGCTTGTTTCGACGCTAAACCATGTCGAACATGTTTAGGAACCCCCACTGGCGATTCATCATCTTCATCATCTACATTCAGCCTATGACCAGACAAGTCAGTGATGTCAAAAGAACTCATGTTTGATGCCGAAGTCTGGTTTTTCTCATCTTCATCTTCATCACTGACCGACTCATTGCTAATATCAGAAACTGATTGCCTTTGTCCAGCAGGCGATTTTCCTCCTTGCGTTGTCATGCTGTCTGTTCACATCCAATCTACATTAACATACAAACAGCATTTAAGCCAGGAATTCTGATGCTGGGGTGCATGCACCCCTGGGAGGTGGACGAGGCAGTTTCTGGCATGCATCAGTAATGGAGATTGGCGGCATAGTTTGTAAGCCAGTCAAATACATTATGAGTTCATTATGCAGTTCAAATACAGAATATGCTAGACAGCAGCAGTCAATGGGCAAATTGATAGGTTTTAGCCTGTTCATATAAGTCCACACGAATCTTGTACAATTAGAGTATATAACATGACTAATTAATGTATCATCCTATCAGCGAATTGGCCGATAATCGCCGATACAAATATTAACAACTAAGCCTAACCCTGACAACCGTAACCTTAACCCTAACTCTACGAACCGTAATCCTAAACCCTAATTTCCCACAATTTTGCACAATCCACCGTTATCGCGGACAGGAAGTAAATACACAGCTAATAATGCAAAATTTTAATGCTGTTAAGTGATTTTGTAGGTTGATAGGCATTAGGCAGATGCATTAACTATAGAGTATAGATGCACTGAATCCATGCACACTGGTGCAGAACTGACATGGCTGCAGGTTACTGGACAACTCGTGGACCAGTCATCTCGCGGAGTGGTCAACTTGTGGATGCCACTTCTATAGGCATTTTGAAACATCGAGAGCAAATGAATACAAAAACGCAAATAAGTAGGCCTACTAGAAAACCAAAGACTTAAGAGCAAGAGTTATTTTCAGCATATTTATAGCTACTGTTAGAGGGATGTAGTCTAATATTCCACCAGCCCTACTGGCACCGGTAGTGTGACCTAATACAGTAAAAGTTTGCCGACAGACTCTGATTCTGTTACAAATATGTCTCCAACCTGCAAGCCTAGCTATCTTGCAACAGCTACCTCACCCAAATGGTTTGACAACTGCAGAGGTACAGTACTAGAATTGCTATCCGCTCCAGTAGCAATGTCGCGACTTATCATAAAGGGGCAAAAGGAAAATATATTCCGTTCTGTGTGATTTACAACACAGCAAACGTCCACTGCGTCATAAAGGCTGAACAATGTTTCGGATGATGACTGTGGTGCATCGTATAGTAAGTCAGCACTCAGCATGTTACAACACGTATCCCTATTTGCAAGATGGCGATAATCGTTGCACTTGAAGCGTGTTTACTGGGTGGCTGTTGAGTCAGAATTACTGCAAGGAATTGAATTTGGGCAACCGATGCCAATGGGGTGAATAACCTTGATTAATTTCCTCCACTGGCAGTCGGTAGAGTATTTGGTCACCCCACCGGCGCCAGTGGGGCTGGTGGAGTATTAGACTACACTGCTGTTAGTGGTGGCATACTCGAGCTGACTAGTCTGCGAGTTGTCAATCGTGAGTTGTCCAGTTACCTGGCTGCCAATAGCAG
>Ga0209780_1004362_pt1 | contig 10873 bp, 12 predicted proteins | sample WorMetexBAHAMAS2_FD_187384 | JGI IMG/M metagenome (GOLD analysis project Ga0209780, IMG submission 187384) | Marine gutless worms symbiont microbial communities from Max Planck institute for Marine Microbiology, Germany - Inanidrilus exumae... | ecosystem: Host-associated > Annelida > Digestive...
GTATTATATCCACGGCCCTTGACGTGCCAAAAAGAATTTTTGCTGTTTTATATGTGTCAGTTATGGGCCTTACACGTTGTTATAAAACGACAGTTTTTTTATCATTTATCACAGATATCAGCTACGTCGCTACTATAATTATCCCCGCGAAAGCGAGGGAATATGTTATACCGGCGTTGGTTTGTGTGACTGTCTGTCTATGACCACGATAAGTAAAAGGTTGTGGACGAATTTGTAACAAAATTTTTATGGGAAGGTTCCTAGAGGGAAAGGGAAGACCAAGTTCGTGTTTCGTTACGATCGGTAGAGGTATGTGGAAGTAGCGGTCAAAAAAATCCGTAAAATGTAAAGAATCGCCGGTTTAGAGCAACAGTCTAATAGTAAGCGAGGCAAGTGTTGCCAAGTGTTGGCGACAAAACCCCCAAATTTTGCTTTCGCGGGGATTTACACTCTCTCAGGGTACTTTCCATCCAGTTTCTTACTAGTTTACTCTAGCCCGTATTTCCTTTTGTTTTATAATGGAAGTTGCGTTTAGTTATAGTTAACAATAATGTTAGTCGCAATTGCAACTCATTTTGTTGCACTTTTGATGCTATTTTGTCAGCTCAGCTGTTTTTTTTTTGCTGTGACGGTAAAAATTCGAAATCACAAAGCAGTTGTCTATGAGTGAACTGACCCATCGCTGCTCCAACTTGAGCCTGACAGTCAAATAGAACTTGAAGAAGAAGCTTGAGGTGAGACTACAGCGAAACGCTTCCATGCCACCGGGCGAACCTGCGGGTAGCGGCATCTCTTCCAGCAGTAGCTTACTAGCTATAGACACTATGTCGTCATTCCACTCCCTGTATAACAACGTTACAACCACGGTCCAGCCTAGTTAATATAAAAAGAGTAAAAGGTACTCCACTTCTATACAGACAAGTAGGCAGGGTGCTCAGCCTCTTTCTACTTTTGCCTGGACCGTTTCTTCTGAGCTGTTCGGTTTTTGATTTTATTTTTTCCCTTATTTTTCGTTTCTGGACCGTGCGCTAAGTTAAGCTGGCCATCTCGTCAGCTTTTAAGCGCACGTTAATCTACCGTATCGTATCGTATCGTATTTCTGAGGCCACTGCGTAGCCCGTAGATGGATATATGACAGAGATTGTGATGCTACGGTGACATTCCCAGACGCAGAGTTCTGTTAGCAGCAGCGCTATAATTATCCTGTATACATATCATATCCCGCTGAGGGCAGGAGGCTGAGTTGGCCAGTGTGGCTGGTCACATATCAATACGGTATATCGTTGAACGGTCGGGTCACCAATCTCAGTATCAACCGTGCTAGACGTAGAATAACTTCGGTGATGTACTCAAAGCCTTAACACAAAACAAAACGACTATTAATTTACGTAGTAGTATAGTCTGCGGTAAATAGCCAACGATACGAAAATACATAAAACATAAATGAAACGGCTTGGTTATCGGTAAATCGAAACTGCAAAGAAAACGATTTGAATAGTCGTAACTAAATTGTGCTGCTCCTGATAAAACACGGTATGCCGACCGGACAGACAGACAAACGGACAGACGGACGGACTCCAGATCGTTACATTATGCTTCCGCCAAACGCGGCCAGCGTCATAACTCTGCACGTGATACGTAGCAATAAGGAGCATGTCACCAATCTCAGTACTAACCGTGCTGGATGTAGAATAACTTCGGTGATGTACACAAAGCCTTAACACACTGAGCCAAACCACCGCTATTTTTGGAAGTATAGTCAGTACTAAATCGCCAACGATAACGAAAATACATAAAACATAACTAGAACAGCTTAGTTAACGGCAAATGTAAACTGCAAAGAAAACGATTTGAATAGTCATAACAAAATTGTATTGTAATGAAATAAATTATTGTGACAAAAACAAATAAATATGTCGGTCTTGCTTATTATCAGGCCAAAATGTACGCTGGCCATGTCACATGCTGCTCCTAATAAAACACGGTGAGTATGCCGACGGGACAGACAGACAGACGGATGGACGCCAGACCGTTACATCATGCTTCCGCCAGACGCAGTCATCGTCGTGGCACTGCACGCGATACGTAGCAATAAGGAGCATGTTGTAGCCAGACTGTTCACTTTACGTAAAATCAACTTCTGATTCTGACTTTTGCTTGCTACCAATGTCCCGTCATATTTCAGTATAGTATAACTGCGTAACAAATCAGTTCAATAAACTCTCACATTGTCATGTCATAAACTAAAACCATGCCGACTATGATAACTATCCATCAGTTTTAGATCACAGCATGAGATCGGTCGTTCTGCAGCATAAAAACTACTGTGGCTTTCGCATATTACGTAAACTAGCAGTTTCTATTTTTCGTTACCAGTTTGCAGTATGAATAATACGAAGTTCGCCGAATTGCATTTAATATTTTGCGAGAGCAGATTCTTACTTAAAGATATTCTTATTTAGGTTACGTCCGCCGCCGCAGTAGAAACCTACCTGCCAATGATCTGCTTTGCGGTCACTTTGGCAACCAGGGTGGTTGGAGCCATGCCGCCGAAGCAGAGAGTAATGTCTTTGATGACTGATGGAGAATGTTCTTCAAACAATACTCTCATGCCGGCGTTGACAGTCGCAATGTCGTCGTCTCGTCTTGGAGACTGCTTGTATCCTTCGAAATATTCGTTCTGCGTAAACAAGAAACAGCGCATTCCACTCCTTGTCAGTTTCCTTTCCATGCAAAAAAAATAAAATCCTGAAAATAACGTATGAAATATTACTTTAGAAAACACTAGCAATAAATGTATGACCTTGAAGGTCACTCAAGGTCATTGAAACTGGCACTATTCGGTATTCACTTGCTCTCAGTTGTCTGTAGTAGCGACGTCGCTCTCTCACACAGTTTCGGAGGTGTTACCAAAGATGATATAGCGCCGGAGGCGCCTCCGGCGCTATATCATCTTTGGTGTTACCATATTTACAATGTATATTACCGTATGTGACCTTCAGAAGTCCCTCACTTTTGCCACCATATTTACAGCTCGATCCGTTCAGCCGTTTTGATAAAACTCGACTTGTGACAGACGGACAGACAGACACAGGGTTTAGCGTATACATCGGTAGCACAGCGTCGAGCGGGTAAAAAATTATAATTATTCAATTACATCTAATATCAGTAGAATTAGTAATTAATAGAATATCATTCAAACCTCACTGGTGAAGGGGATGTCAACAGAGAGTAACACTTCGGTTGGTCTGAGCTGGGTTTTTCTGTAGCCGGTGAAAAACGTTTCGTTCATTTTCATCTTTCGCTCACCTTCAGCTGAAATCAGCGGCTGCCACCGTTGAAATATTAGGCAACATAAATAAAACGGATCTGTTTAGCTATACTGGCCATATTTCGGTCCAGACGGAGCAATAAGTCAGGTGTGTCTGTGCGTCTGTGTTTACGGACAATAATTTTTGAACGAAGTGACTTTTGACCTAGATATAATTGACATGCTGGTTCAGCAACACACTAGTTAGGTCAAGGTCGATTATCATGGTCGTAGTTCAAAGTCTATGGTCAGAGGAGGAAATTCACTGAAGGGAAAAATTTTCCGCTATGATTGCACGTTACGAAGTGAAACAAAGGCACGGTCGGCTGAAAAGCAGACCTGAATTTGAAATTGTAAATAAGTAACAACGTCGTCGTCGGTTAGACCTTCAGTGAGGACTTTGCTATTTAGCAATACTGTAGAATTGATGTAGTCATCGACTGCATAGCTATCGTGCGCCCGAGCCAGTTGTTAAACAGTAGCCTAGCTGACAAGAAATGCTGCAGTAATATAAATACGTGCTAAATAATAATCACTACCACAGTGCAATAATGCTTTTAAGCATTCATTTGTCAATTGGTGCCGTTTAACATTATAACTTTCTTTCCTTCTTTTGTGTAATCTTGTATTACTGTCATTGCATTGTATCAGTTTCATTGCATTATTTTCGTGCACGTTTGTTGCATGATCTTTAATAAATTATCAGTATCAGCAGTAACAGTTAACTGTGAAATATAAAAGTTAGCTTACCATCGCTTTTGAACTGAATGATTTCAATCATGTCATTTTGACTTACATTACAATAATGTAGTTCCACAAAACCATCTTAGTAATTATAGGCTACTATTTATTTACTGCGTTTTGATGTATTTGCACAATCACTCACGACACGAACGTTTGTTGCAGATTTTTCGAAGCAATTAGGCCTAATGACATAAAAACAGCGAAATCGCGGGATCAAAAACACTGCATCTTTTGCCTACAATAGCCCATTAAACTTTAAGAAACACTTCACAAATAGCAAGCATAGATTTGAATGCTATCGAAGCAATCAAAACTACAGCGGAAAAAGAGAAAGAACTCGTATAAACTAACCGTGAGATGTGACTGTGATCACGCATCCAGCCGCCAACAGCAGCGGATTGAGATCCGATATTGGACTTGCCGTCATGATGTTACCACCGATTGCCTACAGTATAATTATGCCAATCATTTAAGCATAAGATGGAATGCGAACCGCTTCGACCTACTTGTGGTTTTGCACCAACCAACTTAACAGAAGTCTTATTAGAACTTCGTTAATAGACAGTATAGCTAAAAGGTAATGGGTGTGATACTGTGATAGCAGCGAAGGTGGGGTAATCATCACCATTTCCGAGACAGTTGATCCTGTAAATGGATATAACATAAAGTCTGTAACGTATGGACAGTGTGATCTTAGACCTAACAAATACAGTATAAGACAAGATAAAATACAGACTAAGAGGTTGGGTGAAGAAACTGGTGAGTCGGAAATAGAGGAATTGGCACCATAATAAGGTTGGAGAAAAGATATGGCCTAAAGGGAGTTGATTCCAGAGACAAGATGAAGCATAACAAAAGGAGAGACCAGTTATTTTTAAAGAGGATGATGTAGGTGGCTGAGCAAGAGTAACGACGGATGAAGAGCAAATACTGCGATTAAGTTAAAAAGATAAGGTTGTGAAGGTATAGGTTGTGAGAACTTTGTGGGTAAAACAAAAGCGGGTCGCTAACAAGAAACAGTCCAGTAAAACGTGAAGGCAGTCCGGAGTAAAAAATAAATTTACGGTAGGAAGGGTTTGTAAAACAGATCGGTTTTAAACCCGGAGTGAAAGAGTTGACTCATTACTTTTCTCATCCATAACTCCTTCATACTTTCGGCTTAAAACCGATCTGTTTCACAAATTCTTCCCACCGTAGATTCATTTTCCACTCCGAACTGCATTCACATTTTTACAAACCGTTTAGTCTTTAGCAACCCACTTTACTTTTTAGTTTCTCCTTATTATTCCGCTCTTGATGCTGTGCGCTGAATTAACCTGGCCACCCGCCAGGTTTTTTTTAGCACACGTTAATAACTATATGGTATCGTATTGCGCCGACTTGCGGTGTCGCGCGGTTTCGTACGGTATCTTGTGTTGTGGCGCCGGATCCGATGTGAACGAGGCTTTAGGCCTCACCTTTTCAGACCAAATATCATCTCTCTCCAAAGCCTACTATTATTATAATTATCATATCATATCACGCACAATTTCTGCTTGCATAACCAGTGTGAGATTTTGGATTTGATACATTTTACACATGTGTATGCGCGTATATATTTGTCACTTTTTCAAAAAAAGCACACTATACAAATAAGTAGCATTGAAAGTCAGGTTTACCGCTACATTACGAATCTGTGGCCCAGCAAACCACTGCAGCATCTCGACGACAGCAGACAGCACTCGAGTCTTGCTTTCTACAACATCAGCAATCTGCTGAAATAAGTTTTAGCTGCAGTGCATGTAGGGGCAGGGACGGCGGGAGGTGTGCAACGTGGTGTGGACGAACCGCACGGCTACCTATAGTCCATCTTTCAGTGTTCAAATTACTATGCATCTTCGCTGTACTGCACCATCTATTGATGGAACTGAAAATGCAAGACCCGAAGAAAACAAAGGGTCTGGAAAATGCAGGACTGGAAAATGACGGACAAACGTTTAGCGCTTGCCAAAGCATAGCCTCGGGATGCAGTCCTGCATTTTCCAGACTCCGTAATTTCGTTCGGAATTTGCTAAAAGTTTTGTCCGTCATTTTCCAGTCCGTCATTTTCAGGTCGTGCTTTTCAGTCGCACCATCTTTTATGGTGTGTTCACACATCGCCGCAACTGAACTGAACATGTAAACAAGTCTCAACCATCGAAGACGAATTAGCACGACGCTCTGTGTCACAGCGACATGTTGTAAACGAATGTGGCCACTCAGTGTGATAGACTTGTGACGGTCGAAGTGCCATGATGAAAAAGCAGAAAAGATTGAGGCAACGTTTCACGGGAAGTATTTTATATTTGGAGATACTCGAATTGCAGTACAATATAACGTAGGATGCGACAAGTAAAAAGCCTCTGTGCCGAAAACGCCTTTTCTTCCATACAATGCGACGTGTAACAGATGGACTAACAGTCACAGAACCTTAGCATATATCGCGCTATGCATATGCGTCAAGCGGTAAAGAAAATAAACGTTAAAACATATGAGAAGGTCTGATATTACCATCCATTTGATGTACTGTCTGCTTCAGCGTTTCGTCGAGTGTTGTCAAGGTAACCGAAGCACCGACACGAAATCCGTTAGCTGTCTGCTCAATGACTTTGAGCTCTTTGACGTGATTGGCGGCTATTATCACAGGGTAGTGCATGTTCTTGAACTTCACCTCCACACCTGCACCAGATATTGCTTCATAATCACAATAAAAAGAATGGCAGGAAAATTTCCTCCAGAGCTCAGATTATACGGCGTATAAGTACAGAAAGATTATTTATCTTGGATACGTTAAGTTCTCGAAAATAATTGTTGTAAGCCTAATGTTGCGCTGGCTTATTTGCCAGTAGTGCTTTTGAGTACGTTCAGTGAAAAGGGGTTTTATAAATAGACTTACTCACTTACTGAGATTTTATTAGCATATTCAATAGCCGTATGGGATTACCAGCAAAACTTCCAATGTGGTTTCGGTGTGCCTCATTATGTGTTTGACAGTCTGGTGAAAGTAGGCCTATGCCTAGCAGAATTTCCGCGAAAGTATGCATATGCTTATACACCTTGCAAAGAAGACAGAATATTATACATCGCACCGACCTATTTCTGTGTTGCCGATGACAAGTCGAGCTGTCGGGTACTTGTGTTTCAATTCCAGGAGATCGGTCAATGACACCGGCCGGTACCAGGTGACTCTACTTGACTTGAACGTCAAGAGTCTTTCTTCGTACTCGGCCGCGTGCAGCTTCACACGCAAGCAATGACTATTTCAACCCGTAAGGGTGCGAGTTATTGTGATCATAGTATCTGTATGTCTGTTTGTCTGCATGTCCTCCCGCGCATCTCAAAAACGACACGTCAAAATTTTCTGCACATGTTACCTGTGCACGTGGCTCAGTCCTCTAGTCACGGCAAAGCGATAACTTATGTAGTTCCGTTTTTTGATGGCGTTGTTTTTTCTTGTAATGCTGGGAATAGGATAGAATTAAATACGACGCATGTTTTGTCCAGTTTGCCAGGTAGCGGCACCGGGGCGAAGTGTACCGTCTCCGTATATATCTTGTTAGTGATGCCGCAAATTTTAACGAACGGGGAGGAAATTGAAACGGAACGGAGTTCCTTATGACGACTGGCACATAGACGGTGGCCGTCATGTTCGGTACACACCGAGGCCCCTTCGCACTGTATAGCAAATGCAAGAGCGCAACAGCCAAGGGCGACCTCACAAGTACAATACGATACGATACGATACGATACGATACGATACGGTATATTTACGTGCGTTCAAAAGCTTACGAGATGGCCGACTATTTATCGCACGGAACAGAAACAAAAAATAACGAAAAACTAACAACAAAAACCGAGCAGCTCAGAAGAAACGGTCCGGGCAATAGTTCGCGAAAGCAATCCGAAAAGAAGCAGTGAAACTATAAGGAAGGATTAGTAAAATAGGTTGGTTTTAAGCTGAGAATGAAAGAAAGATGGAGTTATGGATGAACAACGTGGTGAATCAAAAGAGGAAGATATGACAAGTGAAGGAACAGGTGAGTAGGAAATGGAGCAACAAGTACCGGAATGACGTTGACGAATAGATAAAAAAGTTGGTTCCAGAGACAATGCAGAGCGTAACGAAAGGATTGATCGGTTATTTTTAGAAAGGATGATGTCAGTGGCCTTTGGCCAAGCAAGAGTAACAACGAATGGTGAACGAGTACAGCAAAGAAGTTGAACAGAGATGGGGTTATGAAGGTAAAGCGGTTGGGTAGTTGTGAGAACTTTGTAGGTAAGTAAGAGGAGCTTGTATTCGATGCGTTCAATGATTTTGAGCCAGTGGAGAGAGCGTAGAATGGGAGTGGTAGGACTTCCGAACTTTAACGACAGTACGAAAAAGACAGTAATGGATTTGCTGGAGGCGGGATAATTGAGATTTAGGGAGTTTATAGTAGAGAGAATTGCAGTAATCAAGTTCGGAGAGAACGATCGCGGTATAGCAATGGTACAGGCAGTTGAAGACGGGACAGTAAAAGAGCAGTAGGAGAAATTCGGACGAAACGTTGTCGCTGTTCATTGATCAGCTCAATTCACCACCAGCAGTACCGGTAGGTGTATAAAAACACTGAAGTGCAGAAAGAAGAACTCATACAAAGTTCTATTGTGACTGCAGCATTTAGAAAATTGATCTTCATAACCATTGTACTGTGACAATTAACAATTGCTCATTGCAATCCAAAGTAATTTTGACAGTCAACCATTATTTATTGCAATTTCCACTGTATCACTCCAAAGGTTGTGGTAGCGCATCCGTGATCCCATGCATGTGCGGCACAAAGACACACCGACAATTGTACATCATACACTAATTACAGACAGTGCATTGCACCATATTTTTGCTAAAAGAAACAATATATACTGCCTTTACATACTTTATTACTTCCACTAACTATTTTACTATAAAATTCCATATTGTACAACAAAACAATGATGGCAACTACAATATTCTTACTTGAAGTTCGCTAGGAAATATCGGCTCCTGTGTAGGGTCATAAGGAACAATGCCGTTGACTTCCGCTTCTGGGTAAACCTAGAAGCAATATTAGACAAAAATTTGATGTCATTTACAGTAAAATTTTGAAGTCATTGTATCTCTTCGATGAGAAAAAAACTATATTCGATAATTATGCAATTATATACTTCGCCCCCGATAGGTGGGATAACTACATCGATCAGTGTGTCTGTATGTCTGCCTGCCTGTTTGTTTGTTTGTCTGTCTGTAGGTCTGTCTGTCTACCGCATGTATGTTCCAAAAACCACAAATTCAAATTTCACGAAATTTTCTGTACGTCTTACGTGCAGCCGTGGTTCGGTCCTTCTGTGACTACAGTTCAGCATGTAATGTTTTCCGGAATTGTTGATGACGTCATGTTTCCGATAATAAGGCCAATAGGCCAGAATCAAAGACGATTTTATGTTTCGCCGAGTTCAATAAATGGCGGCACCAGGGGTAAAGTTGCTGTCTACGAATGTTTGCAGTTTTAGACTATAGCATAAAAGATATCGCACAGTTAACAGACCTCTAATAGTACAAAACGATTGCAAAATCATTAAAATCGTAAAAAATCGTTTAAAAAGTCAATGTCACTAATATTGGTGTGTAACTACAATATAAAGCAAGTGAATTTAAAGCACTGGAATGACAGCTAGTCGTATGTCAGCTGGCTATACGCTGTCATGCAGTACACAAGTAAAGTAGAACGTACTTATCTACTGTCTCGTGCCTTACGTTTGTAGTCGTTGTTGTTGCCTTGTGTGTGTGAAATAATATAAAAATAGATTTTTTCTGTTGCAGAAATGAAAAGGTCGGAAAACCAAAAAGACGAAAAATCGGTAAAAATATAGCTAAAATCCGCGATTTTTTATCGAATATAAAAATCGTTCAAACATACAGAACAACTACCTTTTCAACAACTGTGGCTTACGTTAATGCATGAAGAATCCGATGACACTTCTGATGAAAGAAATTAGCTTATTACAAATTTAGAAACGCCTCTTGAAATACGCAGTTCATGCACGATAATAAACATATTGGACCTAGTGTATGAAATTAATTTTAAAAATCGGCATACGAGTAAATAATGCAGACCGACCCCATCAGTGCAGTTTGGCTGCGCATTGAAAGACGTGTTGCCCTGCAGTTTGCAGCACTGCTCACCCATTGGACACTCATCCTATCAGCATTCAATATACACAACAAGAACTAGACAACTGCTGGGATGGTTGAATCTACGGCTTTACTTTACTTTTAGTGTACACTAGATAAGCATGTTCCCGTCATATGTTCGCCTTACCACAAACCTACAAAACCAATTACTTTACTACGATTGCTGTTTTTCAAACTTTGCATCACAAAATATGTCAATATATCAACATTTACTATCAATCCGCCTTTTTATGTAACTTGCAAAAATGTTATCGGTGCAAAAAGCGCTGAATTAATTTAGGCCTATTGCTAAAAACAGCCAAAATACACGCACATTGCAAATTTTATGACTACGGTACAAATGCAAGTTATTATTAAACTCTAACGTGGAGGACGATGCTAATAAAACTAAACTAATACTTTTCAAAAATAAAAGAATATCACTTACTTTTGTAAAACTCCTGAAACCTTCGATAATCGGGCGATATCCAGTGCATCTGCATAAATTTCCTGTGCCAGTAAAACGCAATCATATTTGAGACGTGAGTGGTTACTTCAATTGCAAGCACACACGTTATTCTTGTAGGCTGTCGCCGAACTCTGTCCCATGT
>Ga0209780_1004363_pt1 | contig 10872 bp, 12 predicted proteins | sample WorMetexBAHAMAS2_FD_187384 | JGI IMG/M metagenome (GOLD analysis project Ga0209780, IMG submission 187384) | Marine gutless worms symbiont microbial communities from Max Planck institute for Marine Microbiology, Germany - Inanidrilus exumae... | ecosystem: Host-associated > Annelida > Digestive...
TTTTTTAACTGTCGCCCCTCTCATTCGACAACGGGTGCACGGATCGCAACGCGGATTGTTGCGTTAACACCGTCGGTGAAAAATACCCAAGACTAAAATGCGGCCTAATGCGTGGTCTGTGTGTCTGTCTGTTTGTGATGATCGAGATGCCGTTTGGACGGCTGACTCATGTGCGCGCAATCATGTGTTACATGAGGGTCGAGATCCTCCCAAGGGAATGGGCAACTTCGGGGGTTAAAAGCATTGGGAGTCTCTGCTGCGGTGTACGCAGCCAAAGGATCATTTGATCCTCAAAACTATCAGCACGACAGCGGGACTGCTGCAGCCAACAGTAATGCAATGCTCCAGACTGGACCTGCATGGCTGGTGTCACATTACACTGACCCGCGTGAAAAAATGCGCCCCTGCGTTGCGGCCTTTCATGAAATTTCTTTGACCACTGTTGTGTTATTACCTCGGCACTGAACAATGAACAATCAACGGCTAACGAGACATCGCCAGGTGCTTGCAAATTGCAGACCAGGATGTCAGGCAGCAAGTATAGCTGGGAGTCGACAGACGACAGACGGGCTCGGCGTCTGGAATGGAAACGATAATATGGAACCGCCGCTATACCGTCTCTGGTCAGTATGCCTGCTGGCGCCACTAAGCATTAGCTTCGGGGTCGGAGGCGAGCAGCATATTAAGTTAACGTATTGGCCGCGTCGGCTGATTGAATTGCCGGCACGATAGCAGACAGGTCACATTAGTCTCGTTACGACAGATACACGGAGGTCGAATCGAAGTGGAATTCAGATGATCTGGAATGGAAGAATTCTGCCGCAGTCTCTATGTGTGTAGAAGAAAGAAAGAAAACAATCCCGACACTTCAGGAAGCACTGTCCCATTTCAACCAGTGGTCCAGGCATCAACAGTTCTGGCGTGCGTGTGTGTCTGTCACAGCCTGTGTTTCTAGACAATAACGTTTGAACCAAACGATCTCCAACCTAGATATTTAGCATGCGGGTTCAATCCGACACTATTCTGGTCACGTTCGAAGATCATGGCCAATAGGTTAAAGTTAACGGCCACAGGAGGAAAACAAGAACTCAGCGAATGCTGGAAAGGCAAATCGTAACTGAAACGCAGACGTTGATTGGAAACTGTAAATATGTAACAGCCAGCCTAGCCAGCCGAAATGTTTCTATGTCTAACGCCCCATCTGCTGCTAAAAGCTTAACAAGTGGTCAACGTATTTTGTTGAAAGGCCGAATCGTCATCTTGACACCCCTCGCGGCGGCTAATGGATTCGCCCGACCTTGACTTCCATCTAATAAATGGTTCTTTATGCCCACATGAATTAGCCCCAAACCGCATCTCGATCGGTTCAATCGTTTTTGCAGAGCACATCCGTGTGACCAACACACAGACAGACAGACAGACAGAGAGACCGCGCTACGCCTGATATCTGTAGCATAGACCGCATCGATACTAAGCAGGCGATGCGGCCTAATTTGTTGCTGGTGGTCGGTGCGACCTCGAATGATAGCTTTATAGCTAGCAAAATGCGACTCAGAAATTAGGCAATTTATTTTCTCATCTCATCTAACTTATGTTTCTGTACTGCCTCTGGAAATCGGAGAAGTGTAGTCATCCGATGGACAGCGCGCGCGTGTAGGGCGCCGCCTGACACAATCCAACGCGGAACTCCCGAACTCATCCGCCCGAGACATGACCGCCAACAGAATGGACCTGAAGCTGAACCGCGCTGATTACAAGATTTGGGAAGTCACGCGGCAGGCAGCGAGTATATGGTACGCAGGTCAACGATGTCGACGAACTGAAATAGCCACCACTGATCTGTGTGGAGAGATCGTCAGCGGAGCACTTGGCGCGTTCTGTTTCACCAGACTGCATTGATCCAGGACGTGATGAGATCGCTCGGACAAGACTGATCTGCGCCGTTGATTAAGAAAGAAGCAAAGCGGTGGAGCAGTCCGTTGTCACAGCGGGTCGTCAACGCCAGAATGACGGTTTGCACGCTGTCGTAAAAGCGACAACTATGCATAACTGTCATACATATACATATACTTATTTTACGACGACGGTCGGTCATTACCGCTTGAAATTCGTTGAAACTTCACTAAATCTGACATAAAAACTGCATAAACATACTTTTCTTCCACGTTTTCATCATCAAATTCCATGTAAGAAGTACACGCATGCACGAAAATAAACAACACTAGGGATAAACTGTTCAATGTACACTGTGAGCTCACAAAAAGCAAAACTTTTATTTCTTCTTTATATAATATTTTGTTTTAATATATATTTATTGTTAGCGTGCTGGTCAGCAGCTGCTCTAACTTTTTATGTCAAGATTTATTGATTGACTGATTGATTGAATACTCCGCTTTTTTGCACTCTTGGTGATGAACGCATCCAGTCGACGCAGATTGTACCTGTGGCTAACCTGAAACACGAGGGATGTGCTCTCGGTCTCGAGACGGTCTCGAGACGCACCAATGTCTCGTCTCATCTCGGTCTCGTCTCGGCTATTTGCGTCGCGTGCCCAGACGCTATTTTGCCCAAATTAGTTCGAATAAAAGGGACTGAATATTGCACCGATTTTCTGAGTTTGAGTAAACAAGGAGTTTATGCCTGAAGTAGACTCCATGTTATAGCGCCGTATAATTTAATATTATGCATTATTATTGTTATTATTAATGGACGTGAAACTAAGGCAATCATTATAACGTCTAGGCCTAGGCCTATTTTAACGTCTCGGTGACGTCTCGTGACCCACAAACGTCTCGTCTCGGTCTCGTATCGGTCTCGAGCTTTAACGTCTCGTACCCATCCCTGCCTGTAACTGGGATACAGAGCTTCTTGGACACATTTTCACACAGAGACTTCGGTTTTGAAAACACTACGGCTAGTTTGGCTTCACAGGCTGGACGCCGTAACCACAATATTATTCTCCACAGCCTACGAGCCCACAAACTGGCAGCCAATGACGGACTTGGAGGAAGTGTAAAATTTTGGTTGCGGCGTCCAGCCTCTGAAACCAAACAGGCCGCAGTATCTAGTACTGACTGAAGGTGCTTCATCCGGGCATCAGCTGTTCCAGTCACGACTGCAAACTTAACACGAAAACGACATTAGCGTTCGCCTTTGTTCTTTCGTATCCATCACATGCACACGCATTGCGTTTCCACAGATCGATATATGCACTTGTCACATCTCGTTCACACCTGTTATCACGTGTTTGGCCTACAGGCTCTACACAAATAGCTGTAACACTGTATTCATTTTCTGGTCCTCGTCTTTACGTGGTATGTGAATTTCGACAGGCGTGTGTACACGGACATGTCTAGACATGCACGCAACGCGGTCGGAAAAAAGTGCAGCTTTTTAAGAAGTGCAATGCAGGCAAAAAATTATCAGTCATTTTATATTACATCAGATTTATGTCAACATAAAAGTTGTACCGCAGCAAGAGAAGGGTCCAGTGATTTTTTTGGTAGTAGTGCACTAGCTCAAGGTGGTAGTTGGAATATATCAGAATGACCTGCAGTCTTTATATCATCGTTCGTTTGTTCCCCTTGCCCAGCCTCTGTGGATTTCTCCTTCGGAAATCGTGGCGCGGCGGGCGCGACAGCAAATTTTTTTCCGCGCGGCGCTGCGCGCAGTGTGAACACACTCACTGACATCAGTGTGTCTGAACGCATCTTTAGAAGCTCACTTACTTACTTACTTACGCACAGACACACAACCCACCCACTGCTGTACACGGCCACCAAACTGGTTGGCAACTACACTACACGTATAGTCGGCAAGTAAATGATGCGAGAAAGATACTCGGTCCGCCGCAGGACCTCCCATCACAGTCGCTTGGGAAGCACGCGTCGACCGGCGTATAAGTAGCATCGCGGGATCAACGTGTGGACAGAACTACGGCTCGGCGGGTCTTCACCGTCACTCAGTAGGAACTACCGCACTGAGCTTGTTAAGCGCCGAGAACACCCACGCCGACCGACGACGACGCCCAGCTACATACCGACCAATGGCGCAGCTGAGGACGACTCAACAAACCGGGATTTCCGACCTACAGGAATCCTAAGGTACTAGCGATACCAACGACAACAAGTTTTCAAAGTAATTTGGCAAATTTAGTTCTAAATGGAGCAACAGAGAGAAAGAGAGAGAAACATAATTAATAAAGCGACATTCACGTAAGGGGAGCTTGTGGAGAATGATCTATTCCCACCTCATGTATCCGACCTTGGTAGTATACACACCCAGCTGCTCTGGCCGTCAAGATATAGGGCAATGAAATGTAAACATTTTGCAGCACCTATAGTCAGATCGCCGATCTGGCGCAAGCACTAAGCGTTTCTTAAACCTGGGATTAACAATGACGTCATTGTTAATCCCAGCTTAAACCTACTGATTCAATTTCATTTAAATAAAGTGACAAATCTTCACCAGTTAACTTCGCACGGTACGACATCACGTCCAACAATATGGAGATCGCATCGTGACCACAGATTACTGTGACGCCACATCACCCTGTGTATACACCAGACTGAGACTGTTGGAATTTTACTTACTTAGGTCTTAACGGGTGTATCTAGGGTCTCAACCTTGCTGCTAAAGCTGGGCCGCTCAGGGTATCAGTACGCCACTGATGGCGACCATCAGCGCGGTCGTCTATAACCCCGTCATTCGTCGCTACAAAAGTCCGACACCTCGGTGAGTGGTGCGGCTGATGAAAGAATTTCAGCGCCGCGCGACCAATATTTCGCTTTCGTCAGCGGAGAAATAAACTATACAGGTTCCAAGTCGACAATCAATCATCTTTCTCGACAGACTCTGAGCGAGCGTAGTAGCCGCACACGTCGTACTCATCACCAGTCTCCACCGCCGTCCTATCACCCTCCACGATAGACCAGTGACAACAGACGTCAACTAGAAAGCCTCGCTCGAGGTCGCACCGACCACTTTGACGATATTTTCCTCCTGTGATCGTGAACTTTGACCTATGACTCTGACCTTTTAACATGACCTAGATAGTGCAATGTTCACTTCATTGACTTATTTTGTGCGTGATAATAATGCAACGAAATGGAATAGGGGAATATGACGAAGATATAATTTCGATCAAAACATGTGGGAATCTAAATAATTTTTTGCCGGAAAACTCCTCGAGGAATACGCTAACGGAAATTTAAAATACAAACACTGGATGACTTTCTGCGAAAGTTGCGCACAACCAGTTCGATCGAACGCACTGCAGGAAGCCGTCGGCCACGGTCATCCCGAATTGCAGATACCATTGCCGCAATAAAAAAACACAGTTAAGATAAGTTGTAAATTTTATCCCTGTTCTGTAGAGTATTCATTCCTGTTTTCCTTGGTACATAAAGTGTAAAAATCCTTCAAGAATTGTGGGAGTTATAGTAAAAAATATAAAGTGGCGCGTTTTTTATGGCCCACGGTGTATAATAGACAGACACGAGCATCCGGTATAGGATCCGCCGACAGCGCCGCCTGTTGGCATAGTCGCCCCGGGGGCCGATATTTTTTTCATCTGTCATTCGTCCGCTTCCATTAAAAACACGACGCGAGCGGTGACCACCTACTAATCTCGGGAGCTACAGCGTGCCACGAGAGCTCCTGCACCTAGCATAGAGCAAGTAGTCCTATATACTAGCATATAGGACTACTTGCATAGAGTGAGGCCGGACGGGTGCAGATAACGCCTGGAGTAGCGACCGACGAGAATGGAAGAACTGTATATATACGGCCACCGATCCACACTCCAGCACCCTCACCCTCGGAAACGATCCAACTGCCCGCTATCTAGTCGCTTCGCTGGCAATCCGTAATGTACGTCGGAGACCGGATTGCATGCAAATTAAAACCGACGCAGTTTCTTCCGCGTACTTTGGCACATGAACAACGTCGCAGATTCGTTGACTTTCAACCACTGAAGTATAGGCCTACTCGAGGAACAAACATATATTTGTGCGCGTTTCTCGGCTCAGCGGTATTCGTTTACTTTACATTTTAGATTTTTGTTATGTTGCACAATTTGGCTCTGGTCAGTGTCCACCTGAGACTCGTAACATAACATAGGCCTACTCATTTGTTGAAATTTGGCGTCATTTTCTTATCTTGGTTTGATATATGTAGATTAACACAATTATTATAAAATATTGATTGTGGTTTAACGTCTCAACTTCAATTCTTTATTGGGTGTTCCTCGAAATAATATGCGTACAAAGTAGTATCAATGTGACAAAATTATCCATAACATTATTGAACACAAAAACTTCGTATGAATAACAATATTATTTTCATAACTTCGCCCATCATAGACTGAAAAAGGTTTTCAACCTCACACAGATTAGCTGCATTAATTTTTTTTCTCTCGCCTCAAAACCAACTTCCAACAAGATGCAGTCCAAGACGGCAGCGTTCGCCTCCGCCGCCGCCACCCTGGCGAACTCAACAAAACATACGCGTTGTCTATGATTCTGGTCCATTCGCTCTATCTCAAGAATCGCTCTATTATGTCACGTGTCATGTGAAAACCTGACGTCATCCACAAAACCGGCGGTACATAACGTATTGCACTGCTGTCAGAGAAGAACCAAGCCACGGCCACAGGTAACATATTCAGAAAATTTCGTGACATTTGGACATGTTGCTATCGAGAAATGCGAGCGGACAGACAGACGACAAACAAACACAAGCACACAGACACGCTGATCGCAATACTTCCCACCGACCGCGGCGACGAATAAACTGCGACATGAAGCATGGCTGAATATCAATCTATCTTCTCTTCTAGTATATACGTGGAATGTAAAGTACTCACATTCTTCAGTCTCATCGGTGCAGGCCACGCTCGACACGGTCAAGAGAAATATCACACAGGAAGCCAGCAGCCGTGAAGGAGCGCGAAGCCTGCTGCTGTAGCCGACGACGCTGTCTCGATGAACGATGACTTTGATGAGGACGTCCGTCCAACGTTCCATCATGTACAATGACGATCACGCGACAACGAAGAAATTCCGATCATTCTTTATCATTGTTCCCGTCGAAATATGCACGCCTCGTCGACAGCAATCTGTACATCGGTCACACGTAGACCATCTGCCGGCAAAATTAAAAGGGAAAAACGCAAACACAACAATACCGTGAACGCGCGGTGTTATATGTTAGCTATGTTTCGATTTACAATTTCGTATTTATACTGACTTCCGTTCGCGTACGCATACAAAGAACTATACGCAAGATGTACGCCGATATGATCGACTCAAAATAAACAGACAAAATGCGCCGACGCCAAACCGGCGTTGGCGCTGTCGGCGGCACGTATTTGCGGCGAAATTAATGATAGCGTATCACCTGGTGGCAACCATAGCGGGCACCTGCTGAGTTCTGACAGCCCCGACGACTTTAGTTACGTCCATCCGCACCGCCAGTACCCACTCACTGCGACGCAAAGTAAATAAGTAGTGGGGAAGGGACCGACTGTCGGTCGCATATCTCGCCCAATCGATCAGCCGCGTTATTCCAGAAGAATCGGGTTTCGTTCTTCTGTTGCTGAGGACGAAACTCAGCGTGTTCGGAGTCGGCTGGCGGCCAGCTCCAGCGTACAGCGCCTCTGCCGAGAAGACAAATCGACACCGGCGACGACGACGCCTATCGACCCCCGACTACTGCAGCTACGGCCGGCGCCACGCCTTCTCCACAGGATGCCGCGACGGACACCTCCGGAACGCATGAGAAACTTGACCGACTTAGTTACTTATTTTCTGTCTTGTTGCCATATGTCACGCGCCGTATTCTGTAGATACTGTTGACCAACAAGGTTTTCATCGTCTGAATGCACCTGAATAAGTGATTCGCTGGCACACAGACAGAGTAGCCTAGCGTCCGCATGGTACGAAGAATACAGTCATTAACTATTAGAAAAAGTCAGAACTCACAAGAGTGCAAAGACCCACGCCGTTTTTGTGACTTGTGATCTTGACCAAGTTGACCTTTGACCTTTAGACCCCAAAACAAATGGGTTTCCAGACATCTTCGAACATTTCTACTGGTGATCCTAGTTGCATCGGCTTTTGAGATAACGTGCGGAAAAACAGACAGACACACCGAGAAACAGACGTAATGACCGTATCCCGTGACAGCCGTAGGCGTGGGTAATTACGTGGATATAATATGCTACGTTGTGGTTGCACAAAGCAGCTTACGAATAAGTTGATTAACGCCAGATGGTTTGTGACATCGATTCGAATATTTCACCTCTATGTCAGACAAGGTGGCGCGGTGGCGCAACGGGTAGAGCGTTGGACTTGCGATCAACAGGTCAAGTCCTACTCGGGGCAAAAGTTGCGTAACAACCTTGGGCAAGTTGTTCACACCTATGTGCCTCTGTCACCAAGCAGTATAACTTGGTACCGGCCAAAGGGCGGTGATGCTCTGCGGCTGGGAAGGTAACCGCAGGCCTGGCGGAAAGTAATGGCAGCCTACCGCCGGGTAGATCACTTCTAGTCATCTGCGGGCTGACTGCCTGTACACCGGGATCAGCTCTGGGTCCAATGTCGGCAACGAGTATGGGAAGCCTTTACCTTTTTATTTCAGACAATATATCTCCAGAGTAATCACTATAACTTTATCAACCGCGTTAGAGGTTCAGGTGGAACGCTCGGTCGAGAGTGCGTGCGGACAATAACTTTTGAACTAAAAGACCTATTGACTAGATACTGGTTCACAGTGATACTATCTAGGTCAAGTTGGAAGGTCAAGGTCACAGGTCGAAGGTCAGAGTCACGGGAGAAAAATGCTGCTTAAGTTATCGCTGCGGCCTCGTCTGGTACACAATTTAAAGTGTTAACACTAGCAGATCCCTTCTTTTTCAAGAGAAGTAGGCTTAACATTACTATTCAGTGGGTACGGATTGGTAGTGAGCGTCTGGAAATATTTCAGATAACGTGCCACGAGAACCGTCCATGATAGCCAACACCACAGCGATCATCGACTGATAATTCGCGTATCAGGAAGACGATGCGGACAGGTTAGAGAACGGAATTAACACGTCATCAACCAACCGAGTGCCGAAAGACGGCAGTACCGACGCCATTCTATCGGCTAATCACAGAATCATAAACGACGACGTGGACCTGTATGAGTGCCCTAGTAAACACATGCACTCGGATAAACCGCCTGCGGCAACTGGTCGACCGCATAAATAAACGGCGCGCGAGGCACTGGCAATGCGCGGCAGGCATCAAGTGGTCGGAAGAGCGCCCAGGTGGCTGCAGCTGTTGCGCTGGTGAAGCGATACTGCAGCGGCGGCGCCCGTCGTCGTCTTCGCCGTCAAAAAGAAAACCACGGCGGACCGGAGCGACGTGGCCGCCTGGCGGGGAAGTCGTGGACCCGTGGGCCGGCGGGGCGGCCTACACGAGCCTTCGGGTGTCCGTCGGTGTGTAAATCACCAGTTTGCACGGGAAGTTACAGGCGACGACGCCACGTTGACTGAAACCGTTTCTTTGTGTGTTGCATACTGCACTGCAGCCTGCCGCTGCGCCGTGGTGGCACGTCATCGCCGTGGGCGCAACTACCATGGCAATCGAGGGGGGAATCGGATGCCCAAGTTTTGAGTTGGGTACATTAAACGTTGTTGTTGTTGTTGTTGACTTCTCAGAACAGCCTCAATGTGCCGTATTCCAACATTAAACTGTTGGTCCCCCAACTGCCAGCAGTCGTGAACTGCAAGACTGCTGTATCTTGCACTACTAATTTCAGTAAGGTGTCTGTCGGTCACACTGGGCGGGGCTTGCGAGTGTCGTCAGCACATGCCGCAGCAGCCGGCGTGCGCGGCCTAGGTGCAGCTACAGGAAAGGGAGAGGAATGGAGGAGAGCATGCAGTGCAATAATAGATGGGTGGGTCTAGGGCCGAAGACCCTAGTAGATTACTATAGCAGACCCGGAGGGGGCTTACGATGCAGACCCCTAGTCGGCTGGGAAGGGGCACCCCTCCCCATTTCCTACCCAATCGACGCCCTCGGGTCGCTGGTCTCGGCCTCGCGGTCCCCCAACTTTTGGATCGTGTGGTTGCGCCCCTGATTATTACTATGGCCCGCTTCAGCACGACGCGTGAGAGACGGAGAATTATAGAGAACGACCGTTATGTCTCCCCGTAGCACAACGCACCACTGTATTCGAGTCGCCATTACCACTAACCGCCATCCACCGCCAACAAGCTCTCATTGCAGCGTGCATGGTAATACGCTGCTGATCGATAGGGTATAGTGCGACGTTATACTGACCTCTATAGTTCTCTCCATGGGTTGTGACGTTATATTGACCAGTGTGTGGGGTGCAGAACTGGGCAGGCAGATGGCGGACATATTTCGGGGATGAGGTTTCGGAAATAGGCATACACGTTAATTTATCAATGATTTTTTTGCTTTGCATTACACAAAAGGGTCTTAGGCTAAAAGAGTTTTTCAAAACTCACAAACTGTTAGTGTTAGAGCACTCCGGGGATCTCAGTCTTCACCAATCACGTTTCACTAAGCCGCCGTCTCGGTGTAGGCCTATGTAGCATGGCTATCGGAAACAGATCGCGCGTCGACGGAAGAGACAAGACGGAAATCCGCTACGACAAACATGAACGTGCTGCTTGTCATTTTGTCGCCGCAAAAGCCTCTTACGGATCCGGCTATTATAGTTGAGTTATTAGGCTCCGCTACAGTTATCTGATCAGGTCGTTGCCGCTACGCCAAAGCACGATGCGGGCCGCTTTTAGGCTATGTACGGTACCCTTGTGTAGGCCTATTTGGCGCCCGTTGGGGATGACTCTAATATAAT
>Ga0209780_1004364_pt1 | contig 10871 bp, 7 predicted proteins | sample WorMetexBAHAMAS2_FD_187384 | JGI IMG/M metagenome (GOLD analysis project Ga0209780, IMG submission 187384) | Marine gutless worms symbiont microbial communities from Max Planck institute for Marine Microbiology, Germany - Inanidrilus exumae... | ecosystem: Host-associated > Annelida > Digestive...
CCCCTCCCCACGCCCAACCCCCTCGATGCCTTTGGCGTCTCGCCATCGATGCCTTCGGCATCTCAACATGACCCCCCTTTACGAAATCCTAAATAGGCCACTGTATGATTGTCAGTATGAATGATTAATATCACAGTCTAATGTTTAAGTAGGGCCACGTGTATGTGGATCACGTCTAAACGACCAATGCCTATGCTCGAAGCTAGAACATCTATCACTCAAACTCATCCCAACTTTGGTCCGTCATTATAAGAACTATAATGTTAGATCCGTCATTTTCAATTCACCGATTTTAGTTTTTACCGCGCTACGCTATGACAGCGCGATGTATGACGGGGGCAGATCCATGGGTTTCGGGCGGTAGGGCGATCGCCCTACTCCTAGCCGCCGAATGCGTGGAGACCGCCCTCTCTCAGCTGCCTTCATCGCCCCCTCATATCAGGTCTTCGCCGGCAGAATAGACCTGCCAAATTCTTGGCACAATTGACAAATCGTTCTCTGACATGTCTGCCTACTGTAGCACTTCCTATTGCTGTTTGTGTTCTTCTATGTCGCATTATTACGTAAATAGGCCTAGTAGTCTTTAATGTCGGATCACTGCTAAGCGCTACTTATTTGGCCTTGTGAGTCTTGTTTACTTTCTGTATTTCTGTGTTGCATTGTTTTCTTTATCTAACACATTAAATAATGACGATGATGACGATAATGACAACGACGCTGATGAGTTTATTTGTAACTTCTAGTCCTATTTTTTATTTAATTTATTTATGTATAAGTCAAGCCATCTAATATTTCCACGTATAGGCTTACACGCCATTAGCTGTTCTGTGGATACAGGTTGCGGCAAAGTGGACACATCCGCTTGAAAGGCATCATGCACAGGTCTGAGAAAGCGCCACAATTTCTTTGAAAATTAAGCTATGACGGCATGGCGTCGCCCGCCTCCAAAACATTCCCCGAGTCTCGCCCGCGTAGCCTGATGTGTTTAGTATTACCGGTTCTGTCTATGTGTTAGCTGTCTCATCTTAACAAAACATTACAGCGTAGACAAGCAATCGACGGTCATTAACTAGACTAATCGTTCAATTAACACGCCGTGCGGACGTGGTCAGTTTGTGCGCGCGGTGGCGTCGGCGCCTGACAACGGCTACTGCATTGCCGTACGGCAGTGGCTGCCTGCTATCGATTGGCTACGGCCGCCACGCCGCCGTCTGTACTGTGTACGCCGTCGTCGTGTTATGTTGTTGATGGAGGTGCCATTCAGTTTCCTTACCATGTTTTCTAGATTATAATTCGTCATCACCGACTTAGTGACGCCGATGCACGATTCGGACACGACTGTCTGATATCAGTCGACGTCGGAAGTAGACCCGACAGGTATTTGTTGGCCGCTTGGCGATCGTCGTGCGATAATTTCGTGATTTTCTGTCTGGGTTGGGCGTCCGCCATGTTGTTCGGTGGGCAGACCACGCGTATGTGGGCCTGTCTGTTTACGTGTTTTACGGTCATAACTGCGCGTTTTGTCACCACTGCTGAGTTTCTTTTGAACGTATGGTTTCATAGTTAGACGTCAGTGTTGTGTGAAATTCGCATGGAACATAAAGTTTGTAGCGTTTTTGACGTGCAAGGTCGTACGTTTTCTACGAGGACACGTTAACTCGTCCGAACGTCTTTTTGATTTTACTTGAAACGCGTTTCAGTCATACTGTCATACCTGGCCTGGCCTAAAAGTTGGTCTGACCCAAGGACTGGTAACTACTTGTAGGTGAATCGTCATAGTATGTATCGTCATGTTATAGCAGGAATAGTAAGGTGAGGTTTGAGGGTCATTGCCACATTGGTAAAATGCGGGTGTTTGGGAATGCAGGGCAAAAGTGCGGGTCTGAAACTGCAGGGTGGTGGGTGAAATGAGGACCTAAAACTGCAGGAAGATAGGTATATCACAAGTGAGTGCTTTTGAATGTAAACGAAACGTTTTTTGTTGTTGTTGTTGTTATTCTTCTACTGCCTCGTCGTGCACGGTTGCAGCTGTGTATATACTCGAGTAAAACCCAAAGTAGGACTTCCATAAATACATAATGAAATTCTCTTGTAGTGTAAGCAACAAAGTATATTCCATAAGTAATCTTGTTATATGTTCTGTTTTCAACATGAAATGAGTTCGAACAATGCTTCCTTGATGAACAAGGTGTCTCTTTTGCTAATATCTTCACAATAAGGTGCCAATAGGAGGAGTTCGGTAATTCGAAACGTTTCTGGTGTTGGGTTACGTCTGTTAAGTTAGCACCAACGGTATGCGGATTATTCGGACATAATCCGCATACCGTTGGTGCTAACTTAAGTTAACCGACGTTGTTGGGTTTCGGTGCATCCTGTGTTTCTGTGTGTCATTGGTAACTAGACTTGTGTATGCGCCAACTCACGGACTAGTCAAGTTGTGGACTAGTCAACGCATGCATGCCCCCACTAGCAGTAGCTGTAAATATGTTGTAAATAGGGATGTAAAACTAGAATTTTTTTCCATAATTGATAATCGGTTTCTTAGAGCCGACAAAATCGGTAATCGAATCTTGCGAGTCATTCAGTAACAACTGCAGCAGTAGCGTGGATGCTGTGACGAAACAAAGGAAATCAGTCGCATGTGTGAAGGCGGATGCAGCAGTCTGCTTGCACGTTAATTTGACTAAAAGTTAGGCTTAGATATTTAATGGAAGTCAAGGTCTTAATAAACGGCATCTACGGCCATAGACAATGTTTCTGATCATCGTAAGTCGGTTGTCTTTCAACCAGTCTGTCCTGTAGATGTGTGCGTCGGTTTTCCGCCGGTGAGTGGAATGACTTTGCTAAGTACCTGTTGGCACCCATTGACAACAGTTTGGCTGTCAACGTGCTCGATTGGAGGTTGCTGCTCGCCTCTATATTGAGGCCGTGACTTTGTGAGTGCATCATAATGGGCAAGTATTCGTTCAAAATCGTGTTTCGATTGAGTCCCTGGATTGGTTGATGGAGACTCAAGAATGAGATTTCCCGAGAATTAGCATCCCTAGTCATTGTATTGCTGCCGTGCTGCACTTTGGGCTGCATTTGCCCTGGAACGAATCTACGTACATGCCACACCATCAGAAGTTGGATGCGCTTATCAGAGATGTGTGGATGCGGACATTTTGGTATACTCTTCCACAAAAATACCATCCTCATCTGCAGCTGTCCAGCAACAGGTGTATTTCGTTTAAATGACGTTACTGTGACGTTGTTAAGTGTTAACGTCGCCGACAGCGATCAGGGTCATGTTGCCCAGCCAATGGGCCAGCGGTTAATTGGGGAAGCGGTCTTTTTGTACACTGTTAACCGGTCGCAGTTATTGGGCAGTCTTAACAACTGTAAGCCATTTTTACCAATGTAACATTCTTGCAGATGCTGTCAGCCACCATTGTCCATCTCGAAGTCTACCAATGCTAGATTTTTGAGCCCATCGATAGAGGCTGACTGCTGTCGAAGGCCAACATATTTGCCATCAATGGTGTCAGAGAGAACTTTAAACTTGGTTGATGCCTGATTTTTTGCATGCGAGGCACCGCACGATGCAGCAACATGCATTCGGTGTGAACCTTGGCAGGAATGATTCACAGAATTCAATTATCGATTTTTAATCGGTTTTATAGTATCAATTATCTATTATGGAAAAAGTTCATATCCCTGTCCTTGACCGACCGCTGTCACCAGTAACTTGAGTTGATGCTGATGCAGGGATACATTGTGTTTGGACAGCCCACCAGTATGTCTACCGTCAACATGATGGGACACAGTGGACTGTTCTGTATCAGTAGGAGAGTATTCACAGTAATAGCCACAAATTATTCCGTCGTGTTTTAGATATACCACTGCCTTAAACATGATAGGACAGTTTGCAGAATATGGGACAGAAGATCGCAGATGTATACATATACAGACTACACAGATGGCCCCCTACGGGCTCCAGGGCGGCAGTGCACCTGGATTTATTTGTTGATTTTGGCACTGTATAAATAGTTGGCTTACCTACTTTCTTCCTTATGTATTTCCTTACTTATTTACTTTCTTAAGAATCAGCCCATTCCATTTCCAGGCTGGAGGTCGTAAGCAGTGATGAAAGCTGGTTTTGTGTTTCTGTGTTTATTTTATGTTTGTACATTAGTATGTTTTGTTCGGTTGCTTGTTGGTTGTATTAGATTTAGTTTTTCAGTACCGAGCCAAGAGATTGGTTGGCTGGCAAGAATGTCTCCGAAATGACCACGTTTTGTGTCGAGTGGGATGTAAAACCGTAACTCAAAGACACATGTAGATAGAATGTTGTTGTTTTGTGCAGGCGGAGTGTCCAGTCCACATAGAGTATACTTCATATGGAGCATGTAAATGTGGATGTTGCCCACAATCCTGAGACTGTTGATGTACTGAATGTAAGTGGACATCGTCCGCAGCAGCGTGAGTTCCCAAAAATTGAGCGTCAACATCAGTTTTCGTTGATTTCACCAGTAAATGAGCTGACGTTGGCGCAGGCATACGTCGCAGTTGGACAACAACCCACGGGTGTTAGTGCTGACGAGAGCTTTCGCATTACTGGAAACGGTACGTGGTTATTTTTGTGCTTTCGCCATCTGACAGTGTCGGCGAAGGTGTTGTTTTGTGACTGTCTGTCCTAGGGATGTACCTGTACCGGATTCCATTTCTTGGAATTCGATCGGAACCAGACTTTGCCGCCACCGGTTATCAGATGAAATATTCGGCCGGAACCGGATGTAGTGAGAAGTGCAATATGTTCGATAACAAATTTCTGTTATGATGTTGTGACAATGTACTAATATAAATTTGCATGTATATCACTACAAGTCTCTACCATACACGAATACAAGGTAGTGTTTATTAAATTTACTGCAGTAAGTAATGACAGTTAGTTTTTAGGTCGACTCCTTGTCGACCTAATACTGTGGTTCTCAAATGTCTGCCCTCCCGTCCGTCCGTCCACAAAGTTTTTTTTCGATTCCAATGAAATTTGGTATGTAGGTAGAGGTCGACGAGTGATGCATGACGGTATGCAGTATGACCCGATCTAATGTGAAGATCAAGGCCATGAGCCGCTGTAAGTTGTAAACACGGCCATTTTTTTAACAGTTATCTCCTCCCCCTTTTATAATGGGGGCTGGCAAATGACCACAGATTCTTACATTAGGGGGCAATACCTAAAGCTTATCGGGGCCGGATTTTTGATTTTTGTTTTAGTTTTTGTGTCACGTGACTGAAGTTGGCAGTTAGTAGGAGTCGACCGTCAGTCCCGTATGGGGCTAATTTTATTTATTTTCAGTCATGCTTATGATTCGTTGTTCACAAGTTTAAACTTCACAAATATGGCGGCTGCAACTCTTAGTAATAAATGAATAAAATATTTGGTTCAGATATACAGCTTTTCTGCCGGTGTCAGAACCATATGTTGAAAAGCGGCCGGATATCCGGTACATCCGTAGTCTGTCCTTCTCGTTTGTTCATTCTTTTATTTGTCTCGACAGATATTGTTGCCATGATATCTCATGAACAGCTTGAGCAGTTTATATGAAACTTACTGGAAATATTCAGTAGCCCCTACTGATGACTTAGTTAGATTTTGGAGGTCAAAAATCCAGGTCACAGCAGGCTGTTAATGTGGTGAAGGCATCCATGTTGATGCTGGGGCGGCATCTTATTGTTCTCTCTGCACACGTATTGATAGAGTCCATTGTGTTAACTTGCAAGGTCTGTGAATTAATGGTGTTTGCTAGTTGTTACAGACTGCTCCCGCGTGTTCTATTTTGCACCTGTATTGTTTGAAATACCTGTTAGCAAAAAGACTTAATGTGAACTTGTTGTTCACTGTGCATAGCTGATGGCTTCACCACTATGAGCAGTGTTACTGCTAGTGGAACGTCGGATGACAGTTCTGTTCCTGCAAACTTTGTGACGTATCCTATTCCCAGCAGTGGCAGTGCAGCAATGGAACCTGGCTTTGACAGTGCCGCTGGCACTTACATGCAACACGGTAACTACGATTGTTTTTTATGTGTATGTGTATTCATCTTTGTGTTCTGCATTCTTTATATTGTCTGTGAAGAAATAAAGTTATGAGATTTGTTCGGTTTTTCTGTGTATCTGTAAACACGCCAGAGCACAATTTCTTGAAAAATTGTCAATGGATTTTCGTGGTAATGTGAAACGCTATATTTTCCCCGCATCCTAATTTCGCAAATTACCTACGTGGGAAATTCACTGCATTTTAATTTGGCGTATTTTCCAGGTGTCGATATTTTATGCCGTTAAAGTTACCATTATGGGCAAATTCCAGAAATTTGCCTGTATTTAACTGCGAAAATTTGATGCCTGTGAAATTTAAGTGTTTTAGGTTATTTGAGGACGGAGTTTTGCTTGGTACAGTGAACATTGAGTTAAGATTTTGGGAGTCATATCCAGATCTTGTCATGTTGTGTCCCATTTCTATTATTGCCGGTATGGGAAGAGCTGAAATCGATGGAGATCTCAGTGCTGTCTTGATGTCTTTGTATCGACTAGTGGACTTTGATAATGGATTTGTGGTAAACGATAGACTCCTTACATGCTTGACCGATGTTACTGCCCATGCATAATGAAATAAGAATCTTTTAAGGTTTTGCTGTGAAAACTAAACCTGGCCTCGCACAATTAAACACAGGATGCATCTTTGTGTAGATGAGACGACGGCGTTGGAGAAAGTCGTGCCAGCAGACAAGCTGAGAGCAATGCTGCAGACACAGCTTGAATACTACTTCTCTGCGTGAGTGCTTTCATATGCCACTGTTGACTTTGTGTGAGATCTAGTAAACCTGCAGTCACCCTACTTATATGGAGTGCGAATCGAGTCGATCGCCGCTGTGTTTGATAGCTGACAAAAATCGATCATTCGTTGTAGAAAATCCGCCGATTATTGTCAGCCGACAAAACTTATTAGTTCATCATATGCGTTCAGGAATCATGCTTGGTTATTGGTCAGTGGCTTACGTTCACATTGTTAACAATATGAAATCAGACCGGAAGAAACTATGAAACGTATCCACCTATGTGAAGACTCATACTTTATGATAGGCTACTGGTAACACAAACTACGATGGATAAATGGAACCAGTTAGACCCGATGATTTTCCTGTCACCTGTCTGACAGGAACTGCGTACAGGTTCTGTACATCAAAGCACACGTCAGCATATCGGCTAATTAATGACAGATTCACTGCAGCTAGAGGTGGCACAGTGGCTCAACGGGTAGAGTATTGGACTTGCAATCAACAGGTCGTGGGTTCAAATCCTACTCGGGGCAAAAGCTGCATAAAAATCGCTGGCAAGTTGTTCACACCTATGTGCCTTAGTTACAAATCAGTATAACTTGGTGCCGGCCAAAGGGCGGTGATGCTGTATGGCTGGGAAGGTGACTGCGGGCTTGGCGGAAAGTAATGGCAGTCTACCGTCGGTTGGTTGACTTATAGTCACCTGCGGGCTGATTGCCTGTACACCGGGATTAGCTCCGGGCCCAACACGAGTATCGGAAGCCTTTACCTTTTCGTATTTACCCATGCCGATGTCAGTTGCGGAGGTGCGGTTCTTACTGCTGTTTGTCTGTGTGTCTGTTTTTCCACACGATGTCTGAACTGATGCAGACCGGATCACCAAATTGGACAGAGAAATGTTTCACCACGAGTCCTGGAAACCCGTTTATTTTGGGGTCAGTAGTTCAAAGGTTAATGTCACGATGCAAAACACGCTGCCGCCTTGCATTTGTGCACTCTGTTGAGTTCTGGCTTCTAATGGTTAATAAAGATATTTGTATAGCACCATAGGGTCGTAACTTCAGAGGCGCTTGGGCCAGTTAGTGTGTTAGCGATAAGTAGGAGTATGAGAGAAAGCCTGAGAGAAGAGGTGAGTCTTTAGCCTAGATTTAAAAGAGGTTACAGTGTCACTGTCTTCGGCAGCGAGTTCCAGATGACTAGTGCTGTGCAGCGGAATGCGCGCTTTGCGATTGTTGTCTTGTTGAACGGTCGGCACAGCGCTGGAGTGGCCGATCATCGTCGCAGATTGTGGACGTCCTCTCTGTCCTGGAGTAGGTGATGGAGGTAGGACGGCGTCAGTGTGCTGCGAACCTTAAAAGTCGGCAGAGCCACCTTGTAGTCAATTCTCTGCTGAACGGGCAGCCAGTGCAGCGTTCTGTGGCCATTTATTCACAGCACTGTTTGTGTGTGATGACTGTGATTGATGATGGCAGCTGTATGTTATGTTGACAGGGAGAACTTGAACCGCGACAAGTACCTGCTGACGCAGATGGATCGTGATCAGTGGGTCCCAATTCAGATCGTCGCTGGTTTCAACCTGGTCCGCAAGATGACTAACAGGCTCGAACTTGTCGTTGATGTCCTTAGAGGTGAACTCCGCTCTGTTATATGTTGTTTCCATGTAGAAAGAAACACATTGAAAACGAAATGCAGTTTGTGACGATAGACTGCGCCTCTGCTGCCGCCGGCGGGCGATCTTGACTTAGACTAGACAGTGCTCTCTGACATCCGACCGGTGATGCCATTTGGTGAATTGGACAAAGCATACGCATTGTATGTGATTCAGACTATTGTGTTCATTATATGTGAACATGACCTCATTTACAAAACCGGAAGTACATAATGTGTCGCATTGACGTCAGTTGAGGACCGAGCTACGGCCACAGGTAACATACAGAAAATTTGGTGAAATTTGGATGAGTGGCTTTTAAGATATTCGAGCGGACAACAGACAAACAGACACGCTGATTACAATACTTCATAATTACAATATTTCATACCTATAGTAGCAGTCACTCACTAGCTGCAGAGCATGGGTCGAGGGGCAGGTCTGGTACTGTGGGCGGGAGGGGAGGTCCCTGGTTGCTTTTTGGGTTTTACCTAAGAACAACACCACAAAACGAGACCCACAACGTAGACGATACTTTATACAACGAGAGTCGTTTGGCAGTGATATGTTATAGGAACTGATTAACAGTAATTATACAGGATATCACATTGAACTGATAACTAGGTCTTGTGGTGGTTGGTTAGTTTCCACCCTGTTGTAGGTTCTAGCATAGTAACTTAAATGAGCCTCCCCTATCCTTTCCTATTATGGGTTGACGCTCAATAAAAAGGCAACGAGGTCGGGAGGTTACTGTATTGTCGGCCATCCTTTATCTGGCGGAACTAAATCTTCAACCAAAACCTTGTCCCCGATATAGCGTATTTTTGTACTGAACGTCTGCCAACCAACCAACCAACCTAGATGCAGAGCCCTTTTTCAGTAGCCTTGTTGCCATTCGCTGTGAATACATCAGTGCAGTCAACGAAATGCAGGAAATTATTTGACCAGCCTGGTACTGGTAGTAATGAATTAATAACTCCCCGTTGCATTAGGAAAGGAAAGGAAGAGTATTTATATAGCGCCTTTTATATACCATGCATATCTCAAAGCGCCCAGGCATGGATCACAGTTTTACCTGCAAATACACCATGCCTGCCTTTTTTTGGTAAGCGTTCACCCGATGGCGCCACCCCTAACATAGGTAAGAGACATCCAAGTGCAACTTACTACTCATCTATCGACCCCGAAGGGATGAAAGGCTGAGCTGGCCTGGTTGGTTGACATATAGCGGACCTTTTACCCACATAAGTGGTCACCCGTCAGCTACAGGTCGAGCCCAGGATACAGATAGTTCGCCAGCCAAACACCGACGTTCTACCACTGTGCCACGCAACCAGCCATTACTGTTGCAGACAGCTAAGGCTGACAATGTTTATTACAAAGTTGTAACATGGTGACGTGGTTTTGTAAGGATGTCAGCGGTTGCTCAAGTCGTCCACTGTCACTATATTCACTTGTGGCTGATCTAGAGCACTGTGTAGCTGTAAGCATCTGCCGTGTGTATAATAGTATGACTCTTTGGCAGTGTTGAGAACTGTTAGAAGGAGTTCCCTGTTCCAGGTGCTGTTGTTCCATGTGTAGAAGGCTTGTGTGTGGTCTGTGAAGGTTCGTCGCTTGTGGAGGTGGACGAAGCCGGACTTCGTGTCCGCCCCGCTAACAAGCGCTGCACCGTCATACTGCGCGAGATCCCCCAGGATACCAAAGTCGAGGTAATCTGTCCGTGTTTCGTGATTAATTGTGGCAGTCAGCAGGATTGCAGCTGAAAATTGATTTGATTGCTAAAAGAAAAGCAGGGGCCTGGGGCAGTCTCACTTAGCCATTAGCCAGGACCAGTTGCTTGCATCTTCAGTCTCTATCAGCCCCGTATCGGCCGGGGGCATCCCCCATTATCCCTTCACTTTCCCACCTCATACTCTGTCTTTTAGTATCTTTTACTTTTTCTCTTTCCCTTTCTTACCCGACGATACTTGTTTTATCTATTTTTTTGCTTTTCTTTTTTTTCCATTTGACCAGAATAGTTCCACTCCATTTCCTGGCCAGATGTTGTAGGAGGCAACTAAACCTGGCTAAAGTTGTTCTGGGTGTTGGTTTTGTGTTATATGTATTTTTTAGTTAAGGATGCATGCTTGTTTTTGTTGCATTTGATATAGTTTTGTCTTGTGGTGTGATAGTTGTCTTCCCCCGTGGTAGGCACTAGCATAATAATTTAAATGTGCCTCTGCAAACACACACTCGGGTGGCTGCTGTCAGGTGGCTGTTCTGTTCTGTTCCTGTGGGGCGACTATAGAAGCAGTGGCTGGTATGCTACTCCATAGTACAGCGCTGAGGCCTGTATCATGTACTGGCCCAATGCACATCCCCGGTGTGTGTGTGAAATGTATGTATGTGTGCGTGTAGTGTAGTGT
>Ga0209780_1004365_pt1 | contig 10867 bp, 7 predicted proteins | sample WorMetexBAHAMAS2_FD_187384 | JGI IMG/M metagenome (GOLD analysis project Ga0209780, IMG submission 187384) | Marine gutless worms symbiont microbial communities from Max Planck institute for Marine Microbiology, Germany - Inanidrilus exumae... | ecosystem: Host-associated > Annelida > Digestive...
GCAGTATCTCATCAAGGCCGCGGTGTGTGTGTGTGTGTGTGTGTGTGTGTCGCAGGTCTTCAAGTTGTATTGAATTCCATCATCAAAGCAATGATTCCGCTGCTTCATATTGCCCTGCTTGTCTTGTTCGTCATGATTATCTACTCCATCGTCGGACTCGAAATTTTCTGCGGGAAGCTTCACAAAACTTGCTACAAAAACGGCACTGGTAACCGTACTCTCACTTTCTAACTACTAGCTGCATACACGCAGGGCGAAGTGACGACAGAGTAATTTATGGTCACGGTACGATCTCCATGTCGTAGGGCATTATGTCGTACTGTGCGAAGTTAACTGGTGAAAATTTGTCACATTATTTCGGCTAAAATTCGATCCGTGGGGTTAAGAAACGCTTAGCGTTAGCGCCAGATCGGCGATATGACTGTAAGTGCTGTAAAATGTTTACGTTTTTGCCATACATCATGGCGGCCAGAACAGCTGACATAGATACATGCAGAAATGAAGAAATTACGTCACTGTCACCTTGTGTATAACGAAACTCTTGCGTGCACAGTTCTCCTGCTTATGGCTGTTCTGTGGGTCATTTCGGTGTTTACTTGAGTTATCCGTGATGATTCCAAAGGTCTGTAAGATACTCGAAAAGTCTGCTGTAGCAGAATATGTACTACCGAATTGCCGGACGCTGCAACCCTGGGCGGAGCTTATGGCAGAGGCGGCACTTCTGTAGTAGGTCTACACTCTACAGGGCCACGCGATTAGTTCTAGTCGTTGCTGTAGGCTTATAGCAGCAGCTTCTGCGGTGTAGGCTATTCATGCTGAAGGCAAAGGTGGCAGTATAATGTGCCGGTATCGTAGGCGGCAGAGCCTATGAGGCACGGAGGCTCGTGCCTCATCAGAATTTAGGGCCCGGAGGCACGCTATGGAGCGTGCCTCCGCAGATTTTTTTGCCGTCAAATGCTGTTAAACCCCAAATTGTTGTACTAGATGCTTTCCGAGAGTCGAGACCCGGTCTCGAGGTTACAAGACTGGGTCTTCACTCTACACAAATGGCGAAACATTTTCTCATCGTTCTTATGTTGGTGTTGTACAGACAAGATTGGAATAGATCCAGTTCATCCGTGCGGCGTTGGCGTACAGTGTAATGAGCACGGTGAAGATCTGGTTTGCAGAGGAGGATGGGAAGGTCCAAACAGTGGCATCACCAACTTCGACAACTTCGGCTTGGCAATGCTCACCGTATTTCAGTGTATGACGATGGAAGGCTGGACAGACGTTCTGTACTGGGTAATTAACTGCACCTTGAGAAATTGCAGTGCTTCTTAATTGGTTCTTTTTATAGGCTCGAAAGAGCCGAGGCCTATATTGCAATCAGTTTGGCAGGCCGCGAAAAGGTTTATCGGCTACAACTCACAAAACCTGAACCGATTTGGACAAAACTCGGAATATAAGTGAGGAACGACAATGGGCATCACACGAAAATGGGGAAATCGCCCCAAGGGGTTTAACCATAAGGCGCAAAAATGTATTTTGCGGCCACTTATCTTGCTATGATACGATACGATACGGTAGATTAACGTGCGCTCAAAAGCTGACGAGATGGCCAGCTTAATCTAGCGCACGGCCCAGAAACGAAAAATAAGGAAAAAGTAAAATCAAAAACCGAGTAGCTCAGAAGAAGCGGTCCACAGATTTTGACCATTTTTGAAATAACAGACGTGAATGGGTGTGACGATGATGATCGGTATACAAAATTTCTAAATTTCTCCGCAGGGAGTTTTGCAGGCCTCAAAAACGCAATTTTTTTTGTTTTTAGTGGGGTGCTTGTATGGAACAAACAGCTCAAACGCCACAATTTCGGGCGGGGGACGGGAGTCATTTCAGGGGCTAGCTAACATCCAAAGGATGTGCCTTTTGCACGTAGGTTTTGACGGGAACGTAGGGGTTGGGCGCTATGACCCCAGAACACAGAGAAAATTTTACGATGGCAGAGAACAACGATAAAGTAACTTAATCTCAATCGACAAAGGGAAATAGCGTCAGCACACACACAGTGCGCATACGAGTTGACCATTCGACTCGTTTAATGTTGCAACCGTACAAACGAAACCTTTTCCGGCTGCAAACGATTTAACGATTCGTGCGCGGGGGCGATGCGTCCTGTCGTCAAAATTCTTTGACCACTTGTTACTGCTGTTATGATCACGTTCAACTTAGTTCCACCCACCCTTCTACTTTCACTGGCATATTGTAACTTTTGCGGATCTGTGATTCCAATATTGAAGTTCGCAGGTTGATTCAGTAAATCGCCGAGTCACATGTTCAGGCTTAAACGGTCGCTGTTAACAAGAGCTCAGCAATTTCTAGGACTAGGATAGCCGACCGTTGCTGAAAAACAGACCAAAATTGAAAACTGTAAATAAGTAGGCTAACAGCCGGCCGAAAGTCTACGATCAACTAAAATGTTACTAAAGTGGTCGGTGCGACCTCGAGTGAGGGCTTTTGTTTATTGTTGTTACTGTAACTGTTGTTACCCACGCCGACGGCAGTCGCGGGAGTAGGGATTTCATAGGGATCCGCACAATATCTCAAAACCCGATGCAGTTAGGATCACCAAACTTGACATAGAAATGTTCCACCGTGAGTTCTGGAAAGTGGAAACCCGTTTATTTTGGGGTCAAAAACTCAAAGATCGAGGACACGAGGCACAAAAAACATTGCCGTAAGTAAAGTAAAGTAAAGTAAAGTAAAGTAAAGGAAAGTAAAGTAAAGTAAAGTAAAGTAAAGTAAATAGTGTATAGCAGTTAACATCAACTTAGCTCTTCACCGCTACGGGAAACTCACATGCCATATGGGATCACACAGTGTTGCCTGCCACCCGACAGAGGTGAGAATCCTGCCTTTACCCCAAGCCGAAGCAGATACTCGCTTTAGCAACCCCGGAGGGATGCAAGGCTGAGTTGACCTACGTTATGTGAAAGCCACCGGCCGGGAATTGAACCCGCGATCTGTAAATCGCAAGTCCAACGCCCTACCGCTGAGCCACCACCGTCGTGGGTCTTTGCACTCTTGTGGGTGCTGGCTTCGTATAATTATTATTCGGTGACGTGTAGATGAACGATGCAGTGGGCACTGAATGGCCGTGGATCTATTTCAGCACTCTCATCATCGCTGGATCTTTCTTCGTCCTCAACCTTGTTCTCGGAGTCCTCAGCGGGTTCGTCGATTTTTTTCACCAACCACCAGTATTCCACGTACTGTAATCGGTCCCAGGTTGTAATTGAAGAAGTTGAAGTTGAAGAAATCTGTATTGCTCCTTTTCGTGACAACTCATCTCTAAAGCGCTCTGAATGGCACGTGTTAACGAGGGATCACATAGCTTTACCTTCCACCCAAGTTTTTCCACGAACAGAACGAGCCATCCTATCCCTGCCTTTACTCCCCAGCCGCAGCGCATCACCGCACTTTGGCCGGTACTTATTTCCCGTCCCACAGAGGGTAGGAGGCTGAGTTGACCTGGGTGGCCGGTTACATACCGAGGTGGTATGCCCTCCCGAAGACGGTGACCCATTGCAGTGCCAACTGACCGATAGTGCGGCGGCCAGGGATCGAACTCACGACCATTGAGTCGCAAGTCCGACGCCCTAAGCACTAGACTATCGAGCCCCCTGCGTGCGCCTGTCTGTGTTCTCCGACAATAACTCTGGAACGAGATGAACGTAGACCGAGAAACTTCACACGATGGTTCGTCTTGACACTTTTGAGGAGTGTCAAGAGTGTCTTTCGAAGGCGAAATTTATAGGTCAAAGCTCTGGCGCTAAGATGGTCAGGGCAATCTTGCGTGAGGGCTTTCTGGTTGTTCTCTGAATTTAAATATTTGTACAGACTAAGAAGATATGCTACATATAACGTAATCCAAGTGTCCGTCGTTCGTGTTTGACATTGATGGCAAAGGACCCGTTAAGTCAGCGAGCGCTGCCGAGAAGCGCTTATGAACAGCACTTAGCGATCACTTAACGAAAGTTAGCATGAAAAGCGCTTTGGGATGACATAGCACTCCTGAAAGGGGCGTGGTTATTGTCACATGACCCATTTTCACTTCCGTCGCCGGTAGTCATATCTCCGGAACGGCGGAAGCGAAAGTCGCCAAATTTTGCACGCAGGTAGAATATATCACATATTAACCTTTGGATGACAGACTACCCCTAATGGGCGTTGTCTGGGTCACGTGACCCGTTTTTTTAAATCTTGTCCCAATCAGACCTTTGGAATTGGTGAAGCGAGGTATTTTAAATTTTGGGCGCTGATCGATACACTGGAGTACTAGTGCATGCATAATATGTTACCCCGAAAGGGATGTGTTCAGGGTCACTTGACCTCTTTATGTATTGGGAAATAAGTGATAGTATCTCGGAAACGGTGCAAGATCGAGACATAGTTGCAATGGAAGACTAATGGGAAATCGTATGTGGCCTACAGAATGGCACCATTGCCAGTGCCTTTCTAACGCCCATACCTCGTGAAACATAGCACGAATTTACTAACATAACGCGTCGCGCGGTCCTTCTGCGGTAGCTGAGCTTCTTGTCTTTGAAGAGTATGCTAATAAGGTACATTACGGCTGCCAGAGCTTAGCGATAGGCTATTGTTGGCTCATTCATCAAACTTTATCAAACTCAAATTTTGTGGTCGTAGTCATCTCATATATTATTTTTGGTGAGGCTGTTTTGCGTTCTCTCGCCTGCTGCTTCCGGGGCAACTACCCCTATCCCTCAACCTTGGGATGACAGACTACCCCTTAATTGGCGTTGTCATATAAAATGTAATGTTAGCTATTGGTTCCAGTCTTCCAGAGTATCCAGGCCGCTAGTGTTAGTGCGGTTTATGTGTGTACAACTCTGCGTGGCAGAAGGGAAGGATGGAAATGAAGAAGATGAAAGGGATGGAGCGAGGGAGAGAGAGCGCGTTAGCGCGTTATTTTGCAGCGGGAGATCTAGACTAGTGTGCATACTGCTACGTTTGTCTTAAATGTGCAGCGAGTTTTCAAAGGAGCGAGAGAAAGTGGAAGCCAAGGGAGCCTTCATAAAGCTGCGTGAGCAGCGACGATTCGACGAAGCGATGAACGGATATCTGGAATGGATAACACGTGCAGGTACGCTGTTTGAACGAAAGGTTTGTTTTCAATTTATTATTTAGTTACAGCATACTGTGCTATAAATGCAGCTTGGTACAGATCGGCAGCAAGACATAGGTGCGTTGTCAATTGTCATTAAATTTATTGGCGATCGGGTATCATACCGAAGGTATAGATAGGGTGAAGTGACGTCACGGTAATCTGTGGTCACTAGACAATTTATATGTTGTGGGGCATGATGCCATACTTTGAGAAGTTAAATGATGGAGATTTGTCACGTTGTTACTGGCCAGTCTACACATAGTGTAGGGGGCCAGACTAGTAACGGTCGCCGGTGTCTGTCGTCGTCTGTAACATGGCGCATATGCAACGTAACTCACCAGGGGCAGCATGCGACGGCGGGTCAGTAGTTTTACGTTCCGTTAGGACGACACCTTGTTTAAACAGTCTCCGCTGCCGCTGACAGACCCGCGCGACATGGTGCCTTACGCTCACCGTGTTGTAACACAGATAAATGGGGTGGTTCGGGTAATTAAGGACACTCAAGATCACTGCAAATAGCACCACATATACGAGTATATTAGCGTTGCATATCCTGCACCGTGTCTGAGACAGCGAGATATTGGTCATAAATCGCCGATTTTAACTTACCACCTATCGCCTGTCATATCTACGTGGTGGGTCGAGATAATAGAGACTTCAAATTTGGTAGATAGGTTGATCGTAGAAAGTGCTAGCCGGCCTAGCCCACGGATGGCAAATTATCCCTGAAAGGGATGTGGTCAGATCACGTGTACCATTTAAATTTTGGTGGACACCAACCATATCTATGGAATGGCGGAAGCTACAGTCGTCAAATTTTGTACACTTGTAAGCTATGTCAAGTCCCAGCATAAGAATGAAAAATCACCCTTAAAAGGGGCGTGATCAGGGTTACGTGATCCACTTTAAATTTTGACGCCCCAACGATATTTCTGTAACGGCTAAAGCTAAATTCGACAAATTGTGCACACAGGTAGACTATAAAATCCTAGCTTTTGGATGATAAACCACCCCTACAAGGGCATGGTCAGGGTCATGACCTATTTTCAATTTTGACGCTCGCAATCATATCTCCGGAACGACTGAAGCAAGAATCGCCATTTTTCAGAATTTTTTATGCAGGTGGAATGTATCAAGTGCTAGCCTTTGAATGACAGACTATCCCTGAATTGGCGTGGTAAGGGTCACGTGATCCGTTTTCTTAATTTTGCCCCATCAAGTCTTTGGAATTGGTAAAGCTAGGCACTTCAAATTTCGTGTGCTGACTGATGCATCAGAGTACTAGTGCATTCATAATACATTATCCCCAAAAGGGATGTGTTCAGAGTCACGTAACCTCTTTAAATTATGGGAAATAGGTGCTAATATCTCGGAAACGGTGCAAGATAGAGACATAGTTGCAGTGGAAGACTAGTAGGAAATCGTATGTAGTCTATCGAATGGCACCAGTGCCAATGCCCCAGAATGACCTTGAAGGTCACTTTAGCTGATTGAAACATTTCTAACCCCCATACCTCGTGAAACATAGCGTGAACTTACTAACATGGAGCGTCGCGCGGTCTCCCTGCAATAGCTGAGCTTCTAGTTGGTATGAGGTTTACCACAGAAGACAGCGCTACTTTGTATCTGACGGGGGCCCTCAGCCGCTCGTGAAAAGAGTGACCTTCCGTTCGCCACGGTCAGTTGTCCCACATGCCAATAGGCAAGGTGTGGATATATCGTAGATATGACAGGCGATACAGGCGGTAAGTTAAAATCGGCGATTTTGACCAATATATGCGCGCCGGCTGGCCAGTGCGCGTGGCCCATGCGCTGGACGATTCGACCAGCGCGCTGGGCACGCGTAGGATCGTCATGTGTGGATACACGGCTATCCTCGAAGATGGGCGTACTTGCTATTTAACGCGCTCGTAATGTTGTGATGCTGTTGGTTTTGTTAGAGAACATCGAAACAGACGTGGAAGACAGACCAGGTCACGTAGGTAAGATATCACAGCTCACTTTGCAGTTTTTACTACAACAAAATTATTGTCTGTTATCTTGAGTTGTTTATCTGCCTGCCCGTCTGTTCTTTGGTAATTATTCAGCTCGAAGCTAGGCTTCAACCGAATATTGGATTTACTTTACGATGCTTTTTGGCGTTTTTAGATTTCCAACCGCCATAACTCCGCAATGACTACGGACCGCCGGAAATTCACTACTAAATGATCCCTTTACGGGATGTCTAGTTTCCATTTTTACCGTTGGAATCAATTCCAAGTCATTCTTCTGGCCTGTACACTCCGTACAAGAAACCTTTCCATATTTCCTGCAACGTCCACATTTTTGCCAATGTCCGACTTTTCGGAATAGGACTGTAAACACTGCGCTGTTATTAGTTGCCATCACCAGAAAGCGTGCTGTGGTTGTCATGCGGTGCTATTTTTAGTAGCACGTCGACATGCGCACTTTGAGCCGAATACTATATTGTGGGCATTCTACACAATACAGCCATCTAGTTTAATTGTTGATTTCCTTTCGTTTTATCCTGAACCCTTTTTATTCGGCAGTTTTTGACGCCTTTCTTGTTCTCGTATTTTGCAGTTAGAAGGAGCCATGCTTATTGTAGCGTGTCTGCAATCTGCATTTGTTATTATGTCGATATTTCAGCCCACGCGGCATGTATGCCCCACGGGCTATATATGTTTTGCTTGCGTTAATTTCTTCTTTTTAAAAATAAAAAATTGAGCAAAAACGATCTCAGGATCTACTGGACCGATTGTCACCAAATTTTCACCATGTGGTAGGTATTTGATCGTAGATTACCGATTTGACCGTCTTTTTTCGATCGCTTAACGGTCGTTGCCACGGCAAAGAATTTTAGCATAAAATGGGCAAACTCGAAATATCGTCATCTTTATTCCGAGACGGATTGCAATATCGCCATTCTGATTTGTAAAAATTTCACCTGCGGTGATCTGGCTACATGGTGTAAAAATTTGGTGAACGTTGGTCCAGTAAGTCCGGAGTTTAAGAAGGGAATGAATGAAGTACATCCCGTCGTTTCTTTCTTTAAAATAAACATTTCAGACAAATTATCTCAGGATCCACTGGACCGATTTTTACCGCATTTTTAGCATATGGTAGGTATTTCCTCGCAGATTACTGAATTACCCTATTTTACCGATCGCTCAAGGAACGTTGCCATGGCAACCGATTTTAGGGTTAAAATGGGCGAAATCGGCCGAAACACCTTCATTCGTCGCCTTAGCGTTCCTAAACGGAGTGGAGCATCGCAATTCTGATTTTAAATGGTTTATCTTCGATGATCTGGCTACACCATGTAAACATTTGGTGAACTTTGATCCAGTAACTCCGGAGTTTAAGAAGGGAATGATGTATAAGTATACGCCCCGTCGTTTCTTTCTTTAAAATAAACTTTTCAGACACATTATCTCCGGATCCACGGGATCGATTTCTCTCAAATTTTTACCGTATGGTAAGTATTTGATCGCAGATATTATTGATTTGACCCTGTTTTTCCGATCGCTCAAGGGACGTTGCCATGGCGACTAATTTTTGCGGTAAAATGGGCGAAATCGGCCGACTCATCTTCATTCGTCGCGTTGGCATTCCGAAACGACTTGGAGTATTGCCATTCTGATTTAGAAACTTCCTCTGCGATGATTTACATCGTGTAATAATTGGTAACTTTGGTCAATTAACTGGCGCCATATTAAAAATTTCAAAATCGGCCATATCTCCGCAAGGGTTTGACCGATCGGCATGAAATTTGGCACGGTGATGCACATTGGGCCTTCGAATCGGACCGGAAGTTAATATTTCCAAGTTTTAAAACACAAGATGGCGGCCTTGGCGGACGGCCGCCATTATGAACAATCGAAAAATGGCCATCTCTCCAGAACGGTTTGACCAATCGGCGCGAAATTTGGCACGATGACGCATCAAAAAAAATTATCTCAGGATTCACTGAAGCGATTTTCATAGTCCATGATGGCGTTGATTCTGTGTTTTTATTATATGGTAGTATTTGATCGATGTTGTCGTCGCAAACAATTTTTTGTTAAAATGGGCGAAATAAAAAAATGGACGAAATTTATCACATCGTCATTCGTCGCCTTTGCATTCCAAAGTGGATTGGAATATCGCAATTCCGATTTCAAAAGCTTCAGTGTGGATGATCTGGCTAAATCGTGTAAGAATTTGGTGAACTTTGGTCCTGCAACTCCGGAGTTTATGAGGGCAAAGATGTACACCCCTCGTGGATCAGCAGTTTGGCTACGTCCGCTTGGCGGCGCCACTGCTAGACCTTGCAGGAATCGGTACTGAGTTTTGTTGGGCGATCAGTACTCATTTTTGTTTTAGTTACTTATTTGCTTGGGGGAGTCACTGCTATGCCGCGCGGGCTATACGCTGTGCTTTGCCACGCATTTATAGTTTTCATTGCTGTGGCTGAATCTCTCTGAATTAGCCTAAATGTTTATGATTGCATCACAGCCCACACGTTGACGGCGTTTTGATAAAAGTTGGAAAACGGGCTTTTAACCTTTGGTGATAGTTATATGCAGGGTTTTGTAGGCCGAATGCACTTGCTGTCGCACAGTCAAGAGTGTCGTGAATAAAAAATCAGTTGTTGTCATGTGTTTTCTGTAGGTGACGGTTACGGCACAGAAAAAAGCGTTCAGACCGACAGTTGGCAATTTGCTTGCATCGTAGCTGTCAAGTGCGTGTTCGCTACTTTGAAGTTGAGTAGGCCTATCTGAAAGCATTTTAATAGAAAGCCTTCGCTCGAGGTCGCACCAGTCACACAGTATCGGTTCACGTTTATTGGCCAACCCTGTAAACTCAACTCTTTTTTTCAAACAGAAAAAAACAGCTGAAACTACAAAGCGGGGTAAAGCCCAACGTTTAGCCCGCCCGGCATACGCATTGTGCGACTGTGCATTTCTTAATTACCTACAGACTGGCTGTGCTTCTGCCACCTAGCGGATGACGTTTAACCAGCACAGTTCCCTGCACTCACCACGTATGCAAATGAGCAACAAGATCTCAGGGGTTACTGGACCAAAGTTCACCAAATTTTTAGCCGTAGCATTTTTTTCCAACGGGCTCCTTGCCCATGGGATTGCTGTGGGAATGGGAATGTATAACCCTTTCACGTGGGAATGGGGGACGGGAAGTATTATTTCGGGAGTCGAAATGAATGAATGGTCATGCTATTATTATTTATTATTACGCGGCAACCAAACATACAGTTATACAAACAGTAATATACACACAACACAGCTATACAAAAATTAAAAACATAAAACAACACAACACCATTGTCCCTGAAATTTCCCAACTAATAGCCTTTGTCCTCTTAAGTTATTTGGTTAATATAAACTTTATTTATACAACTTTATTCGTCACAAAGACAGAAAGTATAAGAAGAAAAAGATAAAAACAGTACAAAATAAAAACTAAACACAGCACATCTAGCACAAAGTTACCACTTCAGTAAATTTACACAAAACAGCCGCTTTAATGCGAGAATGAGTCCGTGAATAGCACTTATACAAAGTAGCAAAATGATGCAGACCACTGTTATTAAACTCTAGTTGTTCCAGCAAAATTGTACAATAAGAAAACTTATTCCGCACATCAATCATGAATTCCCATCTATGCATATTGTACAAGTGTTCCATATCCAAA
>Ga0209780_1004366_pt1 | contig 10866 bp, 2 predicted proteins | sample WorMetexBAHAMAS2_FD_187384 | JGI IMG/M metagenome (GOLD analysis project Ga0209780, IMG submission 187384) | Marine gutless worms symbiont microbial communities from Max Planck institute for Marine Microbiology, Germany - Inanidrilus exumae... | ecosystem: Host-associated > Annelida > Digestive...
ATGTAAACAAATCAAGCCGTTGAGCGAAGTAAAGCCGGAAATGGTCAGGTAGTCCGTGGAGTCAGTCCGATAGGTAAGGAAAAGGCCTATGGTGGAAAGGATTGAATGTAAAATGTAAACAAAGTTGTTGAATTTTGATGTTATACTTATATTATGCAAAAGCCTGCTTTGATTATACATCGTAAACGTGTACGCGTTTAAAATACTAGCTTATTTTAAAATACGAGCTTTTGTTTTAGTAATTGAATAATGTAGCAACAACATTCACTTGATACCTGCTCGAAATATTGGCTTTACTAGTGTAGTTTCGCACGTAACTATGTCTGACCGCCGCAACACTTACTTTATACAAGCTACTGTTAGAACGTATCGTAAACTACATCCATGCCGTTTATTGTTGCCCGCGGGCGTACATGTGTTCTGTAAAATGCGAGCGGATGTATTTCCTAGGGCGGTGAATTTAAGTAGCGTAGTTCTTGTTTATATGCTTTTCTGAGATTGTGTAATTTCAGTGAAATTCGTACATGTGCATTGACAATTACTAACCTTATGGGAACATGTCGTTGTCAGTTTCATCGAAATTCGAGTCATCAAATAGGTTGAAATTCAGTGAAAACGTTGCACGATAACAATCACGAAATATGCTGTTAACGTCAGCAGCCATCAACAAACTTACGGCAATGTCAGTGTGCACGAGAAGTAGTTCTTGTCAGTTAATTAATTACACATGATTAGAAGTAGTACACATTATTAACGTAAATGTTATTTTCCATCCCTATGGATGTAAATCAACTGTAATAATTTGCTATTTTCCTTCCCTGAGGACGGAAATATATAATATCTTGGAAATGGTGCAAGATGGAGACATGGTTGCAATGGAAGTCTGATAGGAAATCGTATGTAGCCTATTAAATGGCACCATTGCCAATGCCCTTGAATGACCTTGAAGTACACTTTTGCTGTTTGAAACCTTTCTAGTTCCCATGCTCCTTGAAACATAGCATAAATTTACTAACATAGTGCATCTCGTGATCCCTCTGCGGTAACTGTAATTTTGCATCGTGACACATATTGGCCCTCCAAACCGAACCGGCAGTTAAAATTTCGAACTTTTAAAAATTCAAGATGGCGGATGCCGCCATCTTGAAAAATGCAAAAATGGCCATATCTCAGCAATGGTTTGACTGACCGGCACCAAATTTGGCACGATGATGCAAATTGTCTCCCAACTATAATGGGAAGTTAAGATTTTCAACTTTAAAAAGTCAAGATGGCAGACAGCTATTATCTTGAAAATTAAAAAATGGCCATATCTCCGCAACGAAATTTGGCCAGTCGATGCACATTGGCCCTTCAAAGGGTATGGGCAGTTAAAATTTTGAACTTAAAAATTCAAGCTAGCAAACGGCCGCCATGTTGAAAAATTGAAAAAGGCAATCAGCACGAAATTTGGCATGATGACACACATTGGCGCTCCAAACCTTATTAGCAGTTAAAATCTGAAACTTATAAAAATCCAAGATGGCCAAGGTGTTTCAAAAATTCTGTATGAATATTGTCATAGCCAGGCGCACTGCCGGCCTTCATCTTATTTAGCGCCTCTTGAGATTTCACCTGGTGTGATTTCACAAGGCCTGGTATTGGATGAGACAAACTTGGAGTGACTGTTGTAGAGAATGCATCTTGTCATTGGCATGCATGTCTTTAATGTGCCATCCTGCTACCTTACCATCAGTGCCCTGTTGCAGTATTAAGTTTCAGTTACATGGTTGCAATGGTAAGACTTAACTAAGTTTACACTATGTATGCTGGTATGTGCAGAATACCAATCTATGAAGTCGGTACTCGGTTTATATGTCAAAAAAGCAACAAACAAAAAACAGAACATAGAGTTTGTGCATTCTGTAATCCAATCTGGATCAAGCTAAACTGATATTATGACTGCAAGACCATTCTTGAATTACATCAAAGTAATTTTCAGTGGGCATTGTAAAATTCTGTTGCATTCTGTCTGAATGCTCAGATTTTGGTATTAGAAACAAGCGAAACATGCAATGATTTGGACGAATTTTCCATGCCCACTTGTTTACTTTCATGTATGTGTACACTGAATTGGAAAAATTCAAGAAGAATAGTAGGCTTGTGCAGTTTTATGTCAGGTTTAATAGTTTTTAGCAAATTGTGACTGGTATTGACTTGATTTAATGAAATCAGTAAATTTTGTATTTGTGCATAGTCAGCTGTCACTTTTTGCCTGTGTGCAGGCGTCATTGTGATATTGAGTACCCATTATAACAACAGCCAGTAGCTTTGCATGCTGGTGCATATCAGTCTCATTTATGAAATCTTGTCACATCCTGTTATTCCTGGATTAATTCAGTCTGGAGAAAAAGAACATATGCACAGCATTGACTGGATACTGCGGAAGGAAGACTGCCTCTAACAGGTGCCAAATGAATGATAATATACACACTGTGGCCCCAAAAAAATCTGTCCTTCTTGTTATTTTTTGAATGACTGTCAAAAATTGACTGATTTTAATGATTTTTGGTGTGTGAAATCCTAAGAAAACGAACTTGCCTACCTCACGTGTCAGCTGTAGCCACTTTACATTGAGAAATCCAAAATAGTCATTTTCAACAATACTATAAATACATACTTCTGATTATTTGTGTTATCCCAGAACAAAACGAACTGTAACTGTGATTGTGAACTTGCCCACTACATCTCAAAAATGTCACCACAGACCTTGCAGACTTTGTTCATCTGATAGAAGATATTTTGTTTTTTTCCAAATGTTGTGGCGCTGAAAAGAGCCGGCTGTGATATATTGCAATTTGAATGTGAAGCAAGCAAGAAGCAACGTCACAGCAATTGTTCAAAGTGACCACCTTCTGTAAGGACACACGCTTCCAGTGTTTTTTGCCATTGATCAGTCCCAACGTCAACCATGCTGTGTTGCACAACACAGCATGGCTAACTGCATTCAGCCCAAGTGTCAGCAAGCCGCTGCCGCAACTCTTCCATATCGTGGATTCGCACATGATACACATGCTCCTGTGTCATGCCCCAGATGTGATAATCTACCAGATTTAGATCAGGACTTTGGCTGACTACATGTCAGGACTGATGAACTGGGGTGTCTCACAGCGCAGAAGCTCGACTGTGTTACACGCTTGATGTGCTACATTGCTGGTACATTGATTTGCTGAAATAATGCAAAGAACCAGAAGTATGTATTAGTAATATTGTTGAAAATGATATTTTTGGATTTCCCAAATAAAAAGGTGGACAAAGTTTTTGGGACACAGTGTACATCAACGCACCGATGAGTTGAAAAATGCAGTCCCTACATTGCTAAAAAGCTAGATAAAATTGATAAATGCTTCTTAAAACAAGCAGTAATTGTAACCAACATGACACTGTCTGTGAGCATATTCCACAGGTTTACAATACAGTTTTGAAATGGAACAACATTGCAGATATTCGGTCAGTGATATTTCATTAGTTTTGAACTACAGCCTCTCGTCTGGGTCGCGTTATGTGAGAGGATGTTTTTAATGATCATCTGGTCATTAGGGTGCTTATAGCACATGGCTAAATCAGTCATGATTCTACTGATGTACGGTACGGCATTTATACACTGAAACATAGCATTGAAAATAGCCTTAGTGAAACACCTGTTGACATTTTCGGTTTATCAGTATCCATTTTAAAATGAGGAATGCATGATATTATGCATCTCCAGAATAGGATGATCAAATATGTAACATGGTTTTTACTCAGGTGGGATGTTGTAAATCTGTTAGCTGTGGACCATTGTATATTATGTGCATGGTGAACCGTGCAGGTGATGCGTTCATGCTGTGTCATGAAGTCATGAAGTTATTTTCCCTGCTAAGGTTTTTACGACGGGTTGTCATCCGCTACATTAGAAGTAAGTGTTTTGTATTGTGTTACTGAAGTGTCAGTGCACTGAATTTAAATTTAAATGTTTGTCTGTAGATGTAATCACATGCTTTCATGTGTTGGATATAAGGGCCTTGATTTCAGATTGCAATAGCTGATGCATTGCATGCATCTCAACGATTACAGTGTTACAAAGGCGTGCTAAATTGATAAGCATTTTAGAATATCAGTTTCCTTCACTTGGTCATTTTGTGATAGAGCCTTTGTGTGGTAAACTGCTGATCACTTTTGTCAGCAATAACTATCAGTCGAGTATTTGATTGATTGTTTGTTATCCACACATGCCGATAGGCAAGGTGTGGATATATAGTTTACTGTTTGTTTGTTTGTTGTTTGTTTGTTTGTAATTTTGCATGGTTACGGATTTTTCTGGCGAGGATAAAGCTAGCGGCGTCAAATTTTGCATGGTGGTTCAGGGTCGTCCTGGACCGGGAATCTCCCATTTTGGGGACCTTTGTTCCGCCAGAAACCCAAAATCAGACAATCGACCACCACCGGGAAGTATTGCCTAGGGTGTATATCCTTACCCCACCATAAATGTCAAGCTTCAGATGTGCCGTTCATGGAATATCGTGCGGCGTGTGGACGTAGATCAGCATGCGTGGATATACGGCCATCCCCGAAGACCGACATACTTGTGTGAATATTGGATTAAAACTGCTGTGCGATGCTATGCTACCATGGTATATGCTGTGCCCCTGTGTCTTTCTCTTCATAAGTCTGTCACAAGTTGTGGAGTTCTACCAAAATGGATGAATGCAGGATCATGCAAACAGTGCTGTTCGATAACCCAGAGACTCTAGTTTTATGGCACTAAAGATCTTGGCAAAATTCCAACGAGGTCATTCCCAATGTGGTCGCCAAATACAGGTGAAATAGGTTAAAGTCGGCAATTTCCGACCAATATCTCGCTGTGTTTCAGCAAATGGTGCAAAATGGGCACACAGTTACTGTGGAAGGCTAACAGGAACGTGCTCTGTTGAATGGTCCTATTTCAAGTGACTTTGCGTGACCCATAACAACCCCAAGCCACCCCATTTTCTAAATTTTGCTTTGCCTTTCATATTTACATAACCAATGAAGATTGAGACTTCAAATTTGGTTGTTAGGTTGATCATAGCAAGTCCTGGCCAAGCGATAATAAACCATCCGTAGAAGGGGTGTGGTCATGGTCATGAGACAATTGTAATTTTGGGGGCCCCAATCATATCTCTGGAATTATTGAAGCTAGAGTCGTCAAATTTTGTGCACAGATGGGTGATGTCAAGTGTTAGTTTTGGGATGACAAACTCCCCCTAATTTGCATGGTCAGGGTCACTTGACTCATCTTTAAATTGTGGGACTGAAATCTTATCTTTGGTATGGGTGAAGCTAGGAATTTCAAACTTGGATTAAAACCACTTTGTTGCTGATTGCCTGAGGCATAAAAATAGTTACTTCTGTTTTTTGATACTTGGAGTACTAGTGCATGCACGATAGATTACGCCAAAAGGGAATGTGTTCAGGGTCACAGGACCTCAAATGTTTAGGAAATAACCGATAATATTTAGGAAATGGTGCAAGATAGAGACATAGTTGCAGTGGAAGACTAATAGGAAATCATATGTGGCCTATCGAATTGCACCATTACCAGTGACCTTGAATGACCTTGAAGATCATTTTTGCTGTTTGAAGCCTTTCTAATTCCTCTCTCTCTGGAAATATAGCATGTATTAACTATGATATATTTAGTTGTAAATCAGAGAGTGTGAGTGGCTTGTAAGTTTAAGTGTGTTGTCGAAACTGAAGGTCACAAGAAGTCGTAAATATAAACGTGGTACCGTTAATATCTGATTAATGATGCAAGATAGAGACGTTACTACAGATGACTAATGGGAAGGGATGTGTGGCCTGTTACCTAATAACTTCAAGCCTTGTCAAATAGGATTTTTTGTACAGTTATACAGCAGATTTTAACTGATATGTAGCGCATTGCACAGTGCCTGCAGTAGCTGAGCTTCTTGTTACTTTTGTTTAGATGCCAAAGTGCTCCTCGTCTTTGTATGTGCAATTTCTGTCGTGTTCTATACTTGCAACTGGGTGTTTCTGACAGAAGAACGGACGGAAGACAGAACTGGTAAGTGATGGTATAATATACTATAATACATCTTGCTCGTGACAAATAATTGACATTTGCGGTATGAGCATGATTGACCGTAATAGAACCATAGACTAGAAATGTCATCAGATTTGAAATCTTGATGTCAGTTGTCCTAATGTAATCTGAGGTAGCCACTGTATGTTGAACAGCATTTATCCTAAACTAGTGTCATTATGCCTCTGTCACCGTATAGTGTCAATGAAGGCGTTATGTTTTCCGGCTGTCTCTCTGTAGTGTTCATTCACCCATCTGTCTGTTCGTCAGGACAGATATTGTTACCGCAATATCTCTTCAATGTCTTGAACAATTTTGATAAAACTGACAGGGAATATTCACTGGCTTTTTTTGATGACCTGATTAGATTCTGGAGTTGAAAGATCAGGGTCACATCAGGCCTTCGAGATGACGAAGGTATCCACGTTGATGCTGATGCTTCAAAGTCGATCTTCTCGTTTTATGAAATACTTTGTTACTGACTTATAGTGATGAAAATAAAATTACTGAAAGAATATGAAATAAGTTGTCAGAATGGAAATTTACAATTATGGTGTGACCACAATGCACTTTTCTCCTTGTATGTGTTGCTAACTGTTACTTATATCTGTAGCTTCATGGTGCACAACTTGGCTACCCAGTGCTGAGGCCATTGTCAGTTCACCCAGTGCACATTATTTACTGACTGTTAAACCTAATGACCTAGTGGATTTGTTGCAGATGACGTTAGTGTTGATAACGTAACAGTCACTGCCAATAGCGCAAATACATCGGAGTCTGCATCTGAGTCTGCAGAAGGTACTGTACACTGATGTCTATTAGAATATTAGTTTTTAATTGAGATTCTGCCAGTAGCTATAGTGAGTAATAGGGTTGTATATTTATTATCAATTAATCAGTAATTGATTGATTGAAGCGATCATGTATTCAGAAATGCCATAATCAGTAATTGAAATTCATTTAGTGTACCACCCGACGAGCAACGTGACACTAATTGCCCACTTTCCAGGCTTACTATGTTAACCCACGCTAGCATGTGTGCGCCGGCGAAGCCATTGTGTGAACCTAATTAGCTTCTTTGTCGCCATCCTTTGGTGGTCTCCTGCTGTGAGTAAACAACACGTCGCCAGCCCAAGTCAACTGACGTTATTAAACCACAGCTGCAGGACTGCTACGCCAGCGTAGGCATACGTTAGCGTCGATGGCGTGCGTAGGCTGTCACTGATGTTCGAACATCTAGCAATTCTAGATTTTTGAGACCATACCCCGCATTCGCACGCATTTGAATGCCGTCAGCCGCGGTCGGTCGACCTGTCGACCGCCGTCTACCTGTCCTGAAATTTGAAATTGTTACGAAATTTTAGTTATTTTACAAGAATGTCATGATATTGGCCTTTTTTGTGCCATAACATGTGGCAGTTTACTGTTTTAGTTGTGGCATTGCTTGTTTATTACTGTCGTTGTCGTTGACTAAATTTGGGATCAAGAAAAAGTAATCATTTATTTTTCTATGTGTTTTGTTTCTTGAGACCTACAAGTTTCCTGAAATTTGCTAAAAATTTATTCCTGAAATTTACCTTCTTGCTGCTGGGACCCTGGAGCTTGTATCATTTTTATAATGATCAGATTGCAGCCATTTTAACTGAAGAATAGATACCCATAGGTCACTAAAAATTGATCAAGGTGTATTATGTGATACTAGACTAGACGTAAAGGGCAAAAAGTCGAAAGTCAGACAGTTTGTTAGCAGCATGTTGTTGTACGTCCGCAACTGGCGGCTGTATTGATATCATTGTTAGTGAGATTTATTGTCTTTGTATTTATTGTTGTATGTGCAGCGTAAATTGAAACATGACATAATTGTTGTCATAGCATAGTAATGCCTATTACATCCAGTACAGTTTTTTAGTTGTATATACTGGTATTCGTTGATCACTCACCAGCTTTTAATTCTGTTAATATTTAAATACATACTTGTGACAGAACAACGCTGTGGAGTGAAGCAAATTTGTGGACATGGCAAGTATCCTTTCCATGTAAAATCAGGGTACCTGGAAGATGGACCAGCATCCATCTGCTTTCGTGGAAAATAGTAAGAAATACTTTGCAAAAAAATTAATTTTGCACTTCTGATGTAACATGTATTTTCGTAATAGAATTAAAAAGTTAACGTTTTATGGTAAAAATAGCAGTTTGTTACAGGTTTCTTTCATTTCGTAGACTATGATGGTAGTTTATTTGTGATATTTTATCTGCAGTCTGTTGTTCAATGCTTATCTTTTTATTTATGAGTCACTAGCAGTGCACCCTCCCGCCTATGGCTCTTAGTTACTCCTCCCGCCTGCAGCGCTTGATTCTTGCGCTTGCATTGCTTGGTTTGTTGCGCCTGCCGTCCGCTAGATCCAAATTCCCCAACAGAGCTCGCCACCCATTTGCAGCGGTGTATATAGATAGCGCGTGGAGCGCGAGCCTGTGGGCGCGAGCGGCGCTCACTAGCCAGCCCATGACCATCCGGAGGGTATAAGGATGCCATGTGCCAAACTTGGTCCAGGTCCGCTCAAAACTGTGGCCGTGCATAAGGAACAAAGAAACAGACTGACAGACAGATTCAGTTATATGTAAGTTTATTAGCTGCTGGTTACCGCAGTTGTTGTGAACAACGTGTTTTGCAGTTACATTGGTACTGTGCTTAATGGACGTGGAATTAGCATGGTTGTTATAAATGGTAAGTTACTTGTTACCACTGTGGTCATGATTAATTGATAGGAGATTGCTAAGTATTTTCTGACAATAGAAGGTACTTGATTGGTAGTTATACAAGTAAAAATCAACGGAGTTTCGGTTTTAGTTTCAGCACCAAATATAGGGAATTCAACAGTTTTGGTATACATTTAGTTTTGGCTGAAAACAGCCAGGCCACTTTTGGTAAATTTTCGATTTCAGTGGCTGTGATTTGAAAATTTGGCAGTCAGTGAAAGAAGGTTATCATGACAAAGCTGTCATCTCATTTGATGCTGCAGGCTGTGCAGGAATCGTTGCTTCATGGTCGAATTACCTTCTTGGTTGCTAAGTTACATCTGTTGGCACAGTTGCCAAATAACAAATGCTTTATTATTGTTTGTATGCTGCTGTGTCGTGACGGTGACAATGTGTGTTCAGTTTTGGTTTCGGCATTTGTCCGAAAGTCACAATATACTTTCAGTATAATATTTTTTTGGCCAATGGTCCAACACTACTTTCACTGCTGCCAAAGGATTTGGCCAAAAGGGAAATGTCACTTTAAGACTGACATTATCCTATTGTTCTTGTGTGCATAATATGACGTCGTGTAGTGCTACCAAGTGTCTTGCTAACTTATACAGTGCAATGGATGTAGATAAAGCTTCCTCTTACAAAATCGGAAAAGTGACTGCATAGTTAATGTCAGAAATTTGTTGTGATTTGCAATTGCTTTTCTGCAGATTTTTACTAACCTTCATGCACGATATTTATGAAGTTAGCATTTATAGTTCACATTTTAAAGTTACTGTTGCATAAGGAACAAGTCTCCACTGCCGCTGACAGACCCGCATGATGCAGTGCCTTGTGCCCACTTTGCTGTACACAGATGTCGACGATCAGTGTGATAAACTATGATCCATGACGTCACCAGTTTATCACACTGACCATCCACCTAAGTTGACAGCACCTGAGACGATCAGCTGTTCCAGAGATATGGTTGGTGCCTACCAAAATTTAAATGATTCGTGTGACTTAACCACGCCCCTTTCAGGGATGGTTTGCCATCTGTGGGCTAGCACTTATCAGCCTACCTACCAAATTTGAAGTGTCTTATCTCCACTCACTACGAAGATATGAAACGTGATACAAAATGTCAAAATTGGTTGGTTAGGGGTAGTTAGAGTCGCTCCGGTCACTGGAAATAGCACCAATCGATAGAGCACATTCGTGTTTTTATTAGCATTACGTAGTAACTATGTCTCTATCTTGCACAGTTTTTGAGATATAGCGAGATATTGGTCGAGAATCGCCATTTGAACCTACCCCACTTCTGTTTGGCGCCCCAGTTGGGGTGATCCGGCAGGAATTTCGCTGTGAGATTTTTGGCCTCAGAAAACTAAGAGTCCTTGTGCTATCGTATGGCATGCCATTGTTTGCGTGATCCTGCATTTAGCCATTTTAGTACAGTGCCTGCTTGTGACGGACAGACGGATGGACTGACACACGATGACAGCATGTGCCACGCTAGCATAGCGTAACGCGGTAAAAATGACTTTTGGCAGCTTTTAGCATCAGTTTCTGTTTTTGCAGAAGACACATTGCAAGTTGAAGATACCAAAGTATTTGACACTTTTGAAAGTGGTATGATTTTCTTGCACGTATACATTACGGTAGTTCTTGAACCTTTGGTCAGTGAGTTTTTCATTCTGCAGTTGAGTAACAAGTGGAGTTGTTTGCTTTAAAGACACGTAATCATCGATCACGTGATACAGCGTGCGTTGTATTGAATTGCATTTACACAGTGTGCTTGCCAGTAATTTGCTGCTACTAGTTATCTGCCCCATAGCTATAGCATATAGCATGGGACAGATAATAAAATCGTTTTGCGTCTGTGCGTGCGTGCGTGTGTGTCCGTCTGTGGACACTCTCATGGTCGCATTTCTTCGTCGATTTTCACCAAATTGGACACAGACGTGTAAACCCCCAAAAGTAAGAAAGAGTTCGTTGGGGGTCAATATCGCCCCACCCCTTCCCCTTTTCTC